>ERZ1370068.6024-contig-5024_pt1 | contig 48738 bp, 92 predicted proteins | sample MGYA00561227_ERZ1370068 | MGnify/ENA primary metagenome ERZ1370068 (study PRJEB38410, sample SAMEA6850437) | metagenome | study: Metagenomic assessment of the ecological functions of the soil: analysis of the soil microbiota associated with the... | reverse complement strand
AGCTGCTCGCTGACGCTGCCATCGAGGATCTACATCCCCTGGTTGGGCACGCCAAGGATGTTGCCGCTGGGGCCGTCTTGGTCACTGCGATCGGGGCGGTCGATTGTCGGCGTCATCATCTTCTGGCCTCACCTTCATCGGCTCCTTTCACGGCCGAGACGATGCGTCGCTTGAGGATTGCCGATCACCTGGCGCCGGCCTTTCGCACAAATTATGTTTCCGCACGACCAAGTTCAGGCTAATTTAGAGGCGCGGCGGCGGAACGCGATCTGACTGGAGGATCGGTCTCACCGGTTATCGTTGCCGCACAAACAGCACTAATCCGATGCCCATCTACATGGACCGCCACTACATGGAAGGGGTCACCCGCCACGTTCTGGCGACTGCACATTCCAAGGACCTGCAAACACAAGGGAAATACGGCGTTCGCTTCATCACATACTGGTTCGATGAAGTGCGCTCGACGGCATTCTGCTTGGTAGACGCCCCTAACAAAGACGCGATTCAGCGGGCGCACGATGAAGCCCATGGGGACGTGCCCAGTGAAATCATCGAAGTCGATCCCGCCGTGGTTGAGGCGTTCCTCGGGAGGGTTACCGACCTCGCCCCCAGTGAAGAGCGGCGAACCAGCACCGCTGGATGCGGGTGCGCGCGCCATCATGTTTACCGATCTGCAGGACTCGACGGCAATGACCAGGCGACTTGGGCGACGCGAAGGCGATGCATTTGCTCCGTGTGCACAATGCTCTGACACGCAAGCGCACTTCGTGAGCATGCCGGACGAGAGGTCAAACACTTGGGGACGGAATCATGGCCTCCGTTTCGCCTCCATCGACCAGGCGCTCGAGATGCGCCATAGCCATTCAACGGGCGTTTGCCGCGCCTTCAATGTTCAGAATGCCACGACGCCGTTGCACTTGCGTATCGGTCTGAGCGTGGGTAGAACCTGTCGAGGACGATAACGATCTGTTTGGGGCGACAGTGCAACTCGCGTCCCGGCTCTGCTCACACGCGAGTCCGGACCAGATCCTGGCAACTGAAGACATGGTCGAGCTCGGCGAGGGAAAAATCCCGATTCTTGAGCAGGGGAGCTATTACGCCCAAAGGTTTTCGATTACGCCATCCAGGTCTATGAAGTGCCTTGGAGCCCGATTGAGTTTCCGCAGCCTTTCCCAGGGAGCACTGCGCGGCAGGGTCCAGTTATGAAACTGGTCTAGTGACATCTCTCACTTTAGTTTAATCAGCGATCGCAGCAATTCGAGGCACTTGCTGAATGATTTGTCTGACGTAGTTCGGCCGTCTGATCCAGGCGTGCCATCGGTATCAACGAGACCACGTTGCTCGGCGCGCAATGCCGCAGGCACGGTGATCGACTCTCCGCGCTTGCGCTCCGGCGAGTTTTTCGGAGAACTGCTTTGAGAATCGCTCCGAGCGCGGAGCAAGTCAGACCGTTCAGATTCCATGAAAATCGAACACGTCGCGATCTACGCAAAGAACCTGGAGGCTCTTAGGGATTTTTACGTGAAATACTTTCAGGCGATCTCCAACGAGATGTATGAAAACCCCAAAAAGGGCTTTCGTTCGTATTTCCTCTCGTTCTCGGCGGGAGCGAGATTGGAACTCATGCAGAAGGAATCGGTTCCCGAATTCTTAGAACGATCCGGTCGCGCAGGCTACCGGTCTCACCCACTTCGCATTCTCGCTCGGGTCTCGCGGTAGTGTAGATCGCTTGGCAGAGCGGCTCCGGCGCGACGGATTTCGCATCGTCGATGGGCCGCGACAGACGGGTGATGGCTACTACGAATGCGCATTCTTCGATCCGGAGGGAAACAGGATCGAGATTACCGAATGACGCGGAATGCCGCAAGACAGCGCCGGAAAGCGCTGCAAGTGCAACTCGGCGCGTCCCGTCAGCTTCCTGATTTCGCCAGTCAAGGCACTCTTGCGAGCAATGCCGCTTTGTTTGCCAGCTGGCAGTCAGATGGGCATCACAGCAAGAGCAGAAAATTCTCCGCGTCGGGCGTAGCCCTTGACGAGTCACAGCTGAACCGATGCCCGCCTGATGGGTGTGGCTCCATCCCGAAAAAGTTCGCTTGCTTAAGGTCGATCAGGTTCCGCTCCCGGCGAACCGCTTGCTTCGCTGGGCTGCGCAAACGGACAAGGCTGATCTCTTCGGACACAGCCGGGATGGCCTTGCGCTACGGCATCTTCATTCGCTCGGATTGTTGGCAGACGCGCCGCCTGCATCGCGCATGAATGCGTTCACACCGCAATACATGAACGACTGGGAGGCATTGGAGCAATTCTTAGGTCTGCTATCTTCGCGAGTGTCTTGAGGTCGGCTATCCATCCGGTCCTGCTCGAACGAGAAGCGTTCCTAAAGTCCCAGCAAATCGGCCGATAGGACGTTGGGAAAAAGAAGGTGCGCCGCCGGTCGGATTGCTGCTTCGTGTTAGTTGGTGGCCTCCGCGAGCGGCCGATGGGAGAGTCGCAAATTGATACGCGTAGCCCGCGTTGCACGCGCCACACGTGGGCATCACGCGGGTGCTGGCGAGCATTGAGCCGGCAAGCTCGCCGAAAGCGAGCCGAAGGGCAAATGCTGGCGCCGGAAAGATTGCCGGCCGCGTGACGCTTCGCGCCAGCTCCCTCGTGAAGTCCGCGTTGCGGAACGGCTCAGGCATGACCGCATTGACAGCTCCGTGCAGACGTTCGTTCTCGAGAGCCCAGACGATCATGCCGGCGACGTCCTCGACGTGCACCCCGCTCATCCACTGGCGCCCGCTTCCAAGCTTTCCGCCGAGCCCTAGCTTGAACAGTGGGCGAAGAAGCTTGAGCGCACCGCCCTTGCCGAGCACGAAACCAATGCGAACAAAAACGACGCGCGACGCCGCAAGATGCGGCGCGTGCCGCCTCCAGCCTCCCACTCGCGGCGCATACGTCAGCGAGAAAATCCGCTCTCCAGGCGCTGAAAATTCATCAACGACGTTCTCGCCGGTATCACCATAGAAGCCGATCGCAGAAGCATTGACCAACACACCCGGCGGCCGGGCGCCTTGGCGACAGCCTCCACGAGGCGCCGTGGTTCCCAGAACGCGGCTCTCGTGAATACGCCGTTTCTTTCCCTTCGTCCAAAGACCGAGAATCGGTTCGCCCGCTAGGTTAACGATCGCATCGAGACCGCTGATGTCCGGGGCGGAAGTGAGTTCAAAACGGCGCGCATCGGCGCCTGGATTCCGAGAAAATCCGACCACCTCAAGTCCTCTGGCGCCACATCGCGCCGCAACTCGCGAGCCAATGAACCCGCTCACGCCAGTGATGCCCACCTTCATACAGCTAATTATCGATCCGAACCTCCGTTGCAGCCAACCGTAGAGGAAGCGATCGCCCGGACAATCAGTGGGCCTCGGGTTGATTCTCTTGTGCGGGGCGACAACGGCTCTCCTCGCCTTTGATCTTTCCGACACGATCGCGCAAATAGGTGATCAGTTCATCGAGCGCGCCAAGCTGGGCGCGTGTGGGCTGGTCACGATTGAGGTCTCCGATCCAGACAGATTCCACGGCAGATGTTGTTGAGGTAATCACTCGCCACGTGTCCGCCGTTGAGCTGTTTCGTCCAGCGCGGACCGATTTCAATCTCGCCGTTGCCGGATGAGCTGCCATTGCCGATGACAAAAATGGTAGGCAAGTCCGTTCTGCATCTTACGCACGCGGAGATGATAGGTATTGAAGATACGCGGCGTTGTCCCTGCCTGGTTCCGCTGTTGTGAATGATGATTTACTTCCACCGACCTTTCTTGACTCTCTGCTCGATCAATCGCTCTGCGCACTCAGGCGTTAAGTAGCGCCATCAAGCTTGAACCAACCGCCACCTCGTCGCGGCAGCCGGCTCGAGTCCCTGGTCCTCTTCCAGTCCTGACTTTTCAATGAGGATCGGCGCTTCCAGCCGCTCGCCAAGAGGTGTTTTTCCTCGCGGAATCTGAGGCGGCGTGGGAGCGGGGGTTTCCATGGCGATTCCAGCGGAATCACGTCGGGTGTGGACGACTCCGGAGGAGAAACCGTCGGGCTTCGGCTGCGGTCTTTCGCGCGGCTCTGGCGTTGCTCTCGGCGTCGGGCGCGGTATCTCTTGGGTTCTGGCGCGGGTTTGGGCGTGACGCGGGCGTGGCGTTGGTGAGCGCGGCGTGGCTGTTGGTATCGCTCGACGGGTGGTGTGCGCGACCTTCGGTTTCGGTCGCGGAGTGACGGCTCGCTTTGGGGACGGGTTGGATGTCTTCGCGCGCCTTGAGAAAGAGTTTCTTCTTTTTGTTCTTCTGACAGTTGGCCACGAAGCGATGGCGGGTGTGCGGAGACCGCGGCCAAGAGGATAAGTCCAAGAACAAGCCTTCTCCGCATTTCCCGCGCACGCTAAACAGATGGCCTGCCTTGTTCAAGTCGCTGGGGCAATTGAAGTCCACTACTGCGACCGTGTAAAGTGGCTCGTGAAAAGGCTGGTCGCGCTGCTGCTCTTTGCGTTTTCTAATCTCGCTGCGCAACAGGAGGAGATTCAATCGGAGGCCGTGCGCGCGTTCCGCGAGGGCGATTACGCAACGGCGAAAGCGCTTTTCGAATCCCTCTTGGCAGCGGATCCGAGAAATCTTGCGGCGCGAAATTACCTTCGCGCGCATCGCAGTTCGCGAGGGAGCGGACCAAATCTTCCAAACCGCTCTCAGGAAGATCAACATTCCGATTATCGATTTTCGGGATGTGAGCGTCGCGTGAGGCCGTACTGCTGCTTCTGTCGGGCACAGGTCCACGAACTGAGTGGAGGCGAGCGATCGCTCAAGTGGTCTGGATAGTGCCCCGGAGGCGATCGCAGACAAACGAGTCACTTCTGAGCCTGCAGAACGTTCCCGCCGCGGAGGTATTGAGATATATCGGTGATGCTTCCGATTTGAAGTTCAGCTACGACGCCTACGCCGTAAAGATCAGCGGCCTTCTCCGGAAAACCACGAGTCACAGGTGGGCGACTAAACCGCGTTCAATACAATACCCGCATCAGAGTTAATCCGTCCGGCGGAGCCACATGGTTCGATTTCGGGGCGCCGGTTTTCAGGCGCGACTGGAGACTCTCCAGGGTATCGCGGCTTTTGTGCCACGCGAACGATAGCGGCCGTGAGCATCCGCACCATCTTGTGAAAGAAATCCATCTCCCTGGAAGCTCAGCGTCAGCAGTCCGCCGCGATGCGCCAGACCCACCTTCTGAATTGTCCGTATGGTGTCGTCCGAAAGCTTGCCGCGGTGCGCAGAAAACGCGCCGAAGTCGTGCTGACCGACCAGGTGCGCTAAGGCCTGTCGCAGAACGTCGAGCTGGAGGGCTTGTGGCACGTGCCAGACGCGACCGAATTCTTGTGGAGGGAGAATCGGCCCATGGCGGATGAGATATCGGTAGACTTTTGCTTTCGCTGAGAAGCGCGCATGGAAGCTGGAAGCAGCACGAGACGACTTCATCACGCGAATGGTCGGCGGCAAGTTCGCGTTTAACGCGCGCTGCCATTGAGCGGACTCATTGTCGCGAAGACGTCGGCATGCGCGCACTGGCCGAGCGCGTGAACGCCGGCGTCGGTGCGGCCCGCACCATGCACGGCGAGTGTCTTCCCGCGATCTTCTCGAATGCTTTTTCCAGGATGTCCTGAATGGTGTTTGCTGACCTTTGACTTTGCCAGCCCGAGTATGGCCTACCGTCATAGGCGATGATGAGCCGCAGCCTCATGTGCCGCGAATCGATCCAGCTTTGAAGTAAAATCTGCGCGGCGGCCTGGTCGATTACCGCTCGCTGCTCCTTGGCCTTTCGTCCGGCTTCGCGGAGCGCCCGCGCGGCCGCAACAGTCGTTAATCGCTCGTCCCATGGGATGACTTCGCAGGGGACGCATGCTCGAAGGCGTTCGATCAACTCGCGTGCTTTCAGCGCCGCCGGACCAAACGAGCCGTCCATATTTCGTGGCACGCCGACGATGATTGCGCTCGACCTGCCTTTTCACGAGCCAGCTCCGCGATGCGCTCGCAGGGATCGCGCCGCGACACATCGATGGTCTCGAGAGGGTGCGCCGAGCAGCCCGAGATCGTCGCTGACTGCCACTCCCACACGAGCCTCGCCGAGATCGATGCCAAGAACGCGTCCGCTTGCCATTTCCAGTTGAAAATCCCACACCACAAACCTACGTTGCGCAACAACATGTCTTCGATTTCCTACGGCAAATTTGGCGACACTCTCCCTGTGACGAGCATGATTGCGCTCTCGCAAGCCGCGGTCGGTTTCGGCGTAGGGTTGCTGATTGCTGGCAAACTGGATCAGACAGTTCGTCAGCGGACAGCCATTGCCTTTATCGGCGCGGGCGCCGCGACAATCCTTCCATTGGTGGCAGGAGCCATCGCCGACTTCAATAACCGCCCCGATTCATCGAGACGGATTCGCCGACAGCTGGCCAGTATTCGTGAGGGCACCGGGCTTCGCAACGGCGACGGCGCCTACTAGCTCCGGAATTTAGTCCGACTTCTTGAGGGCCTCACGCAGGCGTCACGTTTACTGTGGAGCACGCGATTGATTGATGAGGCGGCGCCCACTTGCGCTGGGTTGCTGCTCGCCTCCGCTTCCGAGCGGCGGCGCGAGCTCTTGCGGCAAGCTGGCGTAGAGTTCCAGACCGAGATCGCGCAGGTTCAGGAGTTGACCGGTGAGGCATGCCTGCGCGGAAGCTTTGCCTGCTGAATGCGTCAATTAAAGGCGACCGAAGTGGCTCGCGAGATTCCCCGATCGCATCGTCCTCGGCGCCGACACCATCGTTTCCTTCGACGGAAGGGTATTTGGAAAACCGCGCGATGCCGGCTGAGGCGCGAGCAATGCTTGAAGAGCTCTGCGGACGCATTCACGAAGTGTTGACCGGAGTGTGCTTGGTCCACCGGAGCCAAGGAAAGCTCTGCCGGTTCACCGACTCAACCCGAGTGAAGTTTCGAGCTCGACGAGAGGTTGACCTCGACGATTATTTGCGAAGCATTTACCCTCTTGACAAGGCAGGTGCCTACGCTGCGCAGGAGGACCATGGACGCCTGATCGAGTGCGTCGAAGGCTCGATGAGCAACGTGATCGGCCTGCCGGTCGAGCGGGTCGTCCCGGCTTTGCGAGAACGTCTTCGGCCGTCGAAATTTAGCGGCATGCCTTGGCAGCGCAAACGAGACCGCCGAGATGGACAAGCGCCTCTACAAACTTTCCAAACAACTTGAGCCCAGCTACCTCGACGGCTCCTCGCGCTCAAACGCCCGATCTTCGAAGCGGGTAATGCTTTTGAGGAATGTTAAAGGCACGGCCCCGACCGGACCGTTGCGCTGTTTGGCAATGACAAGTTCGGCCTTGCCCTCAAGCTCCTTTCTCTCCTCGTCGTCATCGAGGTAGTATTCCTCGCGCCAGAGAAGTCCGACGAGATCGGCATCCTGCTCGATCGAACCCGACTCCGCGCAAGTCGCTCAGGCGCGGTTTGCCCTTGCTGTCGCCGGTGCGCGCCTCTGGGTTGCGATTAAGCTGAGCCAGCACCACGATCGGAATGCTTAGCTCCTTGGCGAGAGCCTTGATCCCGGCGGAGATCTCCGCAACTTCGACCTGACGGTTATCCAATCCCCGCCGACTGGGCGAGCGAAGAAGCTGAAGATAATCGATGACGATCAAACTGACGTCGTGCCGGTCCTTAAGTCGCCTGGCGCGCGCGCGGAGTTCGAGAATGCTCAGTCCCGGCGTATCATCGATAAACATCTTGGATTCGGAAAGCCTGGTGGTGGCTTGGATAAGATTGGTCATGTCGTGCTTTCCGATAAATCCATCCCGGATTTTCTTTAGGTCGACGCGCGTATGAAGCAGAGCAGCCGCTGCATGAGTTGCTGGGTGCTCATCTCCAAGCTGAAGACGGCGACCGGTTTCCTGCATCGATGGCAACGTGTTCGGCAATATTCATGGCGAGTGCCGTCTTGCCCATCGACGGTCGCGCCGCGACGACGATCATCTCGCCGCCATGCATGCCATTGGTCATGGTATCGATGCCCCTGAAGCCGGTCGGCAATCCGGTGAGCGCGCCACGATTTTGGAAGAGCTTTTCGATGCTATCCAAAGCCGCCATGGCGAGCTCCTTCATCTCCGGGATCTTCGCGCGAAAGCGATCATCTCCGATCGCCAGGATCCTTTGTTCGACCTCATCGAGAAGGATCTGAACGTCCCCCTGTTCCTCGTAGGCGCGAGCTCCGTATTCGGTGCACGCCACGATGATCTCCCGCAAGAGTAATTTCTCGCGAAGGATCTCGAGATAGTAACCGGCGTTGCTAGCGGTCGGAACAAATGTGAACAAGTCGGTGACTGCCGCGGCCCCGCCAACTTCTTGCAAGAGGTGACGGTCCTCGAGGAACTGCGTCAGCGAGATTTGGTCGATCGGCTTGTTCGCCTCACGCATGTCGACCAAGACGCTGAAGATCCTCGCGTGAGCAGGGTGTTGAAAATACTTTCGCCGACCTGCTGCTGAATACACTCGTCCGAGCACGCGCCCGGGAGCCAGCAGCACCGGAGCCGAGAAGCCCCCTTTTCCGCATCAATGCTTTGCGGAAGGGACCTGTGAATATCAGGTAAATAACTCCCGACCTTTTGGGAGTAAGAACGCAGCCTTTCGCGGCCTTGACCGGGACCAAACCCGGAGTTTGCGGGATTCTCGGCAGAGGCGGCCGGAGAATCGGTGGCCATTGCTAAGAGGAGTTCTTGGGGGCGCTTCTTCTGCGGTTGGATTTCTTGATCGGTTCCGGCTCTGCCTCAGCCGGAGCGCGCTTCGGAGTCGAGATCCTGACCCGAAGCTTGGCGGTGACATCGCGGTGGAGCCGCACCTCCATTTCATGATCGCCGCTCTCCTTGAATGGCCTTGTCGAGCGCCACCGCATGCTTGGGCAACTCGACGTTGTCAGTTCCGCCGCCAGGCGGTCATGAATATCCTTGGCTGTCACCGAGCCAAAGGCTTTCCCTGTCTCGCCGGTCTCAAGAGAAAAATCAAGGACCAGCTTGTTGATCTTGCCGGCGAGCTGCTCCGCGGCGGTTAGTTCCCGTGCCTCGCGCTCGGAACGCTTTGCCTTCAGATGATTGATCTTGCGAAGCGAACTCGGAGTGACCTCCAGGGCCTTGCCGCTTCGGGATGAGAAAATTGCGCGCGAATCCGCGACGAACCCTGACCAAATCCGCCTCCGCGCCCAGATTAGGGATGTTTTCCGTAAGAATAACTTCTGCGTATGCCATAGCTCCCTAACCAAAGAGGGACAAAAATCTTAGTTCTTGCGCGCACACTGTCAATTTGAAATCAGGGAAAATCATAGAGGGCATGAACGAGCGCAACCGCTCGAGATTTCGGAAGCACGCCAGATTCCATCTGGTTCATGACATAGGCAAAGCCAAGGTGATTCTCCGGATCAGCGAAAGCCAGGCTTCCGCCGGCGCCGGGATGGCCGAAGGCCGAAATTGTCGGACCGAAGGTGTAGCGCTTCTTCTGCCCGGAGGCATCGAGTGGGTCGAGCATAAAGCCTCGCTGAGAAGGCGGTTTCGGTCTGAAGCGTCTTGTCGACTCCTTGCGCCAAACGGGTGGTCATCCACCGAATCGCCGTGGCCGAAAAGTATTGTCGTCCCATCCCATTTTCCTTCGAGGGAGAGCATGGCATAGAACTTAGCGAGAGAATCGGCGCTGCCGATTGCGCCCAACGCGAGGGAGGCTGGCTGCGCGCAACGCTGGAGAATTCATCGCCGAGGGCGAGACTGCGCCTGCCGGGCGTCGAGAATGCCTCGCGGGTGAGCGAGCCCGGCGTGGCCATGGCTTGGGAAAACTGATCTTCAAGATCGCCCGCAGCCTGCTCGCGCGGCAATCATTTGCGCTGCCCGGTGGTGAAGCATCTCGGGAGACCAATCCAGAGGTCGAGCTCCAATGGCTCGCCAAACTGCTTTCGCCAATACTCACCCAGCGAGGTTCCGGTGAGTCTGCGAACGGATTCGTCGGCGATATAGCCGTAGATCCGGGTGAATAGCCGTGTTCGTCGCGCTCACTCCAGAGGGTGCCTGCAGTTCGACGGCACGGACCACGGCATCATGATCACGAAGTCCGACCGTCTTGTCGGTGAGCGCTGAAAGGCCCGCCCGATGGGAAACCACCTCTCCAACAGTGAGGCGCTCCTTACCCGCTTGGGCGAATTCCGGCCAGAATTCTGCCACGCGTGTTGACAAATCAAGCCCCGCACCCTCCAGCGCATGCAGGAGACACGCACTCGCCAGACCTTTGGTGGCAGACCAGACGAGAACCATGGTATCGGCGGTCCATGGCAATTCGCGTTCGCCATCCCTCCAGCCATGGTAAAGCAGAACGCTTGGGCGCCATTCTGCCAAACAGCCACGGAAGCACCGACTTCGACGCCGCGCACGAAGTTGCTTTGAAAGATCTCTTGAACGCGAGCGGCTGCCGGAGGCGTCGGCAATCATCTCCCAAGAGTCCGTGAATTGCTTTCAAATCGGGATCCAGACTTGCGATTTCCGAAACTTTTTGTCCATTCGAAAGCTTGTTTCAAGGTGTTGGGTCGCTTCTTTCAAGTTGCCGAGCACGGCATCATAGCAGCCGAGGTTGTAGTGATAGGTTGGTTCGCTCAGCAGAGAGGAAGGGCCTGTCGAGCAGGAGTCCCTTTGCCTCGTTGGTCCGCCCCATTTCATGCAGGCAGAAGGCCCCGTGAATATAGCCGGTCGTGTCTTCTGGACTGAGTGCGCGCAGGCGCGCACAGACTGACAACGCCTCCTCCCATCGCTTGACATGCATGACGATGAAGAGGCGCATCTGCAACGTTTCCTGGCGAAGCTGATCCCTTGGCCCAAGCGCATCGAGTTCCGCCAAGGCTTGGTCGGGCATTTCCAGTTCGATGTAGCCCTGCGCGGAAAGCAGAGAACGTTCCAAAGACATGTTCTGCCTGATAAGAGCAAATCCGCGTCGCTTGCAACATGGATTACGCAAGGGCGCCGCTTCTGCCGGCTCGGAGGCGACGGCGCGTCCGCGATGCAACGCGATCTCGAAGCGCCCAGCAAGGGCGGCCCTGAGATCCAGGTAGAAACTGTTTACCTTCGGCACTTCGCGTCCGAAGGAAACTTTCGGTTCGCTTAGGCGATAGTGACCTCCTTGCAGAGGTAAACGTCTTGGATTGTATTGAGGAGCTTGATCCCGTCCTCCATCGGGCGCTGGAACGCCTTGCGACCGGAAATCAGACCCATGCCGCCTGCGCGCTTGTTGACGACCGCCGTGAACGCAGCGTCGGCAAAGTCCTGGGCGCCGCTCGCCCCGCCAGAATTGATCAAGCCCGCACGACCGAGGTAACAATTCGCCACCTGGTAGCGGCACAAGATCGATCGGGTGTTCGCTGGTCAGCTCGGTGTAGATACGCTCGTCGAGCTTGCCGTAACTCGAACTCGCCGGTGTTCAGGGCCTTATAGCCGCCGTTGTTCTCAGGAAGTTTTTGCTTGATGATGTCGGCCTGGATCGTGCAGCCGAGGTGGTTCGCCTGACCGGTGAGGTCCGCGGAAAGATGATAATCCTTGTCCTTCTTGAAGGCATTGTTACGCAGATAACACCAGAGCACCGTGGCCATGCCCGAGCTCGTGCGCCAGCGCAAAGGCTTCCGAGATTTCGATGATTTCCCGCGAGGCATCCTCGGAGCCAAAGTAAATGGTCGCTCCGACGGCAGCGGCCCCATGTTGTAAGCGTCTTTGACCGTGCCGAAGAGAATTTCCTTATGTTGGTTCGGATAGGTGAGCAGTTCGTTGTGGTTGATCTTGACCAGGAAGGGAATCTTGTGGGCGTATTTGCGCGAGACCGCTGCCAGGACACCGAAGGTTGATGCAACAGCGTTGCAGCCGCCTTCGATGGCAAGCTTAACGATGTTCTCGGGATCGAAGTAGTGCGGGTTCTTCGCGAAACTGGCACCGGCGGAATGCTCGATGCCCTGGTCGACCGGAAGGATTGAACAGGTAACCTGTGCCTGCCAGGCGTCCGGAGTTGTAGATCCAGTTCAGATGATTGAGGACGCGTTGGTTGCGGTTGCTGGGCGCGAAAATCCGATCCACCCAATCAGGGCCAGGCAGATGCAGAAGCTTGGTCGGAATGGTTTGGCTGGTGTGCTTATGAGGTACTCGGCCCTATCGCCGAGCAGGGATACAATGTTGTCGATCATGGAGAGTCAGATGCAGCTTTCCCGTTTAGGTAAGCGAAGAACGCTTGTCGAGAGCGCGCATCCAGCAAAGAGAACCGGCCGACGGCCAATCTGAGCCGCGTCGTCTTAGGCGCGGACTTTTCCGGAACTAGGCGTTCCGATTGGTGCAGTTCAGGTCTTCGAATGAACCGATCAGGCGTTTTGTGAAAGCGGCCTCGCCTGCGCCCAACCAAATGCGCGGGTCGTAATACTTTTGTTGGGCGAATCAGGACCCTCGGGATTTCCAATTTGTCCCTGCAAGTAGTCACGATTCTTGGCTTCATACGCCCGGATGCCATCCCAGAATGCCCATTGGAGGTCTGTGTCCAGGATTCATCTTGATCGCACCGTAGCTGATAGCTTCACGAATTTCTTCACGTGACGAACCAGAGCCGCCGTGAAAGACGAAGTTCACCGGCTTCGGTCCCGTTCCGAGCTTTTTCTGAATGTATTCTTGCGAGTCCTTCAAGATGGTGGGCTTGAGTCGAACATTGCCAGGCTTGTAAACTCCATGAACATTTCCAAAGGCCGCCGCCACGGTAAAATTGGGACTGATCGGAAGTCAGCCCGGAATAGGCTTTGGCGACCTCCTCCGGTTGCGTGTAGAGGCGTGATTCGTCGACGCCCGTATTGTCCACGCCATCCTCCTCTCCGCCGGTAACGCCGAGTTCGATTTCGAGAGTGATTCCCAACTTGGCCATTCGGGCGAGATATTTTTGCAGGTCTCGATGTTTTCGTCGAGCGGCTCTTCCGAGAGGTCGAGCATGTGCGAGCTGTAAAGCGGCTTACCGGTCTTGGCGAACTGCTCTTCACTGGCGGCAAGCAGTCCGTCGATCCAAGGCAGCAGCTTCTTGGCGCAATGATCCGTGTTCAGAACGACAGTACGCCGTAAGCCTTGGCAGCTTGATCGACATACTGCGCCCCCGCAACACCTCCCATGATCGGCCCAAGTTGCTTGTCCTTGCTAACGCCCTTGCCGATGAAGAATTGTGCTCCTCCATTCGAGAACTGGACCATCGTCGGAGAGTTTACCTCTCGGGCGGCGGCCAAGGTCGCATTGACCGTGCTGGTGCTGATGCAACTGACCGCCGGAAGCGCAAATTCGTTGGCCTTCGCGTAGTCAAGAAGTTCTTTCACTTCATCGCCGAAGAGAACTCCGGCCCGAAATCGTTTGTTATCACCCATGATTAGGAAATTTTTGTGGTTGTATTCTCCGGCCAACAGTTCGCCATTGTGGAGGGGTCTTAGTGAGCTTTTACCACACCGCAGGACAGCGTTCCAGCACTAAAACACATCCGGATGGTATCGGGACACAACCAGCCGCGAGCCAGATTTCAAGTGCATGAATTTGCCACCAACGCATCGAAATGAGATCTTTTGCATAAAAGGGTTGACAGTGCCAAAAAAGGAGGTGACATTCGTGAACCCTCCATATCGCTATGAAAAAGAGTTCTTCGAGCATTTACTCTGATCGAACTTCTGGTTGTCATTTCCATCATTGGAATTCTGGCCGCTCTGGCTTTGCCGGCGCTCTTCGAGCGTTGGTCAAAGGTCAGAATGACGCAAAACGCTGAGTAACATGAGACAACTCCATCCTGGCTACGCCAGACTGATGGCTTTGGATGGTCTGACGACCGGGGATGCATGCCCTGGCCTGGCCAGGAGACATGTCAAATGGGAACTGGGCAGTGTGGGCGACTAGCCTTGTCCCTAACTACCTTGAGTCAGAGCGATTCTCCAAGCTTTTGAGTGCGGCCGGAGTTCCACGGGCCAACACCTACACCCTGACACCGAAGAACCCGACCGCGGTAAACGCTTACTGCAGTGGCCGAGAACAGCCTGGGTGACACGGTGTTTCTGGCATCAGCGAATTGGACAAACAACTCAGCGCTGACGCCCGCCGGAAAGCCGTATGGCGACAAAGGCGTCTCATTGTATTCGGGAAGGCCGGTGACGGCGCCATTCTTGCTGCCGAAGCAGTTCAACAATCACCAACGTCATCGGACAGATGACCAACGCTCTGCAGTAGAGCGGATCCGTTGCTTATTCGCACCTTGTTTCGAGTGCGATATCGGCGCTGCGTCGAAGCAGTTCGCGCTGTCGCGAGGGCAACTGATGCACACGGTGACGCATGCGCATCGATCCTTTTGTGTTCTCGCGAATCTCCTTTGGAGTTGCTCTGTTGCCGCGCTCTGAATATCTTAAAGGGTTTTCACTATGAAATCTAAAAAGCTCTCTTCCCGCTCGGCAAAATCCTCTGGTCCTGACCGGGGCGAAGTAATGAACGGTGCGGAGATCTTGGTGAGTTGCCTCGAGCGCGGAGGGTACGCGCATTGTCTTTGCGTATCCAGGTGGCGCGTCGATGCCGATTCACCAGGCGTTGACCAAGTCGAAGAAGATTCGCGTGGTGTTGCCTCGTCACGAGCAGGGTGGTGCGTTTGCTGCCGAGGGCTACGCGCGGGCTACCGGACGTGCCCGGTGTTTGTATGGCGACATCGGGACCCGGGTGCGACGAATCTCGTCACCGGCATTGCCGATGCCTTCATGGACTCGGTTCCGCTGGTGGCAATCACCGGGCAAGTCAATCAGAAAGCATGATCGGGCGGGAGCCTTTCAGGGAGACCGATGTGTTCGGCATGACGCTGCCGATGGTCGAAGCACAGCTATCTTGTCTGGGACATCAACGACATTCCGCGCATTGTCAAGGAGGCTTTCATATTGCGCAGAGCTGGACGTCCCGGGTCCGGTGCTCATCGATATTCCCAAGAACATTCAGATCGCGCGCACGCAGCCGATTTATCCACGTTCGGTGAAGCTGCGGGGCTACAATCCGATTCGCAAGGCTGACGGACGTTGCGATCCACGAGCTAATCGGCCTGATCGAACACGCCGAAAAAGCCGCTCATCTATTGTGGCGGGGCGTCGATCACCGGGAACGCCTCCAAGGAACTGGCAGAGTTTGCGGAGAGAACTCAAATTCCCGTGACGACGACACTGATGGGCATTGGCGGCTTGAGGACCATCCTCTTTCGCTCAAATGGCTTGGCATGCATGGGACGGTCTATGCCAACAATGCCGCCAACGAAGCTGACCTTCTCCTGGCGATCGGCGTTCGCTTCGATGATCGGGTCACCGGAAAGGTCGAAAAATTCTGCGAGCATGGCACGATCGTGCATATCGATATCGACAACCCGAGCTCAACAAGAACAAGCTCGTCAAGCTTCCAATCCTCAGCGATCTCAAGTATGCGCTCGATCGCGCGCGAATCGGATCCTGGAAAAGATGGGACACACGTCGTCTTCCGACGGATACACGCGCTTCCCGCAGTGGTATCAGCCAGATCGATCGCTGGAAGGCAGAGCATCCGCTTCGCTTTAAGGACACCGAGGATGTGATTCAGCCGCAGTATGTCGTCAAATGCCTCTACGAGCTGACCAAAGGAGAGGCGATCATCACGACGGGAGTCGGTCAGCATCAAATGTGGGCCGGCCAGTATTACAATTTCCATTCGCCGCGCACCTTCATCACGTCGGCGGGACTCGGGCGATGGGCTTCGGATATCCGGCAGCCATGGGTGCGAAAGATAGCGCACCGGAGAAGAGGTGATTGACATCGATGGCGATGGCTCATTCCTGATGAATATTCAGGAGCTGGCGACTGCGCACATCGAGGGCATCGCAGTCAAAGTGATTATCCTGAACAACCAGCACCTCGGCATGGTCGTTCAGTGGGAGGACCGCTTTCACGGCGGAAATCGCGGGCATACCTTCTTGGGGATCCCAAAGACCTCAAGCGCATCTATCCCGATTATGTGGATATGTGCAAGGTTCGGCGTTCCCTGCGAGCGGGTCCAACACAAAAAGGACGTCGAGGGAGCGATCAAGCGAATGCTCGATTCCAAGGAGACCTACGTTCTCGACATCATGACGCCCTATACCGAGCACGTCTTGCCGATGATATCCCTCTGGGATGACTTACAAGGACATCATCACCGAGTAAGGTCGGCCTTCAGACCGGCGAGTCATCGGCGAACTCACCGCGGCGCTTATAGAAGTCGTAGCGCGCAATGATGGTAGCGAATGTAGCTCTTGGTCATCGGGAAATCCATTGCCGCCTGAAGGTCGCCCGCTCCGGCGGTCTCTCCCATTCCAGAATCCTGCACCCAGCGCCGAACGCGAGAGCGGCCGGCGTTATACTCAGCCAGAGCGAACGGCAGAGGGTTATCCTTCGACGACCAGTGATTGAGGGCTCGATTCAGATACCACGTGCCCGCTTCGATATTCACCTTGGGATCGAAGAGATCGGAAGAGACAAAGCGTCTGAATCTTTTCGGCACGCGCCCAATCGATGGCTGCACTGTCGGTTATCTGCATGAGGCCGCGTTCTCCTTGAGCTCCAACCTTGCCCGGTTGGAACTGGCTTTCACGCCAAATAACGGCCTTGATGAGTTCTGGCGCGACTCCGTAGCGGGTGGCGGCTTGTCGGATGAGGTCGTCGCATTTCCGGTAGCGCGCGGCGAAAATCGTTTCTCTAAGCAGATAGTTGGGATCCTCGGAGTGAGGATATAGATGCCAGCGGACGCGGTGAGGACTGCCAGCACCACCAGCGACGCCGGACAAACTTCTTCATCGACGAAAGCTTATCTTAACATGCGTTGGTGCGAGCGCTTCTACCGCATTTTCGGCCGATGCCGACCGAGACTAGCGCGCCTTCTCTCCGCCAACTGGCTGTCAGGTTCGTGGAAACCTCATCTTTAGCAGACTATGCCACGCTACGCCAGGGTTCACCTTGATCGCGCCGGGGATCGAGCGCCTCGATTACCTGATTCCGGATTCTCTGGCAGGGTTGATCGCCGCAGGTTCTCGCGTTCGAGTGCCTTTGCGCGCCCGCCTGGTGCTGGGCACGGTGGTTGATGTTCTGGAGACAACCGACGTGAACTCGCCGCGCGAGATTCACGAGGTCATCGGAAACGCTCCGATGATTCGGCCGAAATTGATCGAGATTGCGCGATGGATTTCCGAGTATTACTGCTGCCCATTGCAAACGGCGATGGGTTGTGTCTTGCCACAGGTGGTGCGACGAGGCATCCGTTTCGCCACGCCGGCTTAACTTTGCGCGATTGTTGCGCCGGCCGCACAGTTGCGGAACTGGACGCGTTGGCAGCCAAGGCGCCGCGCCAGGCGTGATGCGCCTCAGGACTTTTCAGGATGCTGGACACGCCACGGCGGGATTGGCGAGTTGGCGAAGAGGCCGGTGTGTCCGAAGCGGTCTTTCGCAGCTTAGAGCGCAAAGGTTGGCTGATGATCGAAACAGCAGAGAGGTGGCGCGCGACCCATTTGCCCATGAGATCTTTTTGCCATCCGCCGAGCTCAGTGCCTGAATGCCGGAACAAGCGCCATGCGGTCGACTCGATCAAAGACAGCAATTCAAACTCCTGCGCAGCCGCTGCTGCTTTTCGGGGTGACTGGCGGTGGGAAGACGGAGATATATTTGCAAGCGATTCGGCATGTTATTGACCGTGAGCGCACCGCTCTGGTCCTCGTTCCGGAAATTTCGCTTACGCCGCAAACCGTCGAAAGATTCAAGGCGCGCTTTGCGGATGCGCAGCGCGAAGTGGCCGTTCTTCACAGCCATCTCTCGGGAGGCGAACGCTTCGATGAGTGGCGGAAGATTCATTCTGGCGGTGCGCGTATTGTCATTGGCGCGCGAAGCGCCGTCTTTGCGCCGCTGGAAAATCTTGGAATCATCATCGTCGATGAAGAACAGGAGGGCACATACAAGCAGGAAGAGGCGCCGCGGTATCACGCTCGTGATGTCGCCGTCTTGCGGGCGCAGCGGGAGGGCTGCGCGGTGGTTCTCGGCAGCGCAACTCCTTCGATGGAAAGTTGGCACAATTGCGCCACGGGAAAGTACCGACTCTCGAGGCTCTCGCAGCGCGTTGATGATCGCAGGATGCCCGTCATTCGCGTGCTCGATATGCGCCGGGGCGCCGCGTCCGGCGGTGCCGAAGCCATCTGTGCGCCGGCCTTCTTGCAAGCGCGTCGAGCAACGCCTTTCGCATGGTGAGCAGACCATTCTCTTCCTGAATCGCCGGGGCTTTTCGACTACCATGGTCTGTCAGGCCTGCGGCCACGTCTGCCAATGCCCGAACTGCAGTGTGGCGCTCACCTATCATCGGGACGCGGCGTCAACTAGCCTGCCATATCTGCGGGCATCGCGAGCGCGCCCCGAAGGTATGCCCGACTTGCAAAGACCCGGGCATCCGTCATTCGGGCGTGGGAACGCAGAAAGTCGAAGACACAGTGAAGCGCCTCTTTCCGAAAGCGCGGGTTGCTCGGATGGACGCCGATGCAATGACCCGAAAGAACACGCTGCAGCAAACACTTCAGGCTTTCAAGGAAGGCGCGATCGACATTCTCGTCGGCACCCAGATGATCGCCAAGGGGCTTCATTTTCCCAGCGTGACCCTCGTCGGCATTATTAACGCAGATCTAAGCTTGCACCTACCCGACTTCCGGGCGGGAGAACGTACCTTTCAGCTTCTGACTCAGGTCGCAGGTCGTGCGGGACGCGGGGACGTCGAAGGCGAGGTGCTCGTGCAAACATTTACGCCGTTCAGCCCATCCATTCAGTTTGCGCGCCACCACGATTTTGATGGGTTTCGCGGAACAGGAGCTCGAATTTCGCGAGCGCTTCGGCTTTCCGCCATTTACCCGCATGGTCTTGATAACGGTTCGGGCTCAAGTGCGCGAGCGAGGCGGAGTTCACCGGGCAAACCCTTGTTCGTAAGCTTAAGGAAAAGATAACCAAGAGCTCCTCGATTGGGGACTGCGTGCCTGCCCCGCTCGAAAAAGCGCGCGGCTATCACCGTTTCCAAATTGCTCTGCGCGGTCCATCGGCGCGCGCCTTGTCGAGTGCAATTCAACAAACCCTTGCAGTTCTTCCATTGCCTGAAGATGTTTTCGTCGCCGTGGATGTCGATCCGGTGAATCTTTTGTAGTCATCGTCGGCATTTCCGGCCATCGCACGAATGCACCTGCCTCCGATTCCACGCTTCTTCGTTCGGTGGACGATTCGGCTATTTTTGTTCGTCCTCTTTGTCTGCATGCCCGCAGCGATCATTTATCTTCGGGAGGTAGGAATTACGCGATGAATGGAAGGAGCGCGTGGCCGCGGCTCTCAGCGGCGAGGGATTTCAGACCCAGATCGGCAAGCTGACAATCGATCCCTTCAAAGGTCTCGTCGCCGAAAATATTGTCGTTAGGGAAACTTCCGGAGAGCAAAGAGATTTCGCGCGCCTTGAGCACTTGGTCGTCTCCTTGAACCTCGCCGACCTGCTCTCCGGACGTGTCACGATTGATCAGCTCCAGCTCGATGAAACCGATGTCTCGATCCCTCTCGGTAGACAACCCGACAGCGCGCGGCTCGAAGTGGACGGCGTTTCGGCAGAATTGTCTCTGGGCGGCGATCAGCTGCGCATCGGGTCGCTCGAGGGACGCGTCCAGGGTATTCACGTGTTGTCATCAGTGGGCTGCTGCGCAACCCCGTGCCTTCCATTTCGATCATAAGGATGCACAAGACCCATCCGACCAGCGAAACAAGCTGGTTAGCCAAATCGTAAGTCGAATCTCGAGTTTGAAATATCCGGGGCATCCGCCGGAGCTTTCCCTGAAGATCAACGGCGATCTGGCTGACCTCTCACACGTGCAAATTTCGCCGATTCTGCTCTAGATCCGGCCCGATCATCGCGCCCGAATTGGCGCGCTGAAGGCCTCGATGTCGAAGCCGATTACACTAACCGAATCCTCAGCATTAAACGCTTCCGACTGCGCGGCCGCGGAGGGCGCTCTAAACTTGACCGCGCAATGGCAGAATAGCGTCCTCGACTTTGAGGCATCCAGCACGCTCACGCTCGAGCCTTTGCGCGACTCATTCCGGAAGAACTCGCCGCTTGAGGATTTCAAATTTGCATCCCGCCCGCAGCTCGAGGCCTCAGGGCAGGTGATTCATGCCTCATCTCCCTTCAATATAACGTTACCGGATCAGCGCAGATCGGTAAGTTTTCCTTTCGCGGAATCGACTTCGATGCCTTTCCACCGACTTCGCCGCAACCAATGGAAAGATCTTCTTGCGAGACACCAAGCTCCGTGCCGCCGGTGGAGAAATCGGTGCCAGCCTGCTTTTTGCGCCGGATGACTTCCGTGCCCGCTGTGAGCAAGCTACGATCGCCCCGACGGCCTTCGCTCCCCTGCTCGGCAAAAAAGAGAGGGAAGTGATCAAGCTGCTCAACTTCCGCGATGCGCCTTATGTGCAGCTGGAGGTGCGCGGTCCGAAGCCGGAGTTCGCTGCCATTACCGGCACCGGATTTCTGCGGTTGGGACGAACTTCGATGCGCGGGCTCGACCCTGGACTGGGGGCAGTCGCAGATCGAGATTGCCGACAGCGCAATCACCTACAAGGACTTCTCACTCGGGCGTGGCAAGGCGAGCTGGCAAAGGAACTTTCGTTTACGACTTCGGCGGCCAGCAGGTCATCTTGAAGGATATCGAATCCACGATGCCGCCCGTGGACGTAATGATGTGGATCGATCCCAAGATCGCCGAGACCATCAAACCCTATCGCTTTCGACAGCCGCCGAGGGTCGAGGCGGAGGGCGTGGTCGACCTAAAGGTTCCGCCGCAAAGAATGACTTGCACCTGGCGATTCAGTCGGAGAGCGGCCTTGACTACGATCTGCTCGAGCGAACCCTCAAGTTCGGCCGGACATTGGCGAATGTCGACATCACCGGCACCAAAGTGATCGCGGACATCAAAAGCGCCGAGTTGATGGACGGCAATGTCGGTGTCAATGCCGTCGTCTCGTTCGATCCCGCCGACCCGACGTTTGGCGCAAAGATCGACATCCGACGCGTCAATTTCGAGCAGTTGACAAAGCTGTACTTCAACTACGACGACTCTCGGGGGTCGCGAGCGGCAACTTCAAATTCACCGCGCGCATGGGCCAGGAGCAGCAAATGCGCGGCGACGGAAGCATTCCGGGTGGAAGAAGGCCACGTCTTCGCCATCCCGATCCTCGGTCCGCTTCGGAAATCATCAACAAGATCATACCCGGGTGCGGGTTTCAAGCGGCCCGGCTGGCCACAGCCGACTTCACGGTCGGAGATGAAAAGATCAGCACGAAAAATCTGAAGGTCGAAGGTGCCGGCTTCAGCCTCTTCGGAAGCGGGGATATCTACTTTGTCGCCGACAAGCTGAACATGTCAGTCCGACTCAATGCTCGTGGCCTTCCGGATTGGTTCTTTTTCCAGTGAGCAAGCTCTTTGAGTATGTCGGCACCGGCTCGCTATCGAAGCCGGAGTGGCGGCCGAAGATCATCCCCCAGGTTCGGGGTGGCAGCCAGTCGCGAGACCCCGGCGATGACTCTGCGAGAGAGCACTAAGCTCGAACCGCTACTTCATAAGCAACGCCGCGCGGGCGCGCTTGATTTCGCGTGTAATCTTGCGGTGCAGGCGGGCTGACATGCCGGTGACCCGGCGAGGGACAATCTTGCCGCTTTCAGTGACGAAGCGTTTGAGAAGCTCGGGATTCTTATAGTCGATTGCTTCTTCAGCGATATCCGTTCGGCGCCGAGGCATCGATCGATTGGCGCGTCGAAAGGCGGAGCGGCGTTTGGCTGTCTTTGGCTGCATGGCGACCTACTTGATTTCCCGGTGCAAAGTGTGCCGCCGCAGGAACGGATTGTATTTTTCTTCTCGAGACGATTCGGCGTGCGCGGGCTCTTCTTGTTGCGCGTGGTCATATAGCGAGAGGGCGGCTTGCCCTCGGCCTTGGCCTCCGTGCATTCAAGGGTGACGATTTCCTGTGGCATGGAGTTATTCCTTGGTGTCCGAGCCGCTTTCCTCGTCCTCCTCGGTTCCCTCCTCTTCGGAAAGTCCAAAGAGCGATATCACCGGCTGTCGCACGCGCTGAAAGCGGTTGCGCTTTTCAAGTTCGGCCTGGCACTCGACGGTATACCGGGTGAAGGGGAGCGCCTCGAGGCGCGCGTGCGGAATCACTTTCCCGGACATCTCGCAGATGCCGTAGGTGCCATTCTCGATGCGCTTGAGCGCCTCGTCGATTTCATACAGCGAGTCCTGCTCTTGTGAGAGCAAGCTGAGCGCGAAATCCCTGTCGTAGGCGTCGCTGCCGGCGTCGGCCTGATGCATGCCGAAGGCACTCGCTTCGCTGCCTTCGGCTCGGGAACGCAAGCTGTCTTTGGCCACGCCGTTCATCGAATCAAGAAGGGTGTCTTTCAGCGCGAGAAGCTTTTCCCTTTGCTCTTTGCTCGAAGGGCGACAGCGCCCCAGTGCGTTTATGGATGATTGGAGCTCCACTGTGCGCCTTCACCGGAGGTTTCTCGGCGGCGGCCGGCTTTCTTTCTTCCGGGTGAGCCTGCTTTTTCGCGTCGGAGTTCTTTTTCGTCACAGTCGTTACCTTTGCCGCCTTCGGACCAGCCTTAGCCTTCTTGGCCATGTTGCCGAACACCTTCGCCTTGGGGGATTTTCGCGTATTGTTCGCCATTCTTGGTTGAAAAAGGGCGAATATGTAGCCTCATCCCTTGCTCAGTGCAAGGGTATTCTTGATCCGAGAGTTCTTTCCTGCTTCACCCGAGGACGTTCTCGGGCGTTTGATCGAGGCTTCATTCGCCCCTGGTCGCTATCGTCGTCGAGTTCTTATTTGCCCACGAAGATCGCTGTCGTGCGATCCGCGATAGAGATTGGCTTCTTGGCGATGACCGGGAGTTCCTCGCCTGGCTCGACAATGTCGGCAGGGGCAGGAAGTGACGTATCCGCAAACCGACGCCATGTCAGTCCCTTGGGCAAGACCGGTAGAGTAAAGTCGAGGGTTCGAAGTACATGTTAAATGCGCAGTAGATAAAGTGCGCTGGCCCGCCGACGGCGGCCCCGTGGCGCCCGCAAAGCATGAACGCGATCGATCTGCTCGGAAGACTCCAGTCTGGCCTCCAAGGTTGCACGCCATGCCATGAAATATCCGGATAGCCACTGCCAACCCTGTCTCTTCCCGTCAAGAACTCAGGCTGGCGAAGTGCGGCATTCGCTTTGCGAAAGGCGATCATTCCCTTCACGAATCGCAAAAGGTCGCCGTACCGGCTGGAGAGCGACCAATCGAACCAGTTCCATTCCTCATCCTGACAATAGGCATTGTTATTACCGCGCTGACTACGGCCACATTCATCTCCCATGTAAATCATCGGGATGCCCTGACTTACAAAAAGCAATGCGATGGCGTTCTTCTGCTGCCGCAGCCGCAGCGCGTTGATCGCCGGATCGTCTGTTTCGCCCTCTACGCCGGAGTTCCAGCTGTAGTTGTCGTCGGCGCCGTCTTTGTTGTTCTCGCCGTTGTCGAGGTTGTGCTTTTCATTATAGGAGACGAGATCACGGAGAGTGAATCCGTCGTGGCAGGTCACGAAGTTTACCGAAGCGGCCGGTTTACGTCCGGCGGCCAGGTAGAGGTCTGGAGAGCCCATGATCCGCTGGACCATCTCGCCGACCACGCCGACATCTCCCTTGAGGAAGCGCCGAGCCGCGTCGCGGAATTTGCCCATTCCATTCCAGCCAGCGGCCATACGAAGGGAAGTTTCCGACTTGGTAGAGCCCGCCTGCGTCCCAGGCCTCGGCGATCAGATCACAATGCGCGAGCACGGGATCGTAAGCGAGAGATTCAAGCAGCGGCGGGTTGGCCAGAGGAGCGCCATGGGAATCGCGACCGAGCACCGAAGCTAGGTCGAAGCGAAAGCCATCGATATGAAATTCCGCCGCCCAATAACGCAGGCAGGAGAGCACGAACCCGCGAACGACAGGGTGGTTGCAGTTCACTGTGTTTCCACACCCCGTGTAGTTCAGTACTCGCCCTGACTGTCGAGCATGTAATAGGTCTTGTTGTCGATGCCCCGGAAGGAAATCATCGGCCCGTCGGCACCGCCTTCTGCGGTATGGTTAAAGACCACATCGAGCATGATCTCGATTCCAGCCTCGTGCAGCGCTTTGATGAGCTGCTTCAGTTCATGACACTTGTGTCCCGTGCTTGCCAGTCGCTGCGAAACCGGCTTTGGGCGCGAAAAACCCCAGGGTGCTATAGCCCCAATAATTGCAGAGTTGTTCGCCGGTGAGCGGGTTTGTCCGATGATTTTCCGAGCTCGTCGAACTCGAAGATGGGCATGAGTTCGACGCAGTTGATGCCAAGATCTTTGAGGTAGCCGATCTTCTCGCGCAGGCCCTCGAATGTTCCCGGATGTTTCGACTCCGGAACTCTCGTGCGCCGTAAAGCCACGCAAGTGCAGCTCATAGATGACCATCTCGCTCTCTGGCCGCTTGAGTGGACGCGTGTGCCCCCAGTCGAACAGGTGAAACGGGATCCGGCCTCGAAACGGAAAGATGTCGGTGTCATTGGACGTCTGCTTCCAAACATTTCGTCCGCTGATCTCCATCGCATCCGGGTCGAGGAGGATTTGCTCTTTGTCGAAGTGATGCCCCTGTCGCGGGTCGTGCGGCCCGTCGAGACGATAGCCATATTCAATCTGCTGGTAGTTCAGGTCGAAGACGGTCATCGCCCACAGATTTCCCAGTCGGTATTCTGGAGGAAACGGAATCTCCGCAAACGGGAGGGAAGCTTCTTTTTCGAAAAGCACCAGCGTGCACGAGGTGGCGTTAGCAGAGAAAATCGAGAAGTTTACTCCGCCGGGCACGTGGCTAGCACCGAATGGCAAAGGATGCCCGTAACGGAGGCGGAACTCCCCGTGCGTGTGAGTATGATCGAGCGGTTGAGGCATAAATTGGACGCCTAGCCAGAGCAAGAACTGTGCGCAGACCGTGGCGGTTGAGGTGGAAACTCGAGGAGCTCGCGCACAGTCGCAGCCACTCGAGCGGGTTGGATTCCTGCATGCCACTTAAACTTTGTTTTTCCTTGCGGCGGCTGCGGGCAACAGCCAGCGCTGCCGGGTGCTCCGTTGCCACGGGTGCGAACATGCCCTGGTGCAGCCCTGAGAAGAGGATGACGCAGGGTCTGTCCAGGCCGGCGGCGAAATGAGCCGCCGCCGTGTCTACCGTCATCACCATTTCTGCCGCCGCGATGAGATTCAGCAATCTCGACCAGGTCTTCCGGGAGGTGAACTTTGGCATTCTCGACACCGGCGCGGCGAAGCAGGCTCCCAAGCTCGTCTAGCGCGCCACGCTGATCATCGGAGCCCACCAGCAGAACAGCTTTTCCCGCGAGATCAGGTCTGAGCTCGGCGAAAACGTCCCTCCAGAGTGGCAAGGGATAGACCTTGGAAGCTTCCGTGATTGGAGCACAAATCCAAATGCCACCTTGCGCTTGACTCTGTCTTCGAGCGGAGACGCGGGACCACCTGCTCTGGTTCCGACCGCGCGCTCCAGGATCTGCGCGACGACGCGGCGATGCGCCTCGATTTCCAGGGGAAGATGCCGAGCTTCTTCGGGATAGGGCATTAATTGCGGATGAAAGAGCTTTCTCACTGCAGTGTCGACGTAGCTGCGGACCTTTTTCCGTCCCGATCGCAGGAGAATGTTTTCGCATCCGAAAAACGCTTCGTCTTCGCCGAGTAAAACAAGAACGTTTCCAGGTAGTTCCTCATGCTTCGAAAGCAGACCGCAGCATCAACAGCGTGTCATCCTTAGTTTGAACCAGAGCGGCAGGCAATAGAACAGATTGCGAGCGAACAGATTGATCCTTTTTCGCTCCGCCGCCGTCGGTAGCTCGAGAACCCTCGCCTTCGGAAATTGCTGCTTTCGCCAGGGGCACAATTACCGATCGAACACAGATCAGAAGATTTTCCTCACCCAGCTCCGAGGCCAGCAGGCGCAGCGCGCCGGTCACGAGAATGAAATCTCCAATCCCATCTGGCTTGAGAATAAAGAGGCGCACAAGTGGTCCCGGCAATTTGCCGGAACGCGCTCCCATCGCAAAAGCGATTTTCTTGCCGCTCCCAATAGTCGGCCAGGCTGAGGGTCTTGAAATCGCTCAGAACTAGGCTATTCGAGAAAGCTGAAGTTATGTCCGGGTGCTACGCCGTTTTCCATAAGCAACTCGGCGACCTCGTGTTGTTACAACCTGCTCTGGCTAAACTCTGTCAGCACCATGGTGCTCCGGTGGAGTGCATGACGCGGACGGGGCACGGGCCTCTGTTGCAGTTGATGCCCGGGAGTTCGCTTTCGTCGCGGAGTTCCTTTGGCATATCGCCGCCACCTTTATTGCTTTCGATCCGCTCAACAAATCGGCGCTGAGATCGATGCTCGCGCCCTCGAGCATCAAGAAGTGCGTGCTGCCGGAGAAGCGGGAGTTGAGATGGTTTCATCGGCCCTCTTTCGCGAACTGATCGTCCCTGAGCTGGGAGATCGCTATGTCGCGGAATACTTTTGGGAAAGACACGCCGGTGCCTGCGTCGGAGCCGTTTCGTCCTCCTCGACTTGACCCGCCGCCCGATCAGTGGAAGACCGGAAGGCTTCGATGAGAAGGCCTTCATTCTTGTAAACCCGACTTCCGGGTGGCGCCAGAAGAGCTGGCTGCCCGAGTGCTGGGCGCAGATGCTAGCCGCCTTGCGCAACGACACCGACCTCGAATTCGTCATGACCAGTGCCTCGGTGGACTGGCAGATGTCGAACACTGCCGCGAGATCGAGAAGAAGTCCGGCTCTCTCGTGCGTGAGCCTCGCCAGCAGCACGACGCTGAAGAATTTTCTCTGGCTGTGCTCGCGTGCCAAAGCGGTGCTCACCGTCGATGGTGCCGCATCGCATCTTGCAGCGCGCGTTTGGCGTGAACAGCATCACCCTCTTCGGACCGACGAACTCTCAGAACTGGCACTATGCGGGCAACGGGAGCATCGCCGTCAGGCTCCCCCCTCCAAGGATCGACGTCCGCCGCTTGCGGAAATCTTGCCCCCGAGGACGTCCTCCACGGTGACGCGGCGAGATGCTCAACTCCATGACCGGTGGTTCAGCGTGAGTTGTAGATTTTTCACTTGCCTCGGCGGCTCGCCTCCCTACTATTCTTCCCTCCCGCATTAAGTTGGGGAACTGGAGAAGCACCTTCGCGTGCTTTTTTGTCCTCCGGAGCATGCCGGAGTTCGGACAAAGCACAGATAGCCAAATGCCTACAATCAACCAACTGGTCCGCGCAGGGCGTCGCAAGGTGACCGTCAAGTCGGAAGTCACCTGCGCTCGTGAAAGTGCCCACAACGCCGCGGTGTCTGCGTGCAGGTGATGACGCGCACGCCAAAGAAGCCGAATTCAGCGCTGCGCAAGGTCGCGAAGGTGCGCCTGACCAATGGCCAGGAGGTGATTGCCTACATTCCCGGAGAAGGGCACAACCTTCAGGAGCACTCGATCGTTCTTGTCCGCGGCGGTCGCGTCAAAGACCTGCCAGGTGTGCGCTACCATATCGTTCGGGGTACGCTCGACAGTCTCGGAGTCGATGGGCGCCGGCGCGGGTCGCTCCAAATACGGCGCAAAGCGTCCGAAAGCCGGTCAGGAAGAATCCAAGGGCGCTAAGAAGAAATAAGAAGGAACAACCGATTCACGACTATGTCTCGACGACGCAGAGTAATCCATAAAGAGGTCAAAAAGACGCCCGCTACGCGAGCCCGGTAGTTGCTCGCCTGATCAGCACCGTCATGCGCCGGGGTAAGAAGAGCATCGCCGAAGAGATCGTCTACACGGCGATTGACAAATCCCGCGAAGGCACCGACACGGTCGATCCGCTGGAAACGCTTGAACAAGGCGATCGAGAACGTCAAACCGCGTCTGGAAGTCAAATCTCGGCGGGTTGGTGGAGCCACCTATCAGGTGCCGATGGAAGTTCCCTCAGACCGGCAGGTCGCGTTGGCCATGCGCTGGATTGTCAACTTTGCCAAAGGTCGCAAGGGCGTTCCGATGGAGAATGCCCTCGCCTACGAGCTGAGGGACGCTGCTTCCGGGCAGGGCAGCGCGATCAAGAAGCGCGACGACATGCACAAGATGGCCCAGGCCAACCGGGCCTTTGCGCACTTCCGCTGGTAGAGTTGAGGGGCGATTGGTCGAGCTGGCGAATCCGCGCCTCTGCACAGGCGACTCTACAAATGTCCAATTCTTCGTAGCGAGCACATTGTTGCTACATCCAGGCGCGTCCTGCGGGCACGCCGCTGTAACTCTGCGAGCGAGCCTACCAGTATTTTCTGATCGCTTCGACCAGACCTGGGATGTCGTGGCGTTTCGGCTTCGACATTCACCTGCAGGCCACGGCCGCGCATCGTCTTTGAGGTGATTGGTCCGATGCTGGCCGTTTTCGTCTTCTCGGAGAGTGGCAAGTTGAGTGCTAGAAAGTTCTCGACCGTGGACGAACTGGTGAACGTGATCATGTCGATTTCTTCTTCGCGGAAGCGGCGAGATTCCTCCTGAGACGTCACTTGTCTCAGGCACAGTGCGGTAGGCGACCGCCTCGTCGACGATGGCGCCAAGGCGGACGAGCTCGACAGCGAGAGCTTCGCGAGCGCCCTCGGCGCGAGCGAGAAGGATTTTCGAGATTTTCCAGGCTCGTCTCCTTCTGGAGTGCCTCAATGATCTCTTCGGCAGACGTACTTTCCGGGCTGCACGTCAACTTGCAGATGATAGCTTCTCACGCGCTCGGCCGTAGCGGGGCCGATGGCGGCGATGCGGGCGGCGCCGAGATCGCGCGCATCACGGTAGATTTCAAAAAGGCGGTAAAGAACGCGTCGGCGCCATTTGGGCTCGTGGAAAACGATCCAATCGTAGATGTGAGCGTCGGCGACGAGCTCGTAGAATTCCTTTTGTTCAGAGGGGGTTCGATGCGGATGGTCGGCAACTCGAAGGCGTCGGCCCCCAGCGCGCGCAAACGTTCGACTGAATTCTGCCAGCCTGCTTGCGTGTTCGCGTGACGGCGATTCTCTTCCCGAAGAGAGGGAGCTTTTTCGAACCAGTTCAGCTTGGTGCGAAGTGTCACCACGTCACCAAAGACCACGATTGCCGGTGGCTTGATGCCGGCCTCGCCGGACGAGTCAGAGATGGTTTCAAGCGTCCCGGTGAGTGTCTCCTGTGCGCCGGTCGTGGCCCAGCGAACGAGGGCGACGGGAGAGTCTGGCTAGCGCATGCCTGCGGCCAGAAGTTCGCTGGCGATCGCCGTCGATCCGCTCCACGCCCATTAACATGACCTTGGTTCCTGGAGTGCGGGCGATCGCCTCGTAGCCAGAGCGGAATTAGCTTTGCCTGGTTCTTCGTGTCCGGTGAAGATTGTCAATGCGGCGTTATGTGCGCGATGGGTGACTGGAATGCCCGCATAGGCCGGACCGGCGATCGCGGAGGTTACGCCCGGAACGACCTCGAAGAGGCATCCAGCATCTGCGAGTGCTTCTGCCTCTTCTCCGCCTCGTCCGAAGAGAAAGGGATCCCCACCCTTCAATCGCACAATGATCTTGCCGGATCGCGCCTTCTCGACGAGCAAAGCGTTGATTTCTTCCTGAGACCGAGTATGCGTTCCTGCCTTCTTCCCGACATAGATTTTCTCCGCGGAATCCGGTGCCCATTTCAGCAGGAGCGGATTGCACAGATAATCGTAGACGACCACTTCCGCCCGCTCGAGGCAGGCACGACCTTTGATGGTGAAGAGTCCAGGATCGCCCGGCCCGGCGCCGACGAGATAACAAATGCCGGCTTTCATGAAGGTGGAAAGGTGCGCAGAATCAATCTTCCATCCTCGATTGTCGCCCAAGCCGCAATGGCGACGTGACACCCACCGCCTTGCGCGCGCAGGAAATCGCGTTCCGCCGCGACACACACCGCCGTCGCTTCGTGGTGAATGGCAACGGAGAAGCTCGATCGACGCCAGATCCGACTTGCGGCATTCGACAGCGATCGCCCCCTGGCCAGGAGCGGGCAAGATTCTCTCGACGACGGCCACGTGAAGACCTGCCGGAATGACTTCGCGCCCGAGCCGATCGAGTCCGGCCTTGGCGAGCAGAATGCCATCGAGCGACGGATCCGCCGCCAGCTTGCGGAGACGGGTCGGGACGTTACCGCGCATTTCGACGATGCGCAGGTCCTCGCGCAGCAGGAGGATCTGCACCTTCCGGCGCGGACTGGAAGGTGCGCGACGCATGCTTCGATCGGCAATCCCGCCAGTCCTCCGCGATTGCTTTGAAACGAGAACGTCCGACGGATCGGCGCGCTTGAGGATGGCACCAAAGACGAGGTCATCCGGTCGATCGGTCGGCAGGTCCTTTAAGCTGTGGACGGCGGCATGAATGGTGCCGGCGAGCAGCGCTTCTTCGAGTTCCTTGGTGAAAAGCCCTCGCTCCAGGGAACCTGAGAGGCTCAGATCGAGACGTTTGTCTCCAGTGGTCTTGATAACCTTTTCTCTCGATACTCAGCCGCGGATGGGCCGCGTGGAGCTTTTCGGCGACGATCTGAGTTTGTGCGAGCGCCAGGTCGCTGCCACGCGTGCCAAGGACGATATGCTTTTCGGACTTCAAGAAACTATCGGACGCCGGGGCCAGGAGTTGACCGCGGATGTCCTCCTCAGCAGGCATGGAAACACTAATGAGCCGCGTCCGCTACTCTAGGCACGAAGTTCATGGTGGTGACGCAGCCAGGAGACAAACGCACTCACGTGCTGGGCAATCATCTGTTCGCAGCGCAGGATCTCGCTGCGCCGCACCTCCAGCGACTGGCGAACTATCTCCTTCGAGCGAATCGATGTCATAGAGGAAGACGCCATCGAGCTCGTTGACCGATGGATCGGCGTCGCGAGGAACAGCCAGGTCGATCACAAACAACGGCCTGCCCGCCGCGCTCGAACCATCGGCGCGAGCTTCTCGCGGGTAAGCACCACATGGGGCGCCGCCGTCGAGCAAATCAAGATGTCCACATCACCGAATGCATTCTGCCAGTGGTCGAAGTGAATCGCCAAACCGCCGATTTCCTCGGCCAGCTTGCGCCGCGCGATCGAAGGTTCGATTTGAGACGATAACGGTTTTGCACCCCGCGCGAGACGAGGCTTCGCGCCGTGCGCTCACTGGTCTCTCCTGCGCCAAGAATCATTCACCCGTCTTCCCGCGAGATCGCCGAAAATCTTCCCTGCCAACTCGACTGCGACTGCGCCGACCGACGTCGCTCCCCGGGTGATCTGGGTTTCAGTGCGAACATGCTTGGCCACGCCGAAAAGCCTGCTGGAACAGCTTGTTGAGGTGGCGGGTAGTCGCGCCAAGCTCCGCCGCGGTGGAATACGCCTTCTTTACCTGGCCAAGAATCTCTGTCTCGCCCAACACCATCGAGTCCAGCCCGCTTGCTACGCCGAAGATAGATGGCCGACACTGCGTGGTGTGTCGTGGTAGTAAAGGGGCGCATCCACCCCGGTGCGGTCGCGAAGCAGTGTTTGCAGCGCGCCAAACGCTCGAACTGGGCAAACGCTGGCGGCATAGAATTCGACACGATTGCAGGTCGAGAGAATGACGGCTCCGGCCAAGCCATCAATCCGGCGCACAGCATGCAGCGCTTCCTCGATCCCATGTGCGCCCACCGCGAACTTCTCACGGATCTCGACCGGCGCAGTTTGATGAGTTAAGACCCGCGCAAAGGATGTTCATGGCCTTGGAGGAGAGGTATTGAATTCCCGGAAGGGTGATGAGAGCAACCGCAAACACCACTATTGATAACTCCGCCAGCCGCCGGGGAGCAAGGGAATGTATTCTGTTCATCAACACCATCGCGCCGTAGGCAACCCAAATTGCCACTGAAACCCAAAACTTTACAGTGTTTACCGGCATCTGGCTGATGAAACCTGCCGCGAAACTGATGGTCAGAAGGATCAGCCCAAAGCCCATCAGCCGCCCAATCGCCGCGGCAAGATCGTTAATCGGCGGGAGGTTGTAGAGCAATGATGAGGCTTTCTGCGACTTCAACTGCCGCTCCTGCAGCAGAATAGCATGATGCCAGCCACACTGGAGAGCCCAAAGTGCGCCATAAGCGATGATGCGAAAGCGCCGCATGTGTCTCGACCCATGGATTGATCCCGGGTCGCCTGACAATCTCCCGACTTATCGGCGCGATCAGCGCCACCACGATCAGGAGGAGCGCTATCGGAGCGCTAAATGCACCCAGCAGCGAGAGCCTGTAAGCCGGACCCAACAATGAGATAGCGTAAGCACCGAGGGACCAGCTCTGGAAGATCAAGACATCAAAAGGCTGTTGAGAGGGCATGAGCCCTCCGCCTTACCGCGGAGATACAGAAACGCCGTTTGGAAGACAAAGCCCAGCAAGATTGCCACGAAGTTGATGCTCCCGGGCATAAACTTCCCTGTCCGTAGAGCATAGCAGCGTGTAACCAAAGCTCGAGAGAAAGCAAATCGCTGCCGCAATAAGAAGTAAGCGATCCATATCAGCCCAACCGATCAGACTCAGACTCCTGCTGCTTCAAGGCCGGCTTCCAGCGGCTTCTCAGGCCTGCCAGTGCAACCGACCGAAATCTGGACCTTCCTGTTTGGCATTGTTGACTGTTCATACGAGAACAGCCAGGATAGACCGACCCCGGCACGGTGCAAGGCACCACTCCTTCAGGCCGCTACTGCTCGAGCCTCGAGCTGCGGCAGCCATAATCTTTACAAGGCACTTTCGGCATGCTCATGAAACAGCATGGTGCGAACCAGACTAGCGGCTTGAGCCGAAACGCCCTGACGGGCTTCTCAGGCTCCATTCCGCCAAGCTGAATTGCATCCCTTGTCGGTGCAAATCCAGAGCAATCCGACCATTAGGCAACAGTCCTCCTTGACAGGTCGGACGCGCGAGAATCTGCAAGCTGGGGCTGTTTCTGTCCTGGTTGCTGGATCGCTTGGTTTTCCCCGAGCCGAGACGCCCCGGGACTCCAGCGTGACGTCGCAGGAGACCTCTGCCGTCGCCGACCCGCTCGAGCACAATCTCGTGAATGTCGCGACGATCTATCCCCCTCTTCTTCAGGAGATCCGTTATGCAACCGCGTGTAATTTCACCGGCCAGGTTCTCTATCCCTTTCCGGCGGCCTTTGTGCATCGGGACGTTGCGGCAGCCTTGCAGAAGGGTTCAGCAAGACTTACGCAAAGGAAGGTCTCTGCTTGAAAATCTTCGACGGTTATCGTCCAGGTTCCATTCAGTTCAAGATGTGGGAGCTCGTTCGCGATGAGCGTTACGTTTCCGATCCCACCGATAGCAAAGGCAAGCATACTCGAGGCACCGCCGTCGACGTCACCCTCGTCGATCGTATGGGCAATGAACTTGCGATGCCCACCCCCTACGATGACTTCTCCGACAAGGCGCATCGTTTCTCCGCCAAATGGACAAAAGAAGAGCGGACAAATAGTCTCGAAGTTAGAGGACCGCCATGAAGAAGCATGGCTTCATCCCTTCGCCTTCGAGTGGTGGCATTACGACTACGTTGGCTGGGAAAATTATCCTCCACTCGATGTCAGCTTTGAAAGTTTGGCGCGAGGCGCCAAAAGCGCCATCCGCGCCCGTGAGCCCGGGAATGGCTCTGGCGCGTTGCAGGGAGGAGAGACAAAATTTGTAGCAGCGCCCTACAACCCTCTTGCGGCTTGGGCGCCTCCTGCTGGCTGTCGGCCGGAGTCCAGCTATCTTGCAATCCTTCGGCAGATCGCTAGAGTTGTCAATTCAGCCGATAGGCGGTTTTTGAGATATGAGCAAAAGCATTCTGGATCCGGCTGCGACTCGAAGACATCGAGTTTAGCAATGATGAAATTGCCCGTTATTCGAGGCATCTCATCATGCCGGAGGTAACCCTCGAGGGGCAGAAGAAGCTCGAAAGCTGCCAAAGTCCTCTGCATCGGAACGGGCGGGCTTGGGTTCTCCTATCGCGCTCTACCTTGCCGCTGCCGGAGTGGGCACGCTCGGCCTGATTGACTTTGATATCGTCGACTACTCGAATCTTCAGCGCCAGGTGCTCCACGGCACCAAGGACGTCGGGCGCAAAAAGCTCAACAGCGCGCGGGATCGCATCAAGGACGTCAATCCCAACGTGCACGTTGTCCTGCACGACGCGATGTTCCGTAGCGACAACGCCAGCGAGATTGTCGCGGAGTATGACATCGTCATCGATGGGACCGACAATTTTCCGACGCGCTATCTCTCCAACGATGTCTGTGTCTTTCTGAACAAGCCAAACATCTACGGCTCGATCTTCCGGTTTGAGGGTCAGTGCACCGTCTTCGCACCGAGTCTTGGTGGGCCCTGCTACCGATGCCTCTACCCCGAGCCGCCGCCGCCGGGCATGGTTCCCAGCTGTGCAGAGGGAGGCGTCCTCGGCGTCTTGCCCGGAGTCATCGGAGTCATGCAAGCCATCGAGGCGGTGAAGCTGATCGTCGGTATCGGCGAGCCGCTGGTCGGCCGGCTGATTCACTTCGACGCCTTGAAGATGAAGTTCCGCGAGTTCCGGGTGCGACGGGATCCTTCTTGTCCGATCTGCGGCGAGCATCCCTCGATCACTGAATTGATCGACTATGAACAATTCTGCGGCATTCCGCAGGCGCAGGCCGCGGAGGAGGCGGAGCCGCCCGTGCCCGAAATTTCCGTCGAGGAACTCAAGGCGAAGAAAGATCGCGGCGACAAGTTTGTGCTCCTCGACGTTCGCGAGCCCTATGAATATGACATCGCCAGGATTCCGGGTTCGCAGCTTATTCCGCTTGGGTGAGTTGCCCTCGCGCATGAGCGAGCTCGATACCGCCGATGAAATTGTCATCCATTGCAAGAGCGGTGTCCGTAGCGCCAAGGCGCTGCGTCAGCTTCAGAAGGCCGGATTCGCCAAGCTCTTCAACGTCGAAGGCGGAATCAGCTGCCTGGGCTGATCGCGTCGATTCGAACGTGCCGAAATACTAGAGTCGCTCGAAGCGCGCAGAGTGGATGAGGAACTGCTTCAACATTCTTTGCTGTCCGCTTACGCGCTCAGCCGCTTCGCCTTCGCAGATAGGTGATAGCCCTGAGCGAGGCGAGTGCGAGAAGTTGCCGCAGGCCGATTCCTGCGAAGGCCTGATTCGCGAAGATGGCAGGATGCTTTATCCGATCAGCAACGGCATTCCGCTGCTGACTCCGGAGGAGGGTATCCCGCTCTGATGGACGCTGCCTCCTTTGTCCGGCAAGATCAATCCCACTGCTATGACTGAAATCGAAACCCTTCGCCATTCCAGTGCGCACGTGCTGGCGACAGCGATTCTGCGGATCTGGCCTGAGGCGCAGTTTGCCGCGGGACCGCCGGTCGAGAACGGTTTCTATTACGACGTCGATCTGCCACATCGGATCACGCCCGGAGGATTTCGCGCGCATCGAGGAGGAGATGAAGAAAGGAAGTAAAGGCCAACCACCGCTTCGAGCGCATCGAAGTCTCGCGGAGAGGAAGCGCTGGCCAGCTTGCGCGAAAAGGCGCGCTGGCGGCCCTCTCGGAAAGACCGGAGCCCTCGCGGTTCAAGCTCGATATCGTTCGAAAACATTCCCGACGGCGAAGTGATTACCCTCTATCGCAACGGCGACTTTACCGATCTCTGCGCCGGTCCGCATGTTTCGCACACCGGGACGGATTGGCGCGTTCAAGCTTACCCACGTGGCGAGCGCGTATTATAAGGGCGACGAGCGAAACCCTCAGCTCCAGCGCGTCTATGGCACCGCCTTCAAAAACAAGACCGAGATGGACGCCTACTTCGCGATGCTTGAAGGAGGCGAAGAAGCGCGACCATCGCAGGCTTGGGCGCGAGATGGAGCTGTTTTGCTTCGACGACGACGTCGGTCCCGGCCTGCCGCTCTGGCTTCCCAAGGCGCGGCGTCCTCATCGAGGAACTGGAAAAGCTGGCCGAAGGAAACGGAGTTCGCCGCAGGCTATCAACGCGTCCGCACGCCGCATATCGCTCGCGAGAGCATGTATGTGCTGCAGCGGACATCTTCCTTATTACGCGGATTCGATGTTTCCCCCGATGGAGCTGAATGTCGAAGAAGAGACGCGCGGAACGAAAGCGGAGGACTTAGTTTAGCAGTTGGAGGTCGCCGAAGGAACGAGAAGCGCAAGGTGAGCTTCGACCGGCGCATCCTCGCCTGACCGAAGGGCTCGGCGTAGCGAAGATTCGCAAGATCGCATCGAGAAGCATTCGAGCAGGCGATCGAAGCGGCGCTGGCGCAGTCTCGCTACTACCTCAAGGCGATGAATTGCCCGCATCATCACCAGCATCTTCGCGCGCGGAGCCGCGCAGTTATCGCGACCTGCCGCTGCGCCTCGCCGAATACGGCACCTGCTATCGCTACGAGCAGAGCGGCGAGCTCTTCGGCCTGATGCGCGTGCGCTCGCTGCAACATGAACGACGCGCACATCTATTGCACCGAGGAGCAGTTCGCCGACGAGTTCAACGCCGTCAACGAGATGTATCTGAAGTATTTCAAGATCTTCGGCATCGAGAAATATCTGATGCGCTTCTCAGCACGCACGACCCGCGAAGGCTCGGCACAGAAATTCGTCGACGAACCGGAGCTGTGGATGAAGACCGAGGACATGGTCGCGCGACGTCCTCAATCGATCAGCGGCATCAACTACGTCGAGGTGCCGAACGAAGCCGCGTTCTACGGGCCGAAGATCGACGTGCAGGTGTGGAGCGCCATCGGCCGCGAATTCACCATCGCCACCAACCAGGTGGATTTCGCCGTGCCCGACGCGCTTCGGCCTCGTCTACAAGCGACCGCGACAACACGGAGAAGACGCCGCTCTGCATCCACCGCGCGCCGCTCGGCACGCACGAGCGCTTCATCGGCTTCCTCATCGAGCATTACGCCGGCAACTTCCCGCTCTGGCTCGCGCCCGAGCAGGTGCGCGTCATCACCATCGGCGACGAGGTGGTGCTTCGCCCGCCGAGTTCGCCAGGGAGCATCCACGCCGAGCTCCGCGCGCACGAGTGCGTCCGCGCCGAGGCCGATCTCTCCTCAACAGATAAGATCAATGGAAAGATCCAGCGCGCCGAGCAGCAAAGGTCCATACCATGCTCGTGATCGGCAAGACGCGATCTGGAGGCTGAGCGCCGCCAGCGCACCGGCAACCATGGCATAAGGGCAACCTCGGCCCAAACCCTGCGGCCAGGTCTGTCGCCGACATCCTCGCGTCCATTAGGCTAACGGCGAGGCGCCAGAAAAAGTCGGACCGGCAAAGCGCGGTCACTTTGTTCGCGACGAGCCCACTCGTCCAGGACGTGCTCTCTCCAGCGGCGATGTCCAATCATCGCCGGGCGCGATTTTCGGCGGTCGGCCCACTCGGGCCGCGCCCTGTGCGGGGACCCCGCCGCTGCTATGGGTTTTGTCAAGCAGGGCTTGGTAGTAGGAGGTTTCTTAGTGGTGGTTGGTTGTCTTTGCGAAGGTGATTGGGAAGGGCCGAGATGTTTCTTGTTCCCCCAGAACGCTGGCCGCGGCGAGCGCTGCGGGTTTCTATGGGTGCAGAGCCCCTCTGGCTTGGTGGTTTTTCTTTCGGAGCGTTCCCTCTTCTTTCTTCCGGGAGAGGCTTTCTTTACTCCCACGGGCAAACTGCTATCCGCAAGCGGCCAGGAAAACTGCTGCGCCTGCACTATGACGTATTCGGTCGGGAAGGATAGCGTCCTGAGCGTTCGCTGGCACAGAGAAGAGGTCATGGTAAGCAGTTGGGAGCGAAACAACAACCAACTGAGTATCGAACCATGACCCGAAAGGATAGTAACAGGACGATCAGGGAGATCAAAGCGATGATGGCCGAAGACGGCGATTTTCTGCGCCCGATGGTGCGCACGGTCATCCAGGAGTTTCTGGAAGCGGAGATGGCCGAGGCCGTCGGAGCGCAGAAAGGGAGAGCGCGTCGAAGGGCGCTTGAGCTACCGAAGCGGCTACTACCCGCGCAGCCTGATCACGCGGGTAGGAAAGCTCGAGTTGAGAGTTCCCCAGGATCGCAACGGACGGTTTTCCACCGAGATTTTCGAGCGCTATCAGCGCAGCGAGAAGGCGCTGGTGGCGGCACTTACGCAGATGTATATCCAGGGAGTATCGACCCGGAAAGTCAAAGCGATCAGCGAAGAGCTCTGCGGGCACAGTTTTAGCGCGAGCGCAATCAGTGGGTTCAACAAGAAGCTCGACGAGGAGCTCGGGCGCTTTAGCCCGCCGACAACTCGAGTGCGAGTATCCCTATCTGATCCTCGACGCGCGGTATGAGAAAGTGCGGGAGAACGCAGTGATCCGCTCGCGAGCGGTGCTTGTGGCCATCGGCATTGATTGGGATGGCCGGCGCCAGGTGCTCGGCGTGGAGATGGCCAACCGGGAGAGTGCCACAAGCTGGAAAGACTTTCTTCTTGGCCTCAAAAGACGCGGCCTGCGGGGCGTAATCTTCGCCGTCAGCGACGATCATCCTGGGCTCAAACGGGCGATCATGCGAAGTGCTGCCCGAAGCCTACTGGCAGCGCTGCTACGTGCATTTCTTGCGCAACGCGCTCGACTATCTGCCCCGCAAAGTCGCCGACGATTGCCTGGTCGAATTGCGATGGCTTTACGATCGGCGCAACGCCGAGGAAGCCCGCAGAGACCTGGCGGCCTGGCTGCTTCGCTGGCAGGAGAAATATCCAAAGCTCTGCGCATGGGTGGAAGAGAACATCGAGGAAACTCTGACCTTTTACCGGCTGCCCCGAGAGCATCACAAACATCTTAAGAGCACCAATATGCTCGAGCGGCTCAATCAAGAGCTCAAACGCCGAACCCATGTCATCCGCATCTTTCCCAATGAGGAGAGCTGCCCTGCGGCTCATTCGGGCGCTGGCGGTCGAAATCCACGAGGACTGGATCGAAGCCCACCGTTACCTGAACATGGAAATGCTGCGCGAACAACGCAAGCAACTTCAACTCCTGGAGGCCGCCTAAAGTGAATGCGACGGCTTTGTTCACAAACCGGTTGCTCTGACTTGGCGCCAGCGCCGGAGCTCTCTCCCTTCGGGGCTCCGGCTGCCGCAACCTCGCCCTACCGGGCGTTTATGAACAAGCCTCAACCCTTTTCCCAACTCGTTACCTGACTCTCGCTTTTGCAGAACTTGACGCACACAACTGTCGGGAAGAGGAACGAGCACCCTCAATCTACAGAGCGGGCTCTGGTGATGCCCAGCGGCGGTGCCGAGGGTGCGCCGTTCCAAAGCTTTCCTGAAAGGGGTTAGATAAAGGATTTTCTTATGGGCAGAGATTCTTTCTCGGGTTTATCGGCAGGATCTCTTTTGAGACCAGCCCGAGTTCGGCGGCCTGGACGCGCCCGGTGGCCATCCGCCAGAGGTCGACGGCCAGACGCCGGGCGAGGGCCGACGATCGCTTTCTTGCGCGCGGCCGCGGACGCTTTGCGATCGTGGAGCAGCGCTCCCCAGCGGAGCACTCCTCGGTAGTGACGGCTGGAAGTCGACTCACCCGCCAGGCCAGATTCCACCATCAAGCGGCGCAGACGTGGATTGCCATGCTTAGTAATCGAACCCATCCGCCTGCGCTGATCGCTGGTGCTCTCGCTCGGACAGAGCCCAAAGTAGTTGCCCACCTGGCGGGCGTTGCGAAAACGCTGCGGATCGATCAGCTCGCGGGCCAGCAGTTCGTGGGTGAGCTCGCCCTCGCCAAAGAGCAGTTGGCCCGGGGCTGCTTTTTTAAGCTGCACTTCGATGTGCCGCACCTGTTTCTCGGCCAGCTCAAGGAACCCCTTCCAGATCTCCAACTGGGCGATCACCCAGCTCCGGCATCGCCGCGAGAATCTGCTCCCAGGTTCTCCCGCGCCACCAGCGCCCCCGCACCGCCATCGCCCTTTGCAGCAAGAAGACTGCGCCCCATCGCCTGCATCCGCCGGATCTGCCGGCATAGTTGCTCGCGCATACGCCCCTGCGCCCGTCGAGGCTTCCTCCTCCGGCGAGGGAATCCGCACGATGCTCAGCGCCTTGGCATGCCCAGCTAGGTATTCGCTCAGCCGCCGGCAGATCACCAGCGCATCGTGCTTGTCGTTAACCTGACGCTTGCCTTGCTCATCCCAGTTCTGCGGTGCGATCACGTAAACCTCCACCCCCATCGCTTGCATGCGCCGCGCCGGCTCATACCCAAAACAGCCCGCTTCGTAGCAGACTACCACCCGCTCGGCCAGGGCCCGTTGCTTCTCCAGCCAGCCGTAAAATGCCTCAGGGGCAAACTTCTGCGCCGGCTGTGGCCTGCTATACTCGATCTGGCCTACCACCCGGTAATTCCTCAGGTGCATGTCGATCGCAATCTTGATCAGCGCGAGACTTCTTCGTTACGATTTCAGCTGTCAGTTTGTTTATTCATTGCGTTGTCGAGTGTGGCGTTCTACTCGCCCGCTCGACAACCCATGACATCTACAGGCGTGTCGACACCTATGTGCATCCTCGACGCGCCACGATCTCGAACCAATAGAATGAAACCTTATGGAAACTTTCTCGCTGTTAAAGGCGACGGCCTTCGAGTGGCTTGATGATCAAGCTCCCACGCTTGGGAGCCGCTCTTGCGTATTACACCGTTTTTTCACTCGCGCCCTTACTGATCATATCGATTGCCCTGGCCGGCCTGGTCTTCGGCGCTGAAGCCGCTCAGGGTCAAATCTTCGATCAATTGCGAGGATTACTTGGAGATGCCAGCGGCAAGGCAATGCAAGAAATTGTGCAGAGCGCCAGCGCAGAGCCAAAGACGGGCGTGGTCGCAACCGTGATCGGCCTCGTCACTCTTCTCGTTCGGCGCCTCTGGCGTCTTTGGCCAGCTCCAAGCGTCCTTGAACATAATCTGGGGTGCAGCCCAAGCCAGGGCGCGGGATCCTTGGCATCATTCGCGATCGCATTCTTTCCTTCGGCTTTATCTTAGTCGTAGGGTTTCTGCTCCTGGTTTCCCTATTGCTTACTGCGGCCATTGCTTTTGTGGGAAAACAATTTGGCGCCATGGTTCCCGGGATGGAGGCGCTCATCCAGATCCTCAACTCGATTTTGTCGCTTGCGGTGATCACTCTGCTTTTTGGGATGATGTTCAAGATCCTGCCTGACGCTAACATTGCCTGGCGCGATGTCTGGATCGGTGCGTTTATCACAGCTCTCCTCTTTACCCTCGGGAAATTTGCCCTCGGTTTCTATCTTGGACGGAGCGGTAGTTGCCCTCCTCCTATGGCGCGGCGGGTTCACTCATTGTCTTGCTCCTCTGGGTCTATTACTCGTCACAGATCGTCTTTTTGGCGCTGAGTTTACGCAGGTGTATGCGAATCGATTTGGATCGCACGTTACCCCCTCGAGCAATGCGATTGCTGTCTCGAAGTGATCGCGTGATGAGCTCATTCGGAGCTCAAATCAGTGCAAATCTGTGAAATCTGTGGATACTTCTCCCGCCATGGAACTCGATCTTCGAAGGCGAGCACGCCGCTCGCTCCTATGCCGCTTTGGTATCGCTGGTTGTTCCGCAGACCGATTGCCTGGGTGACTACGATAAACGTGGACGGCGCCATCAACGCCGCCCCATTTAGCTTCTTTAACGTGCTCGGGTCGAAGCCTCCGATCGTCGGCATTTGCCCCGGGATCGCGAAGACGGTGTGCCAAAGGATACCGCTCGGAACATTCGCCTCACGCATGAGTTTGTCGTCAATCTTGTTGATGAAGCGCTCGCAGAGCCGATGAATCGCACTGCTGCCTCCGCTCCCTATGGCATCAGCGAACTCGAGATGGCGGGGCTGACTGCGTGCCCGTCCTCCGTCGTGCGTCCGCCACGAATTGCGGAATCGCCCGCCAGTCTGGAATGCCAGGAGTGGGGGACTTTGCAGATTGGAGACAATCGACTGATCATCGGTTTGGTGAAGCGAATCCAGGTCCAAGACGCATTGATCGATCCGAAGACGTTGCGCATCCGAAGTGAGCGTTTTTCATGCGATTGGACGCATGAGCGCGCCGCATTGGGTACTGTCGGACGCGCGACCGCTTTGAGATGCTGCGACCCGATTAAATCCCGCAAAGTCTCGAGGCGTGGATAGTACGCTGAGCGCGCCGCGAGCAAGTTGCGCGCTCGGCACTTGACAAAAGCGCCACCTGACAGCTCGGTCCGCTTTTCGGCTACATAATTTCTTATACTTTCGTAGCCTGAGCACATGAGGACCGCCTTGGTAACTGGCGCTAACAAGGGAATTGGGCACGAAGTGGCCCGGCAGCTCGGCAGCAAAGGATTTCACGTTTTTGTCGGCGCGCGCAATTCCGAGAAAGGAGCAAACGGCAACCCAAGCGCTTCGGAAGAATGGCGCGGTGGCAACGTTTATTTCGCTCGACGTTTCCAGCTCGGAAAGCATTCGCAACGCCGTGCAGCTTGTCTCTGGCGACGGCGGACCACCTTGACGTCCTCGTCAACAACGCCGGCGTCATCCTCGAAGGAGACAACTCGATTGCTCAGCTAGATCCGGAGACCGTTACGAAGACTTTCCAAACCAACACGCTTGGGCCGCTGCTTGTCACGCAGGCGTTCCTGCCGTTGCTTTCGAGAAGCAACGCACCCGCGAGTCATCATATGTTTCCAGCGGTGGAGGGCAGCTGGCCGGCAGGCATGGACACGTGGGCGCCCGCCTATTGCCTCTCCAAGACTGCCCTTAACGCCGTAACATGTCTCTGTGCGGCCGCTCTTCCGAACTTCTCGATAAACTCGGTGTGTCCTGGCTGGGTGCGCACCGATATGGAGCGGTTTCGAATGCGACCCGGTCCCCTGAAGAGGAGCTGACACTATCGTGTGGCTTGCAACGGAGGCACCGGCGAACCTCTACGGCAAAATTTCTTGCGGGACAGAAAGGTGATCGCCTGGTGATCCGACCGCTTGGACGAAGGCTAATCTTCGCTTGCCGTGACCGGATGTCGCACGGAGAGTGCGCGTGATGCCGCAGCTCTTGCAGATCAACTACAAGTCTTCGGTTGCTCGTGCGGAATTTGAGAAGGGCTTCGACGCTGTCGCCGCTCAAATCGCTCAGGTGCCTGGACTCCGCTGGAAAATTTGGCTTCTGAATGAGGCGGAATCTCGCGGCGGGGGCATCTACCTGGTTCGACGATGAAGAGTCCGCCCGGGCATACCTGGAAGGTCCGATCATAGCCGCGATGAAATCTTTGCCGGTGTTGTCCGAACTTAGCGTCACATCGTCTTCTGTGTTGAGGAACCAACCGCGATGACTCGAGGACCAATCGAGGAAACCTTCGTAGCAGGAAATAGGCGACTAGCTCGCGCCGGGACGAACTCGCCTTACGCTGTACAGACGCTTCGCGCCCATGAGGACGCGTCAAATCAAGCTGTGGACCGACCGGAACTATTTGGGTCGGATTAATGTCGTCGTGGGTGATGTAGTAATGCTGTTTGATGTGCTCGAGGTTTACGGTCTCGGCGATTCCAGGCTGCTGATACAGATCCCGCAGGTAGCCGTCCAAGTTCGGATAGTCCACGATTCGGCGGATGTTGCATTTGAAGTGCCCGTGATAGACGGCGTCGAAGCGCACGAGAGTGCAAAAGAGCCGCCAGTCGGTTTCGACGATGCGGTCGCCGAAGAGGTATCTTTGCGTTGTCAGGCCGTTCTTCCAATTCATCGAGCCCGTAGAATAGTGCGCGACAATTCTTCCTCGTAGGCTGGTTGGGTGCTCGCGAATCCTGCTCTATACACCCGGTTGTTCACGTACTCATAAACGAAGACGGAAAGTTTTGCTTGGTCTGCCTCCAAGTTTTTGGGGAAGAGATCGACGGAGCGGTTGCCGAAGCTCGCGGAAAGCATCGTTAAACATCCGGCAGATGTCATCCTCTGGAGTTGTTGACAATTCGGCGGGTTTCTTTGTCCCACAAGACCGGCACGGTAACGCGACCATCGAAGTTCGGATCCGGTCGCCACATATGCTTCGCTCAGGAAAGCGAAGCCGTTAATCGGATCGCGACTGTAGCCGGGCCCGTCGCGAAACGCCCAGCCGCGCTCGTCGCGCACCGGATCGACCACCGTCATGCCAACGGCGTCTTCCAGCCCCATTAACATGCGCACGATGAGCGTGCGGCTCGCCCATGGACAAGCGAGGGAGATATAAAGATGATAACGACCCGCCATCGCCGGGTATGGAGTGGAGCCATCGATGGAAACGAAATCGCGAAAGGCATCCTCCTGGCGCTCGAATTCCCCTGCCTCCGACTGCTCCTCTGGAAACTGTGCTTTAACTGGCATAGCAGAACCTAGGCGATGGCCGCAAAAATGACAATGCGTATGGCTGCTCCACGGCCTCCCGAACTTCGCACCCCTTCGGCGCCGCTTGGTAGACTGGGGTTCATACCTCTACCCTGCGGCAAATTTGCTCGGGTCCGCTCTGGTAGTCGAATCAGGACTTTCGCACAGCGTTCCGTCGTAAACAGGCATCCGAGAAATGCCTTTGCTCGATCACCTTGCAGAATCGAGGTCGCAGCCAGCGGCTTACCGCTTCAGGAAATAATCATGAGAACCCTCATGTCACATATCGAGGTTTTTCGAAGCTTCCAAGGAATCGAATTCAGAATTCCCGTGGAGGTCTGGGATACACCCGGAAGGGGTTTGCGCGCGGTCAGTCGCCAATGTGTTCTATCGCGATGGGTCGCGCGTCATTCTGTTACTCGCCGCCCACGAAGACCCCCAGCTCGACGAACACGAGATCGGGCTAGCTGAGGATAGCTTGTGGGTGGTTAAGCACTTTGACCCGCACGTTCCCTGACAGAACCTCGTCCCATCTTCCGCTCGATTAACCTCGATGCGACCGTCGTGCGCTCAGGAGGCGAATCAAAGACATGAAGCGTCGTAAGGTGACTCCGGTCGGAAAACGTTCGGGCGACGCCCTCGATGCGTGCTGAGCAGCCCGCAAAACTAAAGGATTTCGTCGAAGACCCTTTGCCAGAGAAGCGCAATACGAAGGCGGAACAAAAGGCAGCCTTCCGCCAACCGGAAGATCCTGATCCTCGAGTGAAGGAGAGCGAAGCGGATCAGGGGCGACTCCGCTGAACTTTATCGGTCCCCTGCTTACGGTTCGTTTCACCATTCCTTCCTTCGGCGTTAATGTAGTCCTGGAGTTGCTCATACGACCAGGCTCCAGGGATTACCCTTGGGCATTTCGACCTGCTCTTCGCGCCAATCGACCAAGACGTTCATGTAATCTTGACGACTTGGGAGATTTCGGGGTGCTCGCCTTCGCCATAGTTTTGACAGTCTCTGCAATCCATCCTGCTGCATGAGACGCACTGATCCGGAAGCCTCTATCTGTGTCATCCATAGGAGTGCGAGGCCAGAATTCAGATCAACTCGTCCAGGCGGCGCCGATCGAGGCCACACGCTCGCGGCGGAGGTTCTTACCTATTTTGCGCCTTGTTTTCTTCGTCGGCGGCGAGGAAATCGTCCGATGAGCGCATCTCCAATTTCCTGCTTTAAAGCCGGCGACTCTTCTTCGGTCACTTTCAGAACAATGACTTCTGGAATCTGGAAGATTCCGGAAATCCTGGCGATGCGGACGACTCGAGCGTTGCGACGATTCGACAATGACCGAGTTTGCACGAAGGAAGGCCGTGAAGTTGTTCTGTAATATTCGTCACAGAGGAATGCTCGGGATGCCCCGGCGAACTGGATGCGTTTTTCACCGTTCATACATTCAAGACCCGGGACCTATTGCCAACGACCCGGCACCCATATCCATCCCCCGGGACGACGCTGCCATTCACCTTGAACGTAGACCGCCGTTGTCCTCGGACGAGCTACCCAGCTGCCAGGACCCAGACGTAGTCTGCGCCTGTCCATCGCCAATACCCACGTGTCCAGACATATTCTGATCCGGGGCAACCGTTTGCTGTTCCACCTGAACCGCGGGCGGCGTTCGCGATACGATCACTTCGCGGCCGACTACCCGATCTCCCTGGGTGCGGACGACTTCCTGCCGGGTTGTGGTCGTGGTTGTCGTCACAATCGGCTCAGTTTCACACGCGGCCAAGAGAAGCGGTCCCACTGCAATGAGACACAATTTTCGTTTCATGATAATCTCTCCTTTTGCATTATTCGTTTCTGGGACCGGGAATTAGCGCATCCGACCAGCAAATCTCCCCTCAGCCATCCTCTCGCGAGGTCTCTGAGAGCCTTCGACCGAGTCGGTTGATGAGGTGCTCGCGGCGCCTTGTGGCGGTGTCGTTTTGCAATATGCTTCTGAACGTGATCGGGTTTTGCTTGGGATTTTCACTGTTTCGCCCTCCGCGCGCGGCTTTTGGGGCCCGCCTTGCTGCAAGCTCCGCCGGCGAGTTTCGCGCGCGGAAAGAGACGTCGCCGAAAGTTCTGAAAGGTCTGCTTGGAGCCTTCTCGTTCCTGCATCGTCGGGGACTTCACGCCGCGGGCGCCGAGCTACAGATTGCCGGTGGTTTAATCGAGATCGAGTTTGTAAGATCCGCTTCAGCGCGCTGGGAGAAGGTGGCTCGGCAATGGTTGAGCGATCGGCGCGTGCTGTCTCAGACTACTATGGGAGATTTCCGGTCTCTCGATTGAGGCCCGGATTTCCTCCAGCGCCGGCAAGCAAGCAAGGGATGGCACGGCCTACGGTTGGCGCGGTCCGTTCATCACCATCGCACTAGGACGCGATGCGACCACAGCCAGTCTCGCAGATGATTGGCTGCTTACGCATGAGATGGTCCACCTGGCATTTCCCTCGCTGCCCGAGCGACACCACTGGCTCGAGGAGGGACTGGCCACCTATGTCGAACCTATCGCTCTGGCCCGCGCAGGTCTGTTGACACCAGAGCGCGTTTGACTCGACTTCGTCGTTGGCCTCCCCAAGGTCAGCCGCAATCCGGCGACCGGGGACTCGATCGCACTCCGACTCTGGGGGCGAACCTATTGGTGGCGCCCTTTTTATCTTCGTGCCGACTCTGCTTATTCGCCAACGAACCTGGCAACCGCTATGGACTTGAGCATTCGTTACGCGCAATCCCGGCTGCCGGCGGTTCTATCGATCGTGATTGGAGTGTCGATCGAGTTCTCGACGTGGCAGATCAGGCGGTGGGCGTGCTCGTTCTGCGGAACTTTATGAAGAGATGGCCTCCCAGCCCGTCACGGTCGAGCTCGAAACACTTTGGCAACAATTGGGCATCCGGACGGCAGGGAAACACAGTGACTTTCGATGACCGGGCGCCCCTCGCCAGCATCCGGAAACGCCATTACCTCCCCAGCGGAAGCGGCGAGGTAGCAAGAGCTTCTGTAGCGACCGTGACATGCTGGACTACGCCTACCTCGCGCAAGCGACAGCGCCAATCAGTTTTTGCTGTGAGTGTTCTAGCGGCGGGATCCCCACCGCCGGGAACCCCTCGACGATGGGGAGCATCGTCGCTACAAAACGCGTCGCGCGACGAGGCGCAAGGGGCCAATTTTTAAGGCCAGCTAGCGTTTTGATCCGGCGAAAGAGGATTACCATGTGAGCATCAGCCAAATCCTCCTCTCAGCTGGAGGCCGAAGCTTACCCGTCGGGCATGCTTCTCAATACCTCTCGCGACGCGCGCCTATAGGAAGAAACCCTCTGGAGGTGAAATTACAAAGCATTCAGCCGCGGCCGAGGTTCACGCTGGCGCTTTTCCTCGGCCTGGTCGCGGCAGTCGCGCCGCCTTTGCGCGCCCAGAAGTCTGCGCTCTCGAGGAAGTCGCGACCTTCCCGAAGCAGCAGGTAACCGGCGTCACCGTTTCGCTGCAGGGCCCGCGTATTCGTGAACTTCCCATTCTGGTCTGATGATCACACGCTGTCAGTGGCTGAGATCATTGACGGCAAAGCCGAAGGCTTTTCCGGATGAGGCTTGGGATGCCAAAAGCGGTTCGTCTCAAGGTCGTTGGGTTTGCGTTCAGAGCGTGGTCGCTGATGACCAAGGGCGCTCTGGATTCTGGATCCCGCATCACCGAAGACCGAAGGCGTGGTCAAAGGTGGACTAAAGCTCGTCAAGGTCGATCTTCAACGAACAAGGTCGTGCAGACAATTCCGTTCGACGAGACGATCGCGCCGACACGTTCTTATCTGAACGATGTGCGCGTGGACACAAAGACCGGACATGCTTTTATTACCGACAGCGGCGCTGGAGCAATCGTGGTCGTCGATTTGAAAACCGGCCAAGCGCGCCGCCTCCTGGCTAATCATCCTTCCACCAAAGCCGAACCGGGCGCGGAGATTGTTGTCGACGGCATGAAATTACTTATCCGAAGACCGGTAGCACCGGAATTTCACTCGGATGGTATCGCCTTTGACAAGGAAGGAGGCTGGCTCTACTACTATCCACTGATGGCGTCACCACGCTCATCGCATCAAAACCTGGAGCATCTTCCTCGATGAGACGCTTTCCGACGCTCGTTTGAGCAAAAGTTGAAAATCGCGACTACTCCAGCAATACGTAACTGAACGAAGCGTTATTATCACC
>ERZ1370068.9993-contig-8729_pt1 | contig 48744 bp, 58 predicted proteins | sample MGYA00561227_ERZ1370068 | MGnify/ENA primary metagenome ERZ1370068 (study PRJEB38410, sample SAMEA6850437) | metagenome | study: Metagenomic assessment of the ecological functions of the soil: analysis of the soil microbiota associated with the... | reverse complement strand
TAATACTTCGTTCAGTTACGTATTGCTAGCGCTTCTGGGCGAAAGCGACCGGATCGTTGCCGAGGTCGAAGTGCAGCGACTCCGGTCGACGCCGAGGAAGTTGTTCTCGTCGGTGCCGTAGGCCAGTTGCGGCTCGTTGCTGCGCGCGGCGATGCGTCTGCCAGCTCGGCTCCCTCGTGCCTCGCGTCGCGATCGGCTTGTAGGCGTATTCGATCGCCCAGTAGTCGTAGGGACCCGAGCGCGCAGCTGGACACGGCCGGCAGCTTGTGCTCGTCCCGGGCGGCGCGAGGTTGATCGGCGCGTACTCCATCACCGAGCCGGCCAGTGCCGTTGCTGCGCGTGAACTCCGGGTCGGCGAGCTGCGCTGTCGGTGTAGATGCGCGACGCTGCGGAAGTTGTGGCGCAGGCCGAGCGTGTGGCCCGACCTCGTGCATCGTGACGTCCGTCAGGTAGTCGAGCACGAACTGCTGCGGCCTCGTGGCTCGCCGGGTCGAGCTCGCCGCGCGCCTCGAGCACGTCGAGCGCATAGCTCAGCTGCTCGGCGGCCATGTCGGCGTGCTGGCATTGCATCGGCGTCGAGGCCGGCATCGCGCGCGCGCGCGGCCACTGCGCCATGCGCTCGGCGCGATCGACTGCATCAGCGCCGGCCAGTCGACCGCCACCTGAGGCCAGCACCTGCAGCGCAGCGCCGACGTTGCGCGACGACAGGCTCTCGAACGCCGATGTCGGCATCGAGGATCTCGCCGGTGCGCGGGTCGATCGTGGCTCGGGCCGATGGCGCCGAACGACGGGCTGCGCGTTGATCATCCAGCGGATCGAGGCGCGCGCCGACGTCGAGCGTGTCGAAGTCGGCGTCGTCAGGCTGCACCTTGACGCGCATGGCGTCCTTGAAGCCGATGCGCTCGAAGGCCTCGTTCCACGCCAGGATGCCGGCTGGTGATGGCGTCGCGGTACTTCACCGGAATCGTGCGGTCGAGCCAGAAGGCGATCGGCTTGCACCGGCTCCGACAGCGCCGCCGCCGGGTCCTTCTTCTCGAGGCGCCAGCGGTTGACGTAGCGCTGGCGCGGCGTGCGCGCGAGGTCGTCGCTGAAGTCCTGTCACCAGCGGTGTCGAAGTAGCCCACGCGCGCGATCGGCCTTGCGCGCCGCCATCGGCTGCTCGGGCAGCTCGGCCAGCGAGTAGTGCATGCCGAGGAACAGGCTGCGCGGCATCGGGCAGCGAGCTGCGGCATCGCTCGGCGCCGGGCCCCATGGCGGGCCGGCTGCGCCGCTGCGATGCCGAGCCGGTCGCGTAGTGGGCTCAGCACCTCGAACACCACCTGGTCGGGCTTGCCGCGCACCGACGGTGATCGCCGAGTTGCGGGCTGTCGAACGCGTAGCCCTGTCGGTAGGTGCGCTGCAGCTGCATGCCGATGCCGAGCATGTCGGTGATGAACAGCGCGTTGGCCTCGACCAGGACCGACTTGCGCTCGGGATGCGGCAGGCTCGGCCACCGCGGTGCTGCCGAGCAGGCTCGGCGAGAAGCCGGCCCGCACCGCGCGCCGCCTCGGGCGTGTTCGGCCTCGCGCGATGAACTCGGTGTTGCGCGCGAGCAGCTGCACCTGGTTGTGCACGCGGCGGAACTCCGACCACGCTGGCGGCCGTAGCGGCCATCGGGCCATCGTGCCGCCGAACAGCGCCGCTTCGCCGATGCCCTGCGCGATCTTCGGCGACGAACAGCATACGGCCTGCCGAAGTCCTCGGGGCATCAGCTCGATCCAGACCTTGTCTTCCTTCTGCCAGAGCGTGAACAGCGCCATCGATGCTTCTTGGCGTCCTTGATCACGGTCGGCAAACGGCTGCGGCTGGTCGGCGCGTCGGCGCGCAGCCGCGTGCACGGACGCAGGACGGCGCCGGTGCAGCCGCCCGCTGCGCGCCGCGGCGCGGCGTCAGTCGCGGCGCGCTCGGCTGGCGCCACCGGGCGGCGGCGCCGGCCGGCAGGCCGGCGCAGCCCGCGGCGACCAGCGACCACACGCGGCCGGAACGGCGACGCGCAACGAGGGCAACGAGGGATCTTGCGCATGGTCGAACACGCACAGATGAGCCGTGCATGACGGCGAAGCGCCCTACGATGCCTGCCGCAGGCCTGTCGTGCCGGCACGCGGCCGCGATCATGTGACCAGGTGTAGCGTCGGCGACCGAGCGCGTGCGATCGCGCTTGCCCCACAGCTCCGGCGGCGATCCAGCGGATCGATGTGAACTTATTTCAGCGCCTTGAAGCGCAGCCGGTTGCGGCCGCGCGCCTTCTTCGCCGAGGCGGCTGCACCTTGTCGGCCTCGTACTCCTGGTAGTTGCCGTCGAAGAACACCCACTTGCGAGTCGCCTTCGCAGGCCAGGATGTGGGTGGCGATGCGGTCGAGGAACCAGCGGTCGTGGCTGATCACCATCACCGAGCCGGCGAACTCGAGCAGCGCGTCTTCCAGCGCACGCAGCGTCTCGACGTCGAGGTCGTTGCGACGGCTCGTCGAGCATCAGCACGTTGCCGCCCTGGGCCAGCGTCTTGGCCAGGTGCAGGCGGCCGCGCTCGCCGCCGGACAGGTTGCCGACCAGCTTCTGCTGGTCGTTGCCCTTGAAGTTGAAGCGGCCGAGGTAGGCGCGGCTGGGCATCACGAACTTGCCGACCGATGATGTTGTCGAGGCCCGCCGGAGACGTCTTGCCACACGGTCTTGTCGTTGCGCCAGCGCTCTCGCGGCTCTGGTCGACGAAGGCCAGCTTGCGCCGTCTGGCCGATCTTGACCGTCGCCGCGAGTCGGGCTTCTCCTTGCCCTGAGATCATGCGGAACAGCGTCGACTTGCCGGCGCCGTTGGGGCCGATGATGCCGACGATCGCGCCGGCCGGCACCTTGAAGCTCAGGTCGTCGATCAGCACGCGGTCGCCGAAGCCCTTGGTGACGTTCTCGAACTCGATCACCTCGTTGCCCAGGCGCTCGCCCACCGGGATGAAGATCTCGTTGGTCTCGTTGCGCTTCTGGTATTCGACGTCGGACAGCTCCTCGAAGCGGGCCAGGCGCGCCTTGCTCTTGGCCTGGCGGCCCCTTGGGTTCTGGCGCACCCACTCGAGCTCCTTCTTCATCGCCTTGGTGCGCGCGTCTTCGGTCTTCTGCTCCTGCTCCAGGCGCTGCTCCTTCTGGTCGAGCCAGGTCGGAGTAGTTGCCCTTGCACGGGATGCCCATGGCCGCGGTCGAGCTCGAGGATCCACTCGGCCGCGTTGTCGAGGAAGTAGCGATCGTGGGTGATCGCGACCACGGTGCCGGGAAGCGCTGCAGGAACTGCTCGAGCCACTCCACCGACTCGGCGTCAGGTGGTTGGTCGGCTCGTCGAGCAGCAGCATGTCGGGCTTGCTGAGCAGCAGGCGGCACAGCGCGACGCGGCGCTTCTCGCCGCCGGACAGCTTGCCGATCGTCGGCGTCCCACGGCGGCAGGCGCAGCGCGTCGGCGGCGATCTCGAGCTGGTGCTCGGTGTTCTCGGAGCCGGCGGCGGCGATCATGCGCCTCGAGCTCGGCCTGCTCGGCGGCGAGCTTGTCGAAGTCGGCGTCTGGCTCGGCGTACGCGGCGTACACCTCGTCGAGCCGCTTCTTGGCCGCGAGCACGCCGCCGATGCCCTGCTTCGACCGCCTCGCGCACGGTCTGCGTCGGGATTCGAGCTGCGGCTCCTGCGGCAGGTAGCCGATCTTCAGGCCGGGCATCGGCATGGCCTCGCCCTCGATGTCCTTGTCGACGCCGGCCATGATCTTCAGCAGCGTGCTCTTGCCCGAGCCGTTCAGGCCCAGCACGCCGATCTTGGCGCCGGGAAGAAGCTGACAGCGAGATGTTCTTCAGGATCTGCCGCTTCGGCGGCACGATCTTGCCGACGCGGTTCATCGTTAGAACGTACTGGGCCATGGTGATCGAAGGTTCTGGACAGCGAAACCGTGTATTGTGACCTGCGCCGCAAGGCACTGCATCGACCGGGTACAATGCGCCCTGCGACGCCACTTCCAGTCACGCCGTCGCAGTCGCTTCCGACGCTCCCCAATCCGTCAGCCTTCCACCGACTGGTGCCCTCGTTGATCGAGCGGCAGCAGGCCGATGCTTGGCGCTCCCGACGCAACGGAGCGCAATCAAAATCCAATGAAATTCACTGATCTCGGCTTGATCGAGCCGCTTGTCCGTGCCGTGCACGATCACGGCTACGAAACCCCCACGCCGATCCAGGCGCAGGCCATTCCCGCCGTGCTCACGGGCGGCGACCTGCTGGCCGGCGCGCAAACCGGCACCGGCAAGACCGCCGGCTTCGCGCTGCCGATGCTGCAGCGCCTGCAGGCGCAAGCCGCGCCGCGCGACGCGCGCGGCCGCATCGCGATCCGCGCGCTGATCCTCACGCCGACCCGCGAGCTGGCCGCGCAGGTCGAAGAAAGCGTGCGCACCTACGGCAAGCACCTCGCGCTGCAGCAGCATGGTGATGTTCGGCGGCGTCGGCATGCAGCCGCAGATCGACAAGCTGCAAGCGCGGCGTCGACATCCTGGTGGCCACGCCCGGCCGCCTGCTCGACCACCACGGCCAGCGCACGCTCGACCTGAGCCACGTCGAGATCTTCGTGCTCGACGAGGCCGACCGCATGCTCGACATGGGCTTCATCCACGACATCAAGAAGGTGCTCGGCGATCGTGCCGCCGAAGAAGCAGAGCCTGCTGTTCTCGGCCACCTTCAGCGACGAGATCAAGGACGCTGGCCGACCGGCTGCTGAACCAACCCGGCGCTGATCGAGGTGGCGCGCCGCAATGCGACCGCCGAGCTGGTGGCGCAGAAGGTGCACCCGGTCGAGCCGCGACCGCGAAGAAGGACCTGCTCGCGCACCTGATCCTGCAAGGCGACTGGCACCAGGTGCTGGTGTTCACTGCGCACCAAGCACGGCGCCAACCGGCTCGACCGAGTTCCTCAACAAGCGCGACATCACGCGCGATGGCGATCCACGGCAACAAGAGCCAGAGCGCGCGCACCAAGGCGCTGGCCGACTTCAAGAACGGCGAGCTGCGCGTGCTGGTGGCCACCGACATCGCCGCGCGCGGCATCGACATCGACCAGCTTGCCGCACGTGGTGAACTTCGAGCTGCCCAACGTGCCCGAGGACTACGTGCACCGCATCGGCCGCACCGGCCGCGCCGGCGCCAGCGGCGAGGCGATCTCGCTGGTCTGCGTCGACGAAGAAATCTTCCTGCGCGACATCCAGCGCCTGATCCACAGGACATCCCGCGCGAGGTGGTCAAGTGGTTTCGGCTCTCCGATCTCCAACCGAGCGCGCCGAGCCGAAGACGCGCCAGCCGCTGACGATCGGCGTTTGGCGGCAATTCGCAACGGCAATGGCGGCGGCCGCCCTCGCGCCCGTCGTGCTGCCGCGCAGCGAAGCTGCCTCACCCTTCGCGCGCCTCCAATCCGCTGTGCAAGGCACCCACGCGCCGCGCGATGCCTCGTACACCGCAGGGCCAGAGAACGGCCACAAGGCCCGCGGCCCGGTGCACGCTTCGCGCCAGCCCTCACGGCGGTGATCGGCAACCGCGCCTTCACCGCGCGGTGTGACGCGGCCGCTGATCAAGCACCGACCGCAACGCAGCGCGGATACGCCGGCCCGCTGCCGGATGCTCAGGTCACTGCGGCAACGCGCACGTGCGCAGGCCCGCAAAGATGTCGTTGCGCTTCGGGCGGAAAGAGAAAGCCGGTGGTAGCTGGGTACGATGCGCTCAAAAGTGTCGCAAACGAGCCGCCGCGCAGTACCCGTCGCGTGTGGAACCACGGCGCGGAATAGTCGCGGTACGGATGCGCGAGATTTGAAGCCCGGGTACGGCCTGAACGCATTCGCGGTCCACTCCCACACCTGCCCCCATCTCGAAGACTGCGCCGGCGCGAACGGCGGCGCATTACTCCCATTCGTTTCGCGCCTGCGCTGACGCCCCGCCCACGTGCAATACGCCCGTGCTTCGAAGCACGAAAGGTTGACGGGCGGGCTCGCTCGGATCGAGGTCGACCAGTCGCCACAACGTCTGGCGCTTCAACGCGTGCCGCTTGCACCAGATGCCAGCGGCGATTGCAATGCCCGCTGCTGCAGCCATTGCCAGCTCGCGTCACTCCACCACCGCCGCTCGCGATAGCCGCCCGCCTCGACGAAAGGCAGGTAGCGAGCCCAGCTCACCGGCGCAGAATCGATCTGAACTCTTTCAACCTCATCGTGCCGGCTGAGTCTCATTGTCGAACGCGAACCCAAAAGCCAGCCCTTCGGTGCGCCGAGCGTGAACGTGCTACCGGCGAGCGCGCCCGTGCACCGCCGCGTGCGCAGCCGGGGCCCAGCTTTGCAGCGGCAGGCCCAGGTGAAGCGGGCCATGTACACTGCCGCCTCGTGCATATCCTCGTGGAACAGGCATTGCAATAAGCGAGAAGTACAGCGCTTCGCCTGACGGCCACTTCCTCGAGCAGCGAGCGACTTTTGCGCCTTTGCGCGCAGATCGCAAGGCATCGGGGCCAGCAACGGCAACTGCCATCGTGTGTCGTGGGCGACCCGGCCCGAGTCGAACAGCGCATCGGCGTTTGACCGGCGCGGCGGCAAGCGCGGAGGCCTCCGGATCGGCCCCAGACACCGCGATCGCGCGTTGGGGGTTGCGACGCAGCCACCACATCCTGGAACCAGCCGACGTGACCCGAGCTCCCAGCGGCGGGTTCAGCTCGCTCGAATACGGCACGACGAAGCCACGCTCGCCGAGCGTGCTCTCGTACGCACGCGAAGGTGGCCAGGTCTCGCGCCGGGTAGTCGCGCAGCGCCGCGGCCAACGCGGCGGCATTCGCGTCCACGCAGCGTCGCGGACGGGGGCCGGATCGTTCAGCTTCATTCAGGCCATTCAGGTCATTCGGGTATAACGCGCCGCGTGCGCACGCATCCCGTTGTGGCCATCGTCACGCCGGCCGTCAAGGCGTCCAACAACGGCAACTGGCAGACCGCGCTGGCGCTGGTCGCGTCATGCTGGCCGGCAGCATTACGAGATCCTCCTGCTGAGACGAGTGGCGGGTGAGCCAGCCGATGCTGCTGGTCGCGCTGCACGCGCGCCGTTCGCGCGCCGTCGATCGCCGCCTGGCACGCTGCCCGGCGCGCGGCCCATCGTGCTGGTGCTGACGGGCACCGACCTGTACCGGGACATCGATCGTGACGCATCGGCGCAAGCCGTCACTCGTCCACGCCGACCGCGCTGGTCGTGCTGCAAGAACTCGGTGCGCAGCGCGCTGCCCGACGCGCTGCGCGTCCGCTGCACCGTGTGCTTCCAGTCGTGCGCCGGCGCAAGACCGTGGTCAAGACCCGGCGCCACCTGCGCGCGCTGATGGTCGGGCCATTTGCGCGACGAGAAGTCGCCGCAGACCTACTTCGACGGCGGCGACGCTGCTGCGACAGCGCGACCGACATCTTGCTCGACCACATCGGCTGCCCCGCTCGACGCTGCACTGCGGCCAGCAAGCCCGGCGCTGGCGGCGAACGCAAGCCACTACCGCTGGCTCGGCGAACTGGATCACGGCGCCGCGCGGCAGGCACATCCAGGCGCGCACGTGCTCGTGCACGCCAGCCGCATCGAAGGCGGCGCACACGTGATCGCCGAAGCGGTGCGCAGCGGCACGCCGGTGATCGCGTCGCGCATCGACGGCAACGTCGGCATGCTGGGCGCCGACTACGCCGGGTACTTCGAGTGGAACGATGCGCCAGCGCTCGCGCAGCCTGCTGCAGCGGGTGCGCGACGAACCCGATATGCTGCGTCAGTTGGCCGCGCAGTGCCGCCGGCGCGAGCCGCTGTTCGATCCGCGGCGCGAGCGCGCCACGCTGCTGCGACTGCTCGACGAGTTGTTGTCGCGTCGACCGTCAGCCGACACCGCGACCGCAGCGGCATGACCCGCTCCGTGGAGACATCGCATGAACGCCCCCGAGAGACCCGCCGAACCCCGCCTGACGTCGCTGTCGCACGGCGGCGGCTGCGGCTGCAAGATCGCGCCCGGCGTGCTGTCGGAGATCCTGAAGGGCTCGGCCGAGATGCCGATGCCCAAGCGAGCTGCTGGTCGGCATCGAGACGGCCGACGACGCCGCGGTGTACCAGCTCAACGACGAGCAGGCGCTGATCGCGACCACCGACTTCTTCATGCCGATCGTCGACGACCCGTTCGACTTCGGCCGCATCGCCGCGACCAACGCGATCTCCGACGTCTACGCGATGGGCGGCCGGCCGATCCTGGCGCTGGCGCTGGTGGGCATGCCGATCAACGTGCTGTCGACCGACGACCATCGCGCCGCATCCTGCAAGGCGGCGAGTCGGTGTGCCGAGGCCGCCGGCATCCCGATCGCCGGCGGCCACACGATCGATTCGGTCGAGGCGATCTACGGCTTGGTGGCGCTGGGGCTGGTGCACCCGAAGCGGGTCAAGCGCAACGCCGACGCGCGCGCCGGGCGACCGCTTGATGCTCGGCAAGCCGCTCGGCGTCGGCGTGCTGTCGGCCGCGCTGAAGAAGGACGCAGCTGAGCGCTGACGGCTATGCGCAGATGATCGCCACCACCACGCAGCTCAACACGCCCGGGCCCGAGCTTGGCCGCGCTGGACGGCGTGCACGCGCTGACCGACGTCACCGGCTTCGGCCTGGCCGGCCACGCGCTCGAACTGGCGCGCGGCGCGAACTGCACGCGCGCTGATCGACTGGGCGCGCGTGCCGCAGCTGAACGGCGTGCGCGCGCTGGCGGCGCAAGGTTTCGTCACCGGTGCCTCGGGCCGCAACTGGGCCGGCTACGGCGCCGATGTGCGAGTTGCCGGCTGCGTTTGCCGACGCCGACCGGGCGCTGCTGACCGACCCGCAAACGAGCGGCGGCCTGCTGGTGTCGTGCAGCGCCAGCGCCGTGCCCGCCGTGCTCGACCGTGTTCAAGCGCCACGGCTTTCGCCGCCGCCACGGAAATCGGCCGAAGTGGTCGCGCGCGGCGGCGGCGCGCGCCTGGTCGTGCGCTGAGTCGCGCGGCGCCGGTCAGCCGGCGCTGACACGCTGCGCCGAGCGCGCCGGTTGACGCGTGCGGACGCCTCAGGCCTTTGCCGTATTTCGCGATCAGTTCCTCGGCCGACGCGAGCAGCTTCTTGCCATCGAAGCCGCGCTTGTTCATGTCGGCGACCCATTCTTCCTCGAGCGGCGCTCGAAAGCTTGATGAACTCCTGCCGCTCGGGCGCGGTGAACGTGTAGAGCGTGTTGCCGCGGTCGACCGCCGCCTTGCGGCCGATCGGGTCGTTGCCCTGCTGGACCTTGCCGAGCCAGGCCGACGTCGCCAGGCCGGAGTTGGCGTCGATCACCTTCTTCAGGTCGGGCGCCAGGCCCGTCGTACTCGGCCTTGTTCATCGCCATCACGAACGTCGTGGTGTAGAGCGCCGGGCCGTTGGAATCGAACTCGCTGTGGAACTTGGTGAGCTCGTGCACCTTGACCGACGGCACCACCTCCCACGGAATCACGCAGGCGTCGATCGTCCCCTTGGACAAGCGCGTCAGGGATCTGCGGCAGCGGCATGCCCACCGGCGTGGCGCCCACGCGCGCCCAGCAGCTTGGTGATCTGGCGCGTCGGTCCGCGCACCTTCAGGCCCTTCAGGTCGTCGTGCGTCTTGATCTGCTTGTTGACCGAATGGAACATGCCCGGGCCGTGCACGTGCAGCGCGATGACCTGCGTCTCCTTGAACTCGTCGGGCGCATTCGTCTGCACGTATTCCCAGTACGCCTTCGAGGTGGCCTCGGCGTTGTTCATCACGAACGGCAGCTCGAACACCTCGATGCGCGGGAAGCGCCCGGCGGTGTTGCCCGGCAGCGTCCACACGATGTCGACCACGCCGTCGCGCGCCTGGTCGTACAGCTGCACCGGCGTGCCGCCCAACTGCATCGCCGGGTAGCGCCTCGAACTTGACGCGCCCGCCGGAGTCCTTTTCGACCTTCTCCATCCACGGCTTGTGCATCGTCAGCCAGACGTTGGACTGCGGCGCCATGAAGGTGTGGAACTTCAGCGTCACCGGATTGCTGGGCCAGGCCCGACAGACCCGGCACGCCCAGCGCCGCGGCAGCGGCCCCCTGGATCAACGAACGGCGTTTCATCAACAGACTCCCTTGGAGGCAAAGTGGATTGCCTGGAAACGCCAAATGGACCACAAAGCGTTGACCGCGGCCCACCCGGTTTTGCCCTAGGTAGGTGGCGCGGCTAGTTGAGGAACTTCACCAGCCACAGCGAGATCGGCGGAAACGCCAGCAGCAGACGTGGTGCGCAGCGTGTCGCTGATCAGGAACGGCAGCACGCCGCGGTAGCTCTCGGCGATCGGAACGTCGCTGAGCCATGCCGTTGACGACGTAGACGTTGAGCCCCACCGGCGGCGCCAGCATGCCGAAGCCCACGGTCATCAGCACCATGATGCCGAACCAGATCGCCACCGATTCCTTGGGCATGCCGAAGTCCAGGCCCATGATCATCGGAAAGAAGATCGGGATCGTCAGCAGGATCATCGACAGCTCGTCCATCACCGAGCCGAGCACCACGTAGAACAGCATGATCGCCGATCACCACCATCACCGGCGACAGACCCCAGCCGTTGACCACGCCGGCCAGCTGCGCCGGCACCTGCGGTCAGCGCGAGCGCGGCGTTCATCAGGTCGGCGCCGATGGAAGATCAGGAAGATCATCGCCGACGATTCGGCCGTCGCGTAGAAGCAGTGCTTGAACTTGGCCCAGGTGATCTCGCGCTTGGCCAGCGCGGCGACGAAGGTGGCGGCGGCGCCGACCGCCGGCACCTTCGGTGGGCGTGAACTTGCCGCCGTAGATGCCGCCGAACACGATCAGGAAGATGATCGCGATCGGCGCGACGCCGCCCATCAGGTGCCAGCTCAGTCGGCGTGCGTCGCTTCGTCGTGCCCGGCGCGTGGCCGGGCACCAGCGCGCACGTAGATCGCGATCGCGATCATGTAGCCGAGCATCGCGATGACGCCGGGCACCATCGCCGCGGCGAACAGCTTGGCGATGTTCTGCTCGGCCAGGATCGCGTAGATCACCAGCGGCACCGACGGCGGGATCAGGATGCCGAGCGTGCCGCCCGCGGCCAGCGTGCCGGTGGCCAGCCGCCCGCAGTAGCCGTGGCGGCGCATCTCGGGCAGCGCCACCGAGGTGATGGTCGCCGCGGTGGCGACCGACGAGCCGCAGATCGCGCCGAACGCGCGCGCACGCGCAGCACCGCGGCCATCGCCAGGCCGCCGCGGAAACGCGACATCACCGCGCTGGCGAATTCGAACAGCGCGCGCGAGATGCCGCCTTGCGTGGCGAAGTTGCCCATCAGGATGAACAGCGGAATCACCGACAGGTCGTAGCTCGCGAAACGCGCGAACGCCTGCGCGTTGAGGAAGTTGGCCAGCGGCAGCCAGCCCGCCTGCAGCGACGTAGCCGACCGATCCGGCGACGAACATCGAAATCGCGATCGGCGTGCGGATCGCCATCAGCACCAGCATGATCGCGAAGATCAGCGACCGGTCAGCGCGATCGGCGTCATGCCGCGCTCCTCGTCAGCCGAAGCCCGCGCAGCGCCTGCGCCAGCCCGATCACCACGCGTCAGCGCCATCGGCGGCACCATCGCCGGTGTAGATGATCCACTCGGGAAAGCCGATCATCATCGTGCCCGACTGCGACTTCCACGCGTTGAGGCCGCCGATCGTCGTGCGCCAGGTCATCAGCGCCAGCGCCAGCGCAAACAGCAGCGCGCCGAAGCGGTCGAGCGCGGCATTGGTGCGTGCGGTCGCGCGCGCGGTGAAGAAGTCGACGATGATGTTGCCGCGCCTGAGCTGGCACCACGGCAGGAACAGCGCGATCGCCGCGCCGGCGGCAGCGGCCGACAGCTCGAAGTCGCCGACGATCGTCTTGCCGATCGTGTTGCGCGCCGAGCAGGCTGACGCAGGTCATCAGCGTGATCACGGTCAGCAGCACGCCGGCCGCCACTGCGCGCACAGCTTGGCCAGCAACTCGAGTGTCTTCAAGCGATCTCCTCCGGATCGCGCCGCGCGGCGTCGCTGTCGTCAGTACTGCTTTGTCCGGGCAACTGAACCACCAGGCCATCCAGCGTCTCGTCCAGCGGAATCTGGCAGCTCAAGCGGCTGGTCGGCTGGCTGCGGCGCTGCGGTCATCTCGAGCATCGTAGCCTTCGTCGTCCGACGGCGGGCCGCAGCGCGATCGGCCCACGCGGCATCGACGATCACGTGGCAGGTGGCGCAGTTCAGGCAGCCGCCGCAGTCGGCGGCGATGCCCTCGATCGCCGGCGTCGACCGCGGCGCGCATCAGGCTCTGGCCGATGCGCGCCTGGATCGTGCGCCGCGTGCCGTCGTGGGCGATCAGGTGGACCTCGATCGTCGTGTGCATGGAGGGTCGTGCTCAGAATCGGCTGAAGTATTCGCGGCGCTGCCATTCGTCCTTGTCGGCGGCTTGCTCGAAGCGCGCCAGCTCGGCGCGCTTGACGCGCGTGAAGCACTCGATCAGCGGCGCGCCGAAGGCCTCGACCAACGCGTCGGTCCTGCGCCAGCGCATCGAGCGCTTCGCCCAGCGACGTCGGCAGCAGCGTGGCGCCGCCGGCATAGGGCGCGTCGGTGGCGGCCGGCGCGCCAGGCCGCGCTGGATGCCGTCGAGCCCGGCGTGAATCTGCGCGGCGATGTAGAGATACGGGTTGGCGCTCGGCTCGCCGATGCGGTTTTCGATGCGCGTGGCGGCGTCGCCGCAGCGCCCGAGCACACGCAGCATCGCACCGCGGTTGTCGTTGCCCCACAGCACCGCCTGCGGCGCCATCTGCATGCGGGCGGTAGCGGCCGAAGCCGTTGATGGTGGGCGTGGCGAGAGCAGCCATGCCGCGGCGCATGCGCCAGCAAGCCGGCCAGGTACTGTTCGCCGACGGTCCGACAACGTGAACGCCGCATCGCCGGCGCGTGCGCCGGCAGCCGGCGCATCGCGGCGCATCACGTTGGCGCCGGTGTCGCGATTCACCAGCGACTGGTGCAGGTGCCAGCCGCTGGCCATCACGTTGGCGAAACGGCGGCCTGCACACGAAGCTGGCGTGGTAGCCGGCGCGGCGCAGCGCCTGGCGCACGCCATTGCGAAACAGCACCATCTGGTCGGCCGCGGTGAGCGCATCGGTGGCGTCGAACACCGCCTCGACCTGGCTCGGGCCCAGCTCGATTTCCAGCGAGCGCAGCGGCAGGTTCGAGGCCCTGCGCGGTGCGCTGCACGATCTGCAAGCGGCTCGTCGGCCATGTCGGCCCAGCCTTCGGCGAGCAGGTTGTAGCCGGGTGGATCATCGACACGCTGCGGCGGCTCGCCCGGCCACGCGGCCTGACTGCGGGTCGAGCGCGTGCTCGTCGATGCGGTAGATGTGGAATTCGACCTCGAGCCCGCAGCGCAGCGCAGGCCAACGTCGTGCCAGGCGGCCGAGCGCCGTCTGCAACGCGCGGCGGGTATCGAGCCGCACCGGCTCGGCGTCGTCGAACCACGGCTGCGCCTGCATCCATGCAGTCGACGGCGACCACGGCAGCACGCGAAAACTCGCCGGGTCAGGCAGCAGCATCAGGTTGTTGGCCTGACCGAAGCCCGGCAGCTCGTCCGCAAGGCCCGGCTCGAACACCTTGAACGCCGTGCGGTCGGAGGTGTCCTTCAGCATCACGGTGCTGACCAGGCCGATGCCCTCGTGCAGCGCATCGGCCACCGCATGCGCCATCAGCGTCTTGCCGCGCAGCACGCCGTGCAGATCGCACCAGCCGATGCGCACGCGCTCGATGTGCTGCTCGGCGATGCGCCTTGAGCACTTGCTCGCACGCCGCCGCGCGCGGCATGTCGTGAATGCCGCAGCGCTGGGCGAATGAGGTCATGAGCGCGCCTCGCTGGCCGCGCGTCGCGGCGCGATCGCTCGGCGAGACATCGAGCCACGGCGCCGCGGCACGCTTGGCAGCAGCGGCATCGCGCCAGAACGACTCCCAGCGATCGGCCGGCGCGATGCAGTCGATGGTGTCGGGCCCGGTCAGCGCGGCGGCCTCGGCGGCGTCGAGCGCCATCGGCGGACGAGCGCCGCTGCTGCACCTGCTCGATCGCCTTGCAGCAGCACGCGGCGGTTGGCCATGATCACCTTGTCGCTGGTGCCCAGGTGCTCGCGCGTGCGATCCTGGATCGCGCCCATGCTCTCCACCGCCCACTGGTCGTGGCGGTTGATGTCTTCTTCGCCCATGCCGAGGAAGGTGCGCGTGCGCTGCTCCTCGGGGTCGAAGCCCCAGTCGTCGTGCCGCGCCGTGCAGCGGCAAGTAGTCGGGCAGCGACACGCCGCGCAGCCGCTGCGCGCGCATGGTCGCCTTGTCGAGCGGCGCGTCGAAGCTGGTGAAGAACGAGTACCAGTAGGTGTGCGTGTCGTCCACCGGCACGTGCATCTGCGTGATCGTCACCGTCTCCGACAGCGGGATCACGAAAGTGGACGGAAACATCGCGTGCGTGACGCGCACGTGCGTGCGCCGCTCGTCGATGATGCGCAGCGCCGTGATGCGCGTCAGCCCCGGCGCCACCTCTTCGTGGCGGATCTCGGGCGACGTGCGCTCGCGCATCACGCGCGTCATCGGCCAGCGCTCGCCGTCGACGTCGCCCGACGCTGGCGGCGCGGAACTGCCGTCCATACGCGTCTGCCGCCTTGCTCGTCTTGCAGGTAGCGGTGCAGGAACGACGGATGCGCCGGATCGATGCCGACCTCGAACGCCTGCAGCCAGTTGCAGCGCCACAGGCCCTTGAAGGCGAAGCTGTGCGACGCCGGCGCGCTTGAACGCATCGAACGCCGGCAGCTCTGGCGGCGCTGAGTCCTCGGGGCCGAGCCACGCGAACAGCACGCCCGATTGTTCGCGCACCGGATAGCTGCGCTGCCGCACGCGCGTGCACAGCGTCGAGCCCAGCCGGTTCGGCGGGCGTCTCGAGACAGCGGCCGTCGACGGCGAACTTCCAGCCGTGGAACGGACAGCGCAAGCCGTCGGCCTCGTGGCGGCCGAACGCCAGGTCGGCGCCGCGATGCGGACAGGCGCGGTCGAGCAGGCCCCAGCGGCCGTGGCCATCACGAAACAGCACGAGGTCCTGGCCGAGCACGCGCACCCGCTTGACCGGTCGCGTGTCCATGCGCGCATCGAGCGCCGCGATCGAATTCGTCGAGCAGCGCGCACCGGCTGCCAGTAGCAACGCATCAGCGCACCGCAGGCGGTGCCGGGCCTGATGCGGGTGATCAGTTCATTGTGTGCAGCTTGCATGGTGCGCTTGCAGTCTAGGCAAGCGCGCCACCCACAGCTGCGGAGCACTGCGTGCTTCGGCGTAGCCAAAGCGCGTGGCGCACCGGGCGCCAAAGCGCGGCGCCGTGCACAGCGCGTCCGCTGGCCGCAGGCCTGAGCATGCGCAGTTAGCGCATCGCCGGCGCAGCCCAAAGCACTGCGTTGTTGGGGCCTTGTCTCTTGGGTGCCTCGCTCGGGCGCACAGTGCTTCTAGCGGTCAGCGAAGCGCTCGACGCCGCTTCCGCAGGTGCAGCCTACAGAAGCACAATCGCGCACCATGAGCCAGGGCCGGACCAGTTTCGCGATCGCCAAGCGCCGCCGCGTCGGCCATCGTGGCCGGTGCCACGGGACTGGTGGGCCATGCGCTGGTCGAGGCGCTGCTGGCCGACAGCGCTGGTGGGCTCGGTGCATGTGCTGGTGCGCGCCGAAAGGCCGGACTGGCGCAAGCGCAACGGGTTGACCCAGCACGTGGTCGACTACCGAGACCGGCCTGCCGGCATTGCCTGCGGCCGACGATGGCTACTGCTGTCTGGGCACGACGATCAAGGTCGCCGGTTCTCAGCAGGCGTTTCGCGCCGTCGACTTCGATGCCGCGTTGCGTTTCGCGCGGGTCGCGCAAGCGGCGCGGCGTCACCCGTCTCGGATTGGTGTCGGCGCTCGGGGCCGACTCGAAATCCAGCGTCTTCTACAACCGTGTCAAGGGTGATGCCGAGCAGGCGATCGCGGCACTGGGTTTCGAAAGCATGGTGATCGCGCGCCCTTCGATGCTGCTGGGCGATCGCACCGCGCTCGGGCAACCCGCACGGCACCGGCGAGCGCATCGCCTCGGCACTGTCAGCGCGCCCTCGGGTGGCTGATGCCGCGCAGCGTGCGGCCGATCGAGGCGGCCACGGTGGCACGCGGGTTGGTGCGATCGGTGCAGCGCGGTGAGCCTGGTCTGTTTGCGTTGTCGTCGGGCACGCTGCAGCGTGCTCGGCAGCCTGACGATCGCGCCGCGCCATGCGAGCGCGGCGTCCTTGCACGTCGACACGCTGCTGCGCCGCATCCAGGTCGAGTTGCACTGGCAGGCGCGAGGTCGATCTGTAAGCGCCGTGCGGTTTTCACGCGCACGCCGGCGCGCGAACCCGCGGTTGCACCTGGTCGTCACTCGTCACACCGTGGCGGCAGCTGCAACGCTACCGTGCGACCATGAAGCCGCAGTTGCACACCCGCTGGCAGGCGATGGAGCTGATCGTCGCACGCGACGGTCACGAAGTCGACCGTGTCGGGGCATGCGACATCGAACGCGTGATCATGGTCTACCGCGATCGCGGCGACACGCCGGGCGATCTTGCCTACGCGGTGCTGCAGACGCACGAGCACGACTTGCTGTTTCCGCCGGAAAGCGGCATCGCCGGCCGCGTGCACTTCGAGCGACAGTTGTTCTGGAGCGAACGCCGCTGCGTGTTCTGGACGCCGCGTGGCCAAGGCCGCGCTGCCGCGCAAGCTGTGCACCGGGCTGTGGATCCTGCGCCAGCACAAGCCGGCGTTCGTGCGGCTGCCGCGCGAGGAGTTGCGACCCGTGATCGCGCAGTGGCCGCTCGAGGGCCCGCAGTCGTGGGACGAGCGCAAGGTCGCGCGCATCGCGCGCGCGCCGCCCCTTCCCGGCGCTGCGCCCGTCACGCATCAGCCCCAACAGCACGCTGTAAGCGTACCGACGCGCCGCCTGAGCGCCGCAATGCGGTCAAGCGACGCCGTGGATCTGGCTGCCAGGCCGCTGGCAGCGCCCTTGAGGCGAGCGAGGCCGTGAGTGCCTGCGCAGCCGAGCGCTTCAACCGCTCGAGCTCTGCGAGGTGCGCGCGCCGCAGCCACTTCGGAGTGGGCCCAGATCAACGGAATTCGCGTTCGCGCAGCCACTTGGTGGCGACCCACTTTTCGCCTTCGAGCACCGGCAGAGCCGGCATGCAGCGTGCGTGTCACCACGTGCGGTCGGTCGTAGCTGAAGAACACCGCGTTGCCGCGCATCGGGCCGACTTCGACACCGACGTCGGGGAACGCGGTACCGCCGCCTCGCTGCGGCGTGTTCAGGTACATCACGATCGAGGCCACGCGTTGGCCACCGCGCTGCAGGATGGTGGGCGTGCCGGGTGCCGCCGGATCGAAGTAGTCGTGGTGGGCCTTGTATTCGGCGCCCGGCCGATAACGCAGCACCTGCAGGCCCTCGCCGTTTTCGATCGGCCAGTTCAGCAGCGCGGCGAGTCGCCGCTCGATGCGATCGACCACCACCATGCTCGCCGCGCTCGAAGAACATGCCGTCGCTGGTGCGCGCCTCGTGCACCTCGGAGCCGCCGCTGGGGTTGTGCACGGTCTCCGAGCGCGCCAGGCGAGGTTCGGCCAACTCGATCATCTGCTCGCACTCGTCGTCGGACAGCAGGCCGCCGAACACGATCAGCCGCGGGCTGCGCATCGCCATCACGACTTCGACCTGGCGATCGGGCGCCTGCAGCACGCTCGGCGCCGACGACAGATCCGGGCCCGGCACCGGCACCGGCGGCGGCAGCACTTGCACTGCCGCTTGTCGCGGCAAGGTAATCCTGCGAGCGTGGTCTCCAGTGCGTCCACTGCGGTGTCTTCGTCCCAGCCGCTGGTGCGCATCGACTGCAGCACGTCCTCGGGGCGGCAACCGGCTCGCGCCTGCGCGACGATCCACTCGCGCAGTTCAGGGGTGATCACTTGACTGCTCATGGCCCAAATTGTCGCAGTTCGAACCGCTGTTTCCTGTGCACCGAAGGTTTACCAGATGTGTCAATGGCACGCCAGCGAGCGTCGCCCCGGGCGTTTTTCACAGCCCGCAGGGCGCCGTGGCAGCGCAACAAAACTCACTCGAGCCGATCGGTGTGCGGTCAACATGGCTGTGTCGTCCGGCGTTGAACAGCGGCGGCCGATCCCTCGGTCGACCTGACGCTCAACGACACAAAGGAGCCAACCATGACCCGCACCACCCTACTGGCCTGCCTGCTGCTGGGCAGCGGCGCCGCCGCGTTTGCGCAATCGACCGCGACCACGGTGCAGCGCGACATCAACCAACAGCAGCGCATCGAGCAGGGCCTGCAAAGCGGCGCGCTGAACACACGCGAAGCCGCGACGCTGGAGCGCGAAGAGTCGCGCATCAACCAGATGCAATCGCAAGCGCTGAAGGACGGCAAGCTCACGCCGGCCGAGCAGTCGCGGCCTCAACGCCGCACAAAACAAGGTCAGCGGCGACATCTATGCGGCCAAGCACAACGGCGTGACCGGCAATCCGCAGTCGGACTCGTCCAAGCGCATGCAATCCGACGTGCAGCGCAACGTCAACCAGCAACAGCGCATCGAGTACGGCGTGCAAAGCGGCTCGCTGACCAACCGCGAGACGGCCAAGCTCGAGCACGGCCAGGCCAAGGTGGCGAAGGCCGAAGCCAACGCCGGCCGCGATGGCCACGTGAATGCCAACGAGCAGGCGCGTGTGCAGGGCGCGGAAAACCACCAGAGCAAGCACATCTATCGTCAGAAGCACGACGCGCAGCAAAAGAACTGACCCAAGCTCGCGATCGGCGCAACGGCCCGGCCAGTGTCGGGCCGTTTCTCTTTGAGGCACGTCAGTGGATTCGCTCACTCTGTCTCGGCTCAATGGAAGTTGCGACTCCTTGCGCTCAACCCCTGCAACAGCGCCGAGTGATCGACCAGCTTGCGCGCAATCAGGTGGCGCACCTCGCCTTCGCACTGCCACACGCCGTACACGGTGAGCAGCGTCGATGCGAGCAGTGGCTTGCGCTGCTTCTCGGCCACCTGCGGCCAGACGATCACGTTGACGGCGCCGGTCTCGTCCTCCAGCGTCACGAAGATCACGCCCTTGGCGGTTTCCGGGCGCTGGCGGTGCGTGACCAAGCCGCTGGCGCGCGCCAGCTGCCCGTTGCGGATAGCCGTTGAGCACGGCCGCCGGCTGCACCTGAAACGCCGCCAGTCCGCTCGCGCAGCAGCGCCAGCGGATGGTGGGTGAGCGACAGGCCGGTGCTGCGGTAGTCGGCCAGCAACTCTTCGCCGGCGGTGGGCGCTTCGACAGCGGCCTGTGCTTCGTGCGTGCGCGTGCTCGCCAGCATCACGGTGGCGCGGGTGTCGATGCCGGCAGTGCCCCATGCGGCCTGGTGGCGGTGGCCGGCCAGCGGCCGCAGCGCATCGGCCTGCGACAGCAGCTGCAGCGCACGGGCATCGAGGCGGGCGCGGCGCGCCAGGTCTTCGATGCTGTCGAACGGGCCCTGCGCGCGCGCGGCGCACCAGGCGCTCGGCGGCTTCTTGCTGAAAGCCCAGCAGTCGGTTGAAGCCCAGGCGCACCGGCCGCAGCGTCGTGCGTTCGGCCGGCTCCGAGCACCGAGCGTCCACTCGCTGCGAAGGACATCGACCGGCAGCACCTGCACGCCGTGCGCGCGCGTCGCGCACTAGCTGCGCCGGCGCATAAAAGCCCATCGGCTGGCTGTTGAGCAGCGCGGCGAGAAACGCATCGGGATGGTGGCGCTTGATCCACGCACTCACGTACACCAGCAGCGCAAAGCTCGGCGGCGTGGCTCTCGGGGAAGCCGTATTCGCCGAAGCCCTCGATCTGCTTGAAGATGCGCTCGGCGTATTCGAGCGTCGTAGCCCTTGTCGACCATGCGGCCGACCAGCCGCGTCGTGGAAGGGCCCGAGGCCGCCCTTGCGCTTCCACGCCGCCATCGCGCGGCGCAGCGGTCGGCCTCGCCGGGCGTGAAGTCGGCCGCCAGGATGGCCAGCTGCATCACCTGCTCCTGGAAGATCGGCACGCCGAGCGTGCGCTCAAGCGCCTTCTTCACTTCTGCGCTCGGATAGTCCACCGGCTTCTTCGCCGTTGCGCCGCTTCGCAGGTACGGGATGGACCATGCCGCCCTGGATCGGCCCCGGCCGCACGATGGCGACCTCGATCACCAGGTCGTAGAAGTTCTTCGGCTTGCAGCCGCGGCAGCATGCTCATCTGCGCGCGGCTCTCGACCTGGAAAGCGCCGATGCGTGTCGGCGCGGCTGAGCATCTCGGTAGACCGTGTTGTCCTCGGGCGGCACGTCCTGCATTCGGAACTCGGGCACGCCTGTCTTCTGCGCGCGATGAAAACGCAGCGCGCGCTGGATCGCGCTCAGCATGCCGAGCGCCAGCACGTCGACCTTGATCAAGCCCAGCGCGTCGAGATCGTCCTTGTCCCACTGGATCACGCGTGCGGTCGTCCATCGCAGCGTTTTCCACCGGCACCAGACGCGACACATCGTCGCGCGCGATCACGAAGCCGCCCGGGTGCTGGCTCAGGTGGCGCGGAAAGCCGATCAGCGTTTGCGCGTCAGCTCGACCCACAGCTTGCAGATCGGCGAGTCGGGGTCGAGGCCGTTCTCGCGCAGCCGATCGGCGTGGATGCTGCGGCCGTCGAACCAATGCTGGCCGTCGCGCCACTGCGGCGATGCGATCGAGATCGATGCCCATCGCGCGGCCCATGTCGCGCAGCGCCGAGCGCGGCCGGTAGCTGATCACCACCGCGGTGAGCGCCGCGCGATGGCGACCGTACTTGCGGTAGATGTACTGGATCACCTCCTCGCGGCGCTGGTGCTCGAAGTCGACGTCGATGTCGGGCGGCTCGTTGCGCTCGGCGCTGACGAAACGCTCGAACAGCAGCGTCATGCGATCGGGGTCGACCTCGGTGACACCCAGGCAATAACAGACGGTGGAGTTGGCCGCGCTGCCGCGGCCCTGGCACAGGATCTTCTGCTCGCGTGCCCAGCTGCACGACGTCGGCCACGGTGAGGAAGTACGGCTCGAACCGCAAGCGCGCGATCAACGCCAGCTCATGCTCGATGGCCTGGCGCACCTTGAGCGGCACGCCGTCCGGAGAAACGTTTGCGCGCACGTCCGCTCGGTGAGCGTGCGCAGCCAGCTCGCGTGGGGGTGTGGCCCTCGGGCACGATTTCCTCGGGGTATTCGTAGCGCAACTCGTCGAGGCGAGAACGCGCACGACGCTGCGATGCCGCACCGTGGCAGCCAGCCAATCGGCCGGTACAGCGCCGCCAGCCGCTGACGCGAGCGCAGATGCGCCTCGGCATTGGGCTCGAGAGCGAAGCGCACTCGGCCACCGGCAGCCAGGCGTGTGGCGGTGAGCGCATCCTGCAACGGCTTGCGCGCGCGCGCGTGCATCAGCACATCGCCCGCAGCCACCAGCGGCAGCCCGGTCGAGCGCGGCCAGACGGCACTCGGCGGATTCGATACACGCCGCGTCGTGCGCGATGCAGCAGTTCCACCGCCGAGCGCCGCGCGATCGACACCGAGACCAGGTCTTGAGCCACATCGCGTGCGCGAACTGCGACTCGAACGGCAACGCCGCATCGACCACCATCAGCGCTAAAGCAATCGGGCAGGCCGGCCAGGTAGGGCGCATGCGGCACGCGGCCCTCGACATCGCTGGCCTGCGCGGTGTAGCAGCCCTTGCCAGCGCGACGGCGTGCCACCGTGATCCACTGCGCTAGGTTGCCGTAGCCGCGACGCGACTGCGCCAGCAGCACCAGCCGCGGCCCGCTGCATCCGCCCGCAGTGCTCGGCGCCAGCCGTCATCTCGGCGCCGACGATCAGGTGCAGGCCGAGCCGCTTGGCCTGCCCGTGCGCGCGCACCACGCCGGCCAGCGAACACTCGTCGGTGATGGCCAGTGCCGTGTAGCCGAGTTCGTGCGCGCGCGCGACCAGCTCTTCCGGGTGCGAGGCCCCGGTGAGAAAGGTGAAATTGCTGCGGCAATGCAGCTCGGCGTAGGCGGGCAGGCCCTGCGCACTCGGCATGAGCCTGGGCGCCACGCCGCCGACAGCGGGCGTGGCCATGAGACAGTCAAAAAGGCGGTTGAGCGATAACTGTTATTTCATACAGTATTCAACCGTGGGGGCAGTGCCGTCAAGGGTTGACGGCACGCCAAGTGGTGGCGCCACAATCGCAGCGCCTTAGGCCTCACCCCCTTCACCCGGGAGCCCTCAATGAACACCCTCACCCGCCGTCACGCCGTCATCGGCACCCTTACCCTCACGCTCTGCCTCGCCGCCATCGTGGCTGGTGTGACCGCGCCATCGACCTCCGTCCAAGCCCAGGCCAATCCGATGCTGATGACGCAGCAGCCGCCGTCATCGTGCGTCTGCGCACGCCGCTGTGCCCGTGTTCGGCGGCAATGGCGGGCCGCAGATCGCCAATTGCCAATGCGGCGCGCTCAATTGCGCCGCCGCCACCGCTCGCTGGCGGCGTGACTCTCTGCAGTGCGCGCGCTGACCCAGCTGAATATTCAGCGCGGCGCGGCGAGCTCTCGCGCCGCCCAGAACGAGAGCACTGCGATCACGCCAAGCGCCGCGAGCAGCAGCATCAGTTCCCGGTAGTCGCCCAGCGCCAGCAGCGAGCGCGGCCGCGGCCACCGGCGCCGCCGCCCGCGCCAGCAGGCCGATTGCCGCCATCGCGCCGCCGATGCGCCCCACGTGCGCGCGACCGAATGTCTCGGGGATCAGGCCGCCGCGCGACGATGGTGATCAGGCCGTTGGCAGCACCGAACACCGCTGCGAACAGCCACAGCACCCACAGCGAACGCGCCAGCGCGAGACAGCGTCAGCGACAGCGGCAGGCCGAGCGGCACCACTGCGCCCAGCACACGCAGCGACCAGGCGCGACCGACCAGCCGCATAGACCAGGCGGCCCGCCACCTGCGCCGGGCCGATCCACACCACCACCGCCAGCGCGTCGTCTGAGCTCAAGCCCTTGGACGCAAACGCCGGCATCACGTGCGCCCACAGTGCGGCTGCCGCGAACGCGTAGAGCGTGAAGGCCAGCGCGAGCAGCCAGAACGTGCGATGGCGCAACGCCTCGTGCAGCGTGGTATCGACCGCCATGCCCTCGCGCCGCGACGTGGCAGCCTCATCGCCCGGCCCGCGCAACGCCCACAGGTGCAACGGCACCACCACCGCGAGCAACGTGATGCCCATCGTGACCAGCGTGCCCCGCCAGCCGAGCGACGGCATCAGCCAGGCCACCGCCGGAAACGACAGCGTGCTGGCAAAGCCACCGACCAGTGTCAATGCGGTGATGCCTCGCCGATAGCGCTGTGGATAGCGCTTGGTCAGCACGATGAATGCCGGGTCGTACAACGTCATCGCCATCGACGCGCCGAGCACGACCCACACCACGTAGAACATCCACGGTTCACGCACCGCCGCCCATGCGAAGAGGCCAAGCGCCGCCAACGCGGCGCCACCGGCGAGCACCGCGCGGCCCTGTCCGCGATCGATCGCCGCGCCCGCTGCGTACGACGCGCCGCCCCACGCGGCAAGGCCAACACTGAATGCGCCCATCAGCGTGGCCTCGCTCCCCAGCGCAGTTCGTCGCGCATCGGCAGCACGAACGACGAAAAGCCGTAGTACAGCGCCGCCCAGGTCAGCAACTGTCCGATGGCCAGCGCCGCCACCACCCAGGCGAAACTTGGGTGGCGCGGTGCATCGCTCATCGGCGGGCATTGTCTCCCGCGTTTTGTCGCAGCAGGGACAAACGGGCGCCGTGCACGCGTGCTACAACTGCCGGATTCGAGATCGAATTTCGTCAGGAGACACGCGCCATGGACCTGAACTTCACCGCTGAAGAACTGGCGTTCCGGCAAGAGGTGCGCGCTTGGGTGGCCGACAACCTGCCCAAGGACATCAGCCAAAAGGTCCACAAGGCGCTGCGCCTGTCGCGCGACGACATGCAGCGCTGGGCAAAGATTCTCGGCAAGAAAGGCTGGCTGGCGTCGGGCTGGCCCAAGCAATTCGGCGGCCCCGGCTGGACCGCCGTGCAGAAGCACTTGTTCGAAGAAGAGTGCGCGCGCGCCGGGTCGCCGCGGATCGTGCCGTTCGGCCCGGTGATGGTGGCGCCAGTGATCATGGCCTTCGGCTCGCCCGAACAGCAAGAGCGCTTCCTGCCCGGCATCGCCAGTGGCGAGGTGTGGTGGAGCCAGGGCTACAGCGAGCCGGGCGCGGGCTCCGACCTCGCATCGCTGAAGACCCGTGCCGAACGCCGCGGCGACAAGTACATCGTCAACGGCCAGAAGGCCTGGACGACGCTCGGCCAGTTCGGTGAATGGATCTTCTGCCTGGTGCGCACCAGCACCGAAGGCAAGCCGCAAACCGGCATCAGCTTCCTGTTGATCGACATGAAGTCGCGCGGCGTCACCGTGCGGCCGATCGTCATGCTCGACGGCGAGCCCGAGGTCAACGAGGTGTTCTTCGACAACGTCGAAGTGCCCGCCGACAACCTGATCGGCGAAGAGAACAAGGGCTGGACCTACGCCAAGCACCTGCTGGCGCACGAGCGCACCAACATCGCCGACGTCAACCGCTCCAAGCGCGAAATCGAGCGCCTGAAGCGCATCGCCAAGGCCGAAGGCGTGTACGAGGATGGGCGGCTTTCGAGACCAGATCGCGCTGCTCGAGGTCGACATCGTCGCGCTCGAGATGCTGGTGTTGCGGGTGCTCTCAGCCGAGAAGAGCGGCAAACAAAGCCTCGACATTGCAGGCCTGCTGAAGATCAAGCGGCAGTGAGATCCAGCAGCGCTACAGCGAGCTGATGATGCTGGCCGCAGGCCCCTTCACGCATGCCCTATGTTCGCGAAGCGATGGAGGCCGGTTGGCAAGGCGACTGGTTCGCGCCGTTTCGGCGACTGCGCGCCACTGGCCGGCAACTACTTCAACTTCCGCAAGACCACGATCTACGGCGGCAGCAACGAAGTGCAACGCAACATCGTCGCGCAAACCGTGCTGGGCTGAACGAGCAGAGACAGCACCATGGATTTCGAATTCACCGACGACCAACATCGCTGCGCGACGCCGTGCGCCAGCTGGGTCGACAAGGGCTTCGCCTTCGAACGCCGGCACGGCATCGCCAAACAAGGCGGCCGCGCGCGCGACGTCTACGGCGAGCTGGCCGACCTCGGCCTCACCGGCTTGGCGGTGCACGAAGTCGCACGGCGGCATGGGCTTCGGCCGCCGTCGAGGCGATGGTGGTGATGGAAGAGCTCGGCCGCGGCCTCGGTCAACGCACCCTACGCGGCCGCCGCGCTGGTGGCGCCCACGGCTGCTCGCCGTCGCGCCCGCCGCGCTGCAGACTGCGTGGCTGCCGCGCATCGCATCGCGGCGAGGCGCTGGTGGTGCTGGCTCATCAGGAGCGGGCGTCGCGCTACCGCCTCGCCATAGTCGGCCACTGCCGCCAAACGCACCGGCAACGGCTGGCAGCTGAGCGGCGCACAAGAGCGTGGTGCCGGCCGCCGACGAGGCCGACGCCTTCATCGTGCCGGCACGTCGGCTCAGGGCCGAAGCTGGCCGGATCACGGCGGCGCCGACGACGCCAAGGCATCGCGCTGTTCCTCGTGCGAGCGCAGGCGCCAAGGGCGTCGCACGTCAGGGCTACGCGCACGCAAGACGGCGCGCCGCGCCGGCCGAGTTGACGCTGGCCGACACTCCGGCCGCGCTGATCCACGGAAGACGGCCTCGGCGACGCTCGAGCAGGCGATCGACGTCGGCATCGCCGCCGCCTGCGCCGAAGCCGTGGGCGTGATGGACAAGCTGGTCGCGCTCACCGTCGAGTACATGAACACGCGCAAGCAGTTCGGCGCCACGCTGGCCACCTTCCAGGCGCTGCGCCACCGCATCGCCGACGTGCAAGATGCAGCTCGAGCTCGGCCGCTCGATGAGCTACTTCGCGAGCCTCAAGCTCGGCGAGCCGGCGGCCGCGCGGCGCCGCGCGCTGTCGCAGGCCAAGGTGCAGCTGGGCAACTCGATGCGCTTCGTCGGCCAGCAATGCATCGCAGCTGCACGGCGGCATCGGCGTCACCGACGAGTACATCGGCAGCCACTACTTCAAGCGCCTGACGATGCTCGGAGATGACCTTCGGCGACACGCTGCACCACCTGGGCGAAGTGTCCGCCCGCATGACCGACTCCGGCGGCGTGTTCGCCTGAGCGCCGGGGTGATGCGCCCCGAGCAGGCGAACCGGCTGCGCCACCGCGCCGGCTCTGCAGCGACCGGGCACTACGAGAGCTACTTCATCCGCGCCAACCACGCTGAGCGGGCGCGGGCGTTCTGGATCCGCTCACGATCTTCAGCCCGGCTGGTCGTCCGCAGAGACGCGTCGAGCGAGTTGTGGGCCATCGTGTTCGACGGCGAGCGCAACCGCCACGTCGCGGTGAAGCAGGCCTGGCCGCTGGCGTCAGTGCCGCTTCGATCCCGATGGCGCTGGCCATCGAGCTGCCGAGTCGCGCAAATGGGCAGCGGGCTGCACGCGATGGGCAGCTGGTCGAATCCACCGGCCGCCACATCGTCTGGGACCTGCGCTTCGTCGCGGCGAGCCAGTCGCCGCTGTTGCTGCTGCCGGCCCGCTTGTACGACGGCGGGTTCCCAAGCGCCAAGAGCCTCGATCACGCGTCCGCTGGCGCGCTTCGACGGCATCGCTCGCGGTCGACGGCCAGCGCATCGACGTGCAAGGCTGGCTCCGGCAGCCAGAACCACAACTGGGGCCGCCAGCACACCGACCGCTATGCCTGGGGCCAGGTGGCGGGCTTCGACGGCGGGCACGACGAGAGTCTTCTCGAAGTGGCGTCGGCGAAATTGACGGTCGGCCCGCTGTGGACGCCGTGGATCTCGCGCCGATCGTGCTGCGCCACCGCGGCCGCGAACACCGGCTCAACGTGCTGGGTCGCTCGCTGCGGGCGCGCGTCTCGGTGCAAGGTTTCGACTGGCGCTTCGAGTCGCACGGCGACGGCGTGTCGCTGCGCAGGCCGCATCCACGCCGAACGCGGCGACTTCGTCGGCCTGCGCTTACGCCAACCCGCCCGGCGGCGTCAAGCAATGCCTGAACAGCAAGATCGCGCGCGCCGAGGTCACGCTGCAACACGCCGACGGTTCGAGCGAGACGCTGATCAGCCAGCGTCGCGCTGCGTTCGAGTTGCTCGGCGACGACGGCTTCAGCCACGGCGTGCCGATGTCGTGTTAGCCGCATCATTGCGGTAGGCTTCGCGCAATGACGCTGTTCCCCGGCTCGATCACCGACGCAGGGCCTCAGGGTCGGTCACCACACCGACTCGCGGCGCCCCACCGGTTGCACCGTCGTGCTGTGCGAGGCCGGGCGTCACCTGCGGCGTTGACGCGGTGCCGCGCCCGGCACCCGCGAGACCGACCTGCTGCCGCACCCGGCAACCTGGTCGACCGCGTGCACGCGCTGCTGCTGCGCCGGGTGGCAGCTCGTTTGGGCTGATGCCGCCAGCGGCGTGATGCGCTGGCTCGACGAACGGGGTCACGGCTTCGCAGTCGGTCCGGCGCGGGTGCCCATCGTGCCGGCGGCGGTGTTGTTTGACCTGTGGCTCGGTGATGCACGCATCCGGCCCGACGCACAGGCCGGCTAATGCAGCCTGCGAAGCCGCCTCGACCGACATGCCGGCACAGGCGCAAGCTGTCGGTGCCGGTGCCGGCGCCACCGTGGGCAAGCTGTTCGGCATCGCGCATGCGATGAAGGGCGGCATCGGCACCGCCAGCATCGAAGCCAACGGCGTGCGCATCGCCGCTTTGGTCGCGGTCAATGCGGTCGGTGACGTGATCGATCCCGCCACCAACGCGCGTGGTGGCCGGCAGCCGCCAGCTCGGATGGCCGCACGCCGCGGCGCATCACCGCCGCGCTGGCCCGTGGCCTGATGCCGCCCAACATCCTGGCCGGCGCCGCCACTCACGATCGGCATCGTCGCCACCGACGCGGCACTCGACAAGGCGCAGTGTTCGCGCCTGGCCACGATGGCGCACGATGGTCTGGCGCGCTGCATCGACCCGGTGCACACCGCCAGCGACGGCGACACGTTGTTCGCGCTGGCCACCGGCGGCAACCGGCGCTCACTGCCCCTCACCGTGCTGGGCGCGCTGGCGGCCGAAGTGACTCAGCGCAGTGCTAAACGGCGTGCGCCAGCCAGCGGCGTGCGCGAACCCCCCATTGCCCAGCGCACAAGACCTCGGATGGGCATGACATGGACCACCCTCGGAAGCGGCCTAACGGCCGCCAGCCTCCACTGGCGGCAACATCCAGCGGCCCGGCAAAGCCGGATCCGGGTGTTCACTTGGTGGCCTGCACCCACTCGCGGCGCGAGCCGGCGCGCCACCGCAATTGAAAAGGCCTCTTCATGCAAGTGCATTCGCCGCGTTTTCCTCATCCTCGCTGCCGCCGCGGCGTTGCTGTCGTGCGCGACGCTGACACCGCCCGATACCTCCACCGATAATCTTCGTGCACGGCAACGGCGACTCGGCGGCGTTGTGGACGACGACCCTGTGGCGCTTCGAAAGCAACGGTTGGCCGCGCGATCGCGCTGGTGGCGATCAACATGCCGTACCCGACTGCGCGCGACGACGACACCCAGCCGCAGCAAGACCGCAGCTCGACCGACGACCAGATGCGCACGCTGGCCGCCGAGAGTGGCGCGGGTGCTCAAGGCCACCGGCGCAAAGACAGGTCGTGCTGATGCGGCAACTCGCGCGGCGGCAACGCCATCCGCGCCTACATCCAGAGACGGCGGCGGCGTTGACACCGTCTCGCACGCGATCCTGGGCGGCACCCCCAACCACGGCATTTGGGCGATCGCGAGCTATCGCCCTAACAACGAGTTCAACGGCGCTGGGCCGTATCTGACGGGCGCTCAACGCGCCCAAGGGGCCTGACGGCGACGAGGTGACGCCGGGCGTGAAGTGGATGACGATCCGCTCCGACAACAACGACAAGTACGCGCAACCCGACGGCATCTGGATCGGCGCTCCTGGCACAGCCGACCAACGTCACGCTACGCCGGGCCGGCGCCTGAAAGGGCGCGACCAACGTGGTGCTGGACGCGCGCGATCACCACGAAGTGTCTTTCCACCCCGAGGCGTTTCGCGCCTGCGTATCGCTTCATCACCGGCCGCGACCCGCGAACCCACTCGATCACGCCCGAGTCGAGCGTCGTGCTCGACGGCATCGTCACGGCACTGGCCCCGGCGGGCCGACCAACCTGCCGCTGGAAAGCGCGATGGTCGAGGTGTACGCCACCAGATGCCAACACCGGCGAGCGCCGCGGCGTGCCGCTGCGCACGGTCACCGTCGGTGTCGATGGCCGCTGGGGACCGCTCACGGTCGATCCCGGATCGCCGCTCGAATTCGTGGTCACCGCAGCCGGCTATGCCGTGCATCACGTGTACCGCTCGCCGTTTGCGCGCTCGTCGAGCATCGTGCACCTGCGGCCGGAGAAGCTGCGTGGACAGTGACCGCAGCGCGGCGTCGGTGGTGACCTTCGTGCGGCCGCGTGGCTACTTCGGCTTGCCGCGCGACCAGATCGTGTTCGACAACCGCAACCCCGCACCCGGCATTCCCACGGGCGTCGCGGGCGTGGCATCGAGCCGCATGGCGTTGAGCAGCGCCGAGCGCACCACGGTGGTGGGCGACTACAAGTCGGGCGTCATCAGCGAGCGCGTGGTCGGCCGCACCTGGCCGGTGGCCAACAACCAGCTGGCTACGCTGGAACTGCACATGACTGACATGGCGCGCTCGCACGCCCAGCGCATGCAGGTTTTCCGCGGCTTTCGCCACCCCGGTCTCGCGCCGTCGTGCGCGCTGACGATCGGCAACTTCGACGGCGTGCACCGCGGCCACCAGGCGATGCTGGCGTTGCTCACCAACGAGGCTCGGCATCGCGGTGTCGCCAGTTGCGTGATGACCTTCGAGCCGCATCCGCGCGACTACTTTGCGGGACTGGCGGGCAAGGCCGAGGCGACTGGCGCGCAGCCGCGCTCGAAGCCAGTCGCCCGCCCCCGCGGGGGCGAGAGCGGTACTCCGGCGAGCGGGGGCACTCACGAGCGCGCCGCGACGCATCGCGACGTTGCGCGACAAGCTGTCCGAGCTCGAGCGCTGCGGCGTCGAGCAGACCGTGGTGCTGCGCTTCGGGCCGCAACTGTCGAGCCTGTCGCCGCAAGCCTTCATCGACGACGTGCTGGTGGCTGGCCTGCGTGCGCGTTACGTGCTGGTCGGCGACGACTTTCGCTTCGGCGCCAAGCGCGCCGGCGACTACGCGATGCTCGACGCGGCCGGCGATGCGCGAGGCTTCGACGTCGCGCGCATGATGAGCTACGAGGTGCACGGCGCGCGCGTGTCGAGTTCGGCGGTGCGCGCGGCGCTGGCCAGCGGCGACATGGAGCTCGCCACCGCGCTGCTGGGCCGCCCCTACAGCATCAGCGGCCACGTGCTGCACGGCAAGAAGCTCGGGCGCGACCTCGGCTTTCCGACCATGAACCTGCGCTTTGCGCATCCGCGGCCGGCGGCGATGGGCATCTTCGTCGTGCGCGTGCATGGCCTCACCGCAACGCCGCTGGCCGGCGTGGCTAACCTCGGCGTGCGGCCCACCGTCGACGACGCCGGCCGCGTGCTGCTCGAGGTGTATTGCCTCGACTGGCCGGCACAGCTCGGCAACGACGCTGCCTATGGCCACGTGGTGCGGGTGGACCTGCTGGCCAAGCTGCACGATGAATTGCGCTATCCGTCGATGCAGGCGCTGCGCGACGGCATCGCGGGCGACGTGGCGCAGGCGCGGCAATGGTTCGCGGCCCACCTAACTTAACGCGCTTCATCACCGACGTCGTCGCCGGACCCCTTCAGTAGAATGCAGCCCATGCGTCCGTGCATGGCCCATCTCGATCCGTTGCGTGTGCACGCGGCCACGCGGCGGCAGACCACCCGCGACCGAATTCGCGCCGGTTCACGCTGACAGCCGCCACCGAGGCGGGCGCCTGATCGCGCCGCCTCCTCAGCCGACAAGCCGCAGCGCTCCATCGCGCCCGTTGCCATGACACAAGTTCAGACCACCGACTACCGCAGCACGCTCAACCTGCCCGACACCCCGTTCCCGATGCGCGGCGACCTGCCCAAGCGCGAACCGGGCTGGGTGAAGGCGTGGAACGATGAAGGCCTGTACAAGAAGCTGCGCCGCGCGCGCCACGGCGCGCCGCTGTTCGTGCTGCACGACGGGCCACCGTATGCCAATGGCATCCTGCACATCGGCCACGCGCTGAACAACATCCTGAAAGACATGGTCGTCAAGAGCCGGCAGATCGTCGGCTACGACGCGCGCTACATCCCCGGCTGGGATTGCCACGGCCTGCCGATCGAAAACGCGATCGAGAAGGCGTTCGGCCGCAATCTCACGCGCGACGAGATGCAGGCCAAGAGCCGCGCCTACGCCAACGAGCAGATCGCGCAGCAGATGGCCGACTTCCAGCGCCTGGGCGTGCTCGGCGACTGGGAGCGACCCTACCGCGACGATGGATTCGGCCAACGAGGCCGGCGAGCTGCGCGCATTGAAGCGCGTGATCGAGCGCGGCTTCGTCTACCGCGGCCTGAAGCCGGTGTACTGGTGCTTCGACTGCGGCTCGTCGCTGGCCGAGTTCGAGATCGAATACGCCGACAAGAAGAGCGCAGACGGTCGACGTCGGCTTCCTGTGCGCCGAGCCCGACAAGCTCGCGGCCGCGTTCGGCTTGCCGGCGCTCGGCAAAGACGCATTCGCGGTGATCTGGACCACGACCGCGTGGACCATCCCCGCCAACCAGGCGCTCAACCTGAACCCGGCGCTCGACTACGCGCTGGTCGACACCGACGCGCGGGCTGCTGCTGCTGGCCGCGTCGCTGGTCGAGACCTGCCTGCAGCGCTATCGCGCTGCAAGGCACGGTGCTCGCCACCACGAAGGGCGAAAAGCTCGGCGGCATCCAGTTCCGCCACCCGCTGGCGCAGGTCGACAAGGCTACGACCGGCTCTGCGCCGGTGTACCTGGCCGACTACGCGACCGCCGAAGACGGCACCGGCATCGTCCACTCGTCGCCGGCCTATGGCCTCGACGACTTCAACTCGTGCGTGGCGCACGGCATGACCGTCGACGACATCCTGAACCCGGTGCAGGGCAACGGCGCGTACGCCGCGGACTTTCCGCTGTTCGGTGGGCTCAGCATCTGGAAGGCGGTGCCCAAGATCATCGAGGCGTTGAAGGACGCCGGCCGGCTGTTCGCACACCGCGACCATCACCCACAGCTACCCGCACTGCTGGCGCCACAAGACGCCGGTGATCTACCGCGCCGCGGCGCAGTGGTTCATCCGCATGGACGAAGGCGACGGCGTGTTCACCAAGGACAAGGCGCCGAAGACCTTGCGCCAGATGGCGCTGGAGGCGATCGACGCGACCGCGTTCTACCCCGAGAACGGCCGCGCACGTCTGCGCGACATGATCGCCAACCGCCCCGACTGGTGCATCAGCCGGCAGCGCAGCTGGGGCGTGCCGCTGCCGTTCTTCCTGCACAAGTCGACAGCGGCGAGCCGCATCCGCGACACGATGGCGATCATCGACCGCGCCGCCGAGATCGTCGAGCGCGGCGGCATCGAGGCCTGGAGCCGCGTCGACGGCCGAAGAGATCATCGGCGCGGAAGACGCGCCAAGGTACTATCGCAAGAGCACCGACATCCTCGAGGTCTGGTTCGACTCGGGCTCGACCTTCTTCCACGTGCTGCGCGGCTCGCACCGCAGGCCGACGGTGACCCGGGCTTTCACGCCACCGGCCCCGAGGCCGACCTGTACCTCGAAGGCCACGACCAGCACCGCGGCTGGTTCCACAGCTCGCTGTTGATCGGCCTGCGCGATCGAAGGCCGCGCGCCGTACCGCGGCCTGCTGACGCACGGCTTCACGGTCGACGGCCAGGGCCGCAAGATGAGCAAGTCGCTCGGCAACATCATCGAGCTCGGCCAGGCCGCGAAGGATCCCGGCGCCGAGGTGACGCGGCTGTGGGTGGCGCTCACCGACTATTCGAGCGACCTCGCCGATCGACGAGCAGGATCCTCGCGCGCGTGGTCGACGCCTACCGGCGCATCCGCAACACGCTGCGCTTCCTGCTCGCCAACATCGCTGACTTCGACGCCGCACGCGATGCGGTGCCGCACGGCGCAGACTGCTCGAGGTCGACCGCTGGGCGCTGGCGCGCGCGGCGCAGTTGCAGGCCGAGATCGCCGCGCACTACGAGAACTACGAGTTCCACCCGGTGGCGACCAAGCTGCAGCTGTTCTGCTCCGAAGACCTCGGCGCGTTCTACCTCGACGTGCTGAAGGACCGGCTTTACACCACGGCGCCGAAATCGCTCGCGCGCCGCTCGGCGCAGACCGCGCTGTGGCACATCACGCATGCGATGCTGCGCTGGATGGCGCCGTTCCTGAGCTTCACCGCCGAGGAGGCTTGGGCGGTGCTGGCACCGGGCAGTCGGCGTCGATCTTCACCGAGACCTATCGTCGACGTCCGAGCTGTGGCCGACGACGCGCTGCTGGCCAAGTGGCAGCGCATCCGCGAGATCCGCGACAGCGTCAACAAGGAGATCGAGGACGTGCGCAGCCGCGGCCGGGTCGGCTCGTCGCTGCAGGCCAAGGTGGACGATTGACGCGCACGGCGCCGACCTGAGGCTGCTGCGCTGCGTCGCTCGGCGACGATCTGCAGCTTCGTACTCATCACGTCCGCGGCAGCGTGCCACTGCTCGAAGCCACGGCGACGCTCACGAACTGCTCAGTGCGCGTCGAGCCAATCCAGCGCCCAAATGCGAGCGCTGCTGGCACTACCGCGACGACGTCGGCAGCGACGCCGGCGCACCCGACGATCTGCGGCCGCTGCGCGAGCAATCTCTACGGCAGCCGGCGAAGCTGCGCGAGCATTGCATGAACGCGGCAGCTCGCACCAGCCTGTGGGTGTGGCTCGGCCTGGCGCTGCGTCGTCATCATTGCCGACCAGCTCACCAAGACGCTCATCATCGGCCAGTTCGCGCTGCACGACAGCCTATGTCGTCGCGCCGTTCTTCAACATCGTGCGCGCGCACAACGCCGGCGCGGCGTTTTCGTTCCTGGCCGGCGCGGCGGGCTGGCAGCGCTGGTTCTTCGTCGCGCTGGGCGTCGTGGCCTCGGCATTCATCGTCTGGATGCTGCGCAAGCATCCCGATCAGACGCTCTTCTGCTTCGCGGTGAGCCTGATCCTCGGCGGCGCGCTCGGCAACGTGATCGACCGTCTGCTGCACGGCCACGTGGTCGACTTTCTCGACTTTCACTTCCAGTTCTTGCAGCCGCTGTTCCCACAGGGCCACTTTCCGAGCTTCAACGTCGCCGACAGCGCCATCACGGTCGGCGCCGTGTGCCTGATCCTCGACGAACTGCGGCGCGTGCGGCGCGCGTGAGACTGCAGCCTGGCGCTGCCGTTTGCGGCGCCGCGCTACTTGCCCGTCGGCGACACGTTGAAGAACGGCACCGGTGCGCCGGCGTAGACGTTTTGCGGCAACGCGCCGTTCCAACGCGCAGCTTTGGTCGCCTCGACCTCGATACGGCGCAGATCGAGCACGTCTTTGTTCTCGCGCAAGGCGGCGTTCTGGATACGCAGCGCCTCGGCTTGCGCCGCGGCCGCTGCCTTGACTGCATAGGCCTCACCATCAGCCTTGGCCCGCAGCGCGGTGGCTTCGGCCTCGGCCACCGCCACCTTCTGCTTCTGCTCCGATTCGACCGTGCGCACTTGTTGTCCGCCGCCAGCCGGCGCTGCTCTTCCGTCACCTTGGCATTGATCGCGTCCATGTAGGACTGCGAGAAGGAAAAGTTGGTCATGTCGATGTTGATGATCTGCGCGCCGTAGGTGGCCACTTGGCCTTGAGCACCGTGCTGATATCGGTCGACACCAGCGGCCGCTTGGCGATCAAGTCCGTGGCGCTGTAGTGCGCCGTCACCGCCTTGAACGTCTCCAGCGTCGCCGTCTGCACGTAGCTGTCCAGGTTGCCGTCGTGGGTGTACTGCTCGAACACGTGCGCCACCTTGTCGGGCAGGATGCTGTAGCGCACCGTCAGCGACGTCTTCACCGGCTGCGTGTCGGCTGTCGCGCCGTCGGCATCCTTCACGTCCACCGACTCGGCGCGAATGTTGAAGTTGTCAAGACGCTCCCACGGCCACAGCAGCGTGAACCCCTCCTGCTGGATGCCGCGGATGCTGCCGCCAATGGTGATGACGCCGCGATAGCCCGTTGGCACCGTACGCAGCGGCCAGAACGCCATCAGCAAGATGACGAGTGCCGCGACGATCAGGCCGTCGCGCACCAGCTTCGCGCGGTTCCATTCAGCGCCCGAATCGGGTTCCCCCTTCACGTAGCGCGACCTCAGGCTCATGCGAAGCCTCCCACTGTTCTTCGAGCCGGGAGCTTACCGAAGAACGCAGCGGACGCAGCCGGGCTTGCAGGCCCAGAGCGTGAAGCGTGTCCCGATCAAGGCCCGCGTCTGCACGCTACGGCCGCACACCGTTGCGCCGTTGCGCCGTTGCGCCGGCACATCCCCTGCGCCGACTGGGCCGCCAACCGGCACGAAAATCGAACCATGAACCGACTCTGGATTCGCCGTCTGGCCATCGGCCTCGGCACCGTGCTGCTGTTGGTGGTGATCGCCGCCACCGTGCTGATCGCCACCTTCGACGCCAACCGCTACAAGGGGCTGGCGATCGACTGGATGAAGACCGAGCGGCAGCGCACGCTGGCGATCGACGGGCCGATCGAGCTGTCGGTGTTCCCGCGGCTGGCGATCAAGGTGTCGAAGGTGCGGCTGTCGGAGCGCGGTCGTGCCGACGAGTTCCTGGCCATCGACGAAGCGGCGCTCGCCGTGCAGACGCTGCCGCTGCTGCGCAAGCAGGTGGTGGTCGATCGTGTCAGCGCACGCGGAGTGCGCGCGCGTGTACCAGCGTGATGCCAAGGGCGCGCGCAACATCGATGATCTGGTCGGCAGCGGTGCAGCCGCGCCGGCAGCACCGACGAGCCCGCCAGCAGGCGGCGGCACGGCGGTGCGCTTCGATGTCAGCGCGGTCAAGCTCGAGGACGTGCAGCCTGCGGCTGCGCGATGCGATGGCCAAGCTCGACGGCCGAGATCGCGCTGCAATCGTTCAGCTCGGGCCGGCTGGCCAATCAGGCCGAGTCGCCGGTGTCGTTGCGCGCCAGCGTGCAGCTGACGCAACCGCAGCCGCTGAAACTTGCGATCGACGGCAGCACGACGCTGCGCGCTGGACCTCGACAAGAACGCGGTCGCATTGCGCGACATGAAGCTCGACGTGCAGCTCGATGGCGCCGGCGCCAAGGATCTGTCGCTCGCGGCCACCGGCGCCGCTGGCGTGGGATGGCGGCGGCGGTGCGCGCGGGGCCACTGAAGCTGGCACTCAAGGGCGCGAGCTTCGGCGCCACCACGCTTGCGCCGTCGTCGCTCGAGGTCAAGCAGCTGCTGTTCAACGTCAGCGGCCAACGGCTCGAGCTCGACGCGTTGAAGGTCGCGCTTGCGGGACGCCATGGCGCCGACCAGCCCGTTCGAGCTGGCGCTCGACTGGCCGCAACTGGCAGTCGATGCGCAATCGCTGAAGGGCAGCGCGCTGTCGGGGCAGATCAAGACGCAGCGGGCCGATCGCGCTGGCGCGGCACCTTTCGCTCAGGGCGCTCCGAGCGGCAAGTTCGACGCGCTGCGGCTTCCCGGCGTGACGCATCGCGCTGCAAGGCCAGATGCAGCAGCGCAAGGTCGACGGCACGTCTGAAAACCGACCTCCTGCTCGACGCCAGCCAAGGCGCGGTGGCGCTCGAGCAGATCGACCTCAAGGCCACGCTCACCGATCCCGGCCTGCAACCGCTGCAGCTGACGCTGCGCGGCAAGGCCCATGCCGATGCCAAGGCGGCGTCGTGGGCCATCGACGGCGCGCTCAACACCAATCGCTTCGACAGCACGGGGCAAGCCGCATCTGGGTGGCGCCGTGCCGCACATCGTGGCCAAGGCGCGCTTCGACAGCCTCGACCTCAACAAGCTGCTGGCGCCCGACAAGCCGGGCGCACCGGCACCGGCGCCCAGCGGACCCGCGCCTGCCGACACGCCGGTGGCGCTCGATGGCTTGAACGCCGTCAACGGCCAGTTCAATTTCACGGCAGGTGCGCTGGCGTTTCGCCAGTACCGCGCCACCGACGTCAAGGTCGATGCCGCGCTCGACAACGGCACGCTGCGCATCGCCAAGCTGGCTGGCCGCGCCTGGGGCGGCGCGATCGACGGCAGCGGCAGCGCCGAGGCCAAAGCCAACCACGTCGCGGTCAAGCTTGCGCGCCGACAACGTCGACGTCAATGCGCTGCTGAAGACCGTGGCCGGCAAGGATCTGCTCGAAGGCACCGGCCGCGTCACGGCCGACGTCAACACCGGCGGGCGCCACGGTGCGGCGCGATGCGCAGCGCGCTGGCCGGCACGGTGGCGCTGCATGTGCGCGACGGCGCCGTCAAGGGCGTCAACCTCGCGCGCACGCTGCGCCAGGCCAAGGCCGCGCTGTCGATGAAGGCCGATTCGGTGAGCCAGGCCAACACCAGCGAGAAGACCGACTTCTCCGAGCTCAGCGCGAGCGCGCGCATCGCCAACGGCGTGGCGCAGAGCGACGACCTCGACGTCAAGAGTCCGTTCCTGCGCATCGGCGGCGCGGGCCGCTTCGACATCGGCCGCGGCACGGTCGACTACACCGCGCGCGCCACCGTGGTCGAGATCGTCGAAGGGCCAGGAAGGTGCCGACCTCGCTTCGCTGAAGGGCTTGACGGTGCCGGTGGTGCTCGTCGGGGCCGTTCGATGCGATCGGCTGGAAGATCCAGTGGTCCGGTGTCGCCGCCAAGGCGCTCGAGAACCAACTGAAGGACAAGCTCGCCGAGCGGCTGGGCATCAAGCCGGTGCCCGCGCCGGCGAGTGCTGCAGCGAACGGCGCATCAACACCGAAACCAGTCGGACAAGGACAAGCTGCGCGAGAAGCTCAACCGCCTTTTCAAGTAGCCGCTTCATACAGGTCTGCATGGTGCGGGGCGGCAGCCGCATGTCACTGCGACCGGCCGACGCGGATCACGTTCCATGACGCCGGCGCGAAGCGTGGCGCGCACGCGGTCGGTGCTCGTGGTGACCGACTTCAACCACCGCGGGCGCCACGCGATTTGGCTGCTGACGGGGCGTTCACGGCCTTCAGGTTGGCGTGGCACAGCTGTTGCGCATCGATCGGCACCGGCGTGCCGTAGCCGCGCAGCACGACCTCGAGCGGCATCTCGTCGTGCAGGTGCCGGTTCAGTGCGAACAGCGTGGATGGCGCCGTTGGCCGGATCTTCCACCGCCGCCAGCTTGAGGTACGGCACCGCGGGCAACGGGAAGTGCAGCTCAGTCGCGCCACGCGGGTCGTAGTAGGTTGGCGGCATAGGTTGTGCGAGTCCACCTCGGCGCGCAACACCCGGCCGCGGCCGATAGCGGCTCATCTGCGCGAACGGATGGAAGATCGTTCTGCCGCCACGCCGCGCCGCCGGTCTCGGTCATGATCGGCGCGATCACGTTGACCAGTTGCGCCAGGCACGCCGCCTTCACGCGGTCGGCATGGTTCAGCAGCGAGATGCAGCATGCCGCCGAAGGCCAGCGCATCCTCCATCGTTGTAGATCTCTTCGAGGATCGGCGGGCGCCACCGGCCAGCCCGGCTTGACGCGCGCGCCTTGCGGTTGCGCCGCGTGCGGTACCAGACGTTCCATTCGTCGAAGCTCAGCATGATGCGCTTGGACGAGCGTCGGCGCGCGGCCACCGCGTCGGCGATCGCCACCACCTCCTCGATGAAACTGTCCATCAGGTCGGACGCTGGCCAGGAAGCGCCGCGCGTGTCGCCGGCGTAGTTGTTGATGATAGGTGTGCAGCGAGATGTACTCGACATGGTCGAAGGTGTGCTCGAGCACGGTGTCTTCCCAGGCGCCGAAGGTCGGCATGTTGCGGCCCGACGAGCCGCAGGCCGCGAGCTCGATGCGCGGGTCGATCCACTTCATCATCTTGGCCGCCTCGACGCGCGATGCGGCCGTACTCGTCGGCGGTCTTCATCTCCATCTGCCACGGGCCGTCCATCTCGTTGCCCAGGCACCAGAACTTCACGCCGTGCGGCTTGCTCCCAGCCGTGCTTGCGGCGCAGGTCCGACCAGCGCGGTGCCGCCGGGATGGTTGCAGTATTCGACCAGGTTGCGCGCGGCGTCGCCGTCGCGCGTGCCGAGATTGACCGCCAGCATCGGCTCGATGTCGGCCAGCCGGCACCAGTCGATGAACTCGTTGGTGCCGAACTGTGTTGGGCTCGGTCGACATCCAGGCGAGGTCGAGCCGGCGCGGCCGGTCTCGTCGACCGGGCCGACGCCGTCCTCCCAGTTGTAGCCGCGAGACGAAGTTGCCGCCGGGATAGCGCATGATCGTCGGCGCCAGCTCGCGCACCAGCGCGAGCACGTCCTGGCGGAAGCCCTTGGCTGTCGGCGGTCGGGTGGCCCGGCTCGTAGATGCCGCCATAGACGCAGCGGCCGAGATGTTCGACGAAGGCGCCGAACAGGCGCGGGTCGGTGTCGCCGATCGACGACATCGTGTTGAAGCACGGACCTCGACCGTTGCGCATGTGGATCACTCCGTGTGATGGGCGCCGACGTCGGGCGACAGCACCGCGTTCTTCAGTCGAGCTGCGAATAGGGGTGCTGCGGATTGTCGAGCGTGGCGCGCGCGTCGCCGCTTTCGACCACCACTGCCCTGCGCGCATGATGACGACGCGGTCGCTGACGTAGTAGGCGGTCGCGAGGTCGTGGGTGATGTAGATGATCGACACGCCGAGCTGGTCGCGCAGCGTCGCGCAGCAGGTTGACGATCGACGGCGCGCAGCGAGGCGTCGACCATCGACACCGGCTCGTCGGCCACCAGCAGCGCGGGCCTGGCGATCAGGGCCCGCGCGATCGCCACGCGCTGCAGCTGGCCGCCCGACAGCTCGTGCGGGAAGCGGCCCCTGCACCTCGGCCAGCGACAGGCCGACGCTGGCGCAGCGCAGTGTCGGCGGCTGCGGCGACGCGGCCGCGTCGTCCTGCGCACGTCCGCGAAGCTGCCGCGCCGTCGCGAACAGGTAGCGGTCGACCCGCTTCAGCGGGTTGAAGGCCTCGAACGGGTTCTGGAAGATCGGCTGGACCTGGCGCATGAAGCCAGCCGCGCGCGCGCGCCGCGCAGACTGGCGAGGTCGATGCCCTTGAAGCGGATGCTGCCGGCGCTGGGCCGCACGGTGTCCAGGATCATGCGGGCGAGCGTGGTCTTGCCGCTGCCCGACTCGCCGATGATCGCCAGGATCTCCGGGCCGCTCGGCCGCCGAGGTCGAAGCTCACGTCGTCGACCGCGCGCGTGCTGCGGCGCGGAACAGCCGCCGCCTGGCGTAACTGCGCACGACGTGCTCGAGCTGCGAGCAGCGGCAGCTCATGTCATGCGACGCGCCACCGGGTTGACGGCGGAAGCAGGCCACGCGATGGCCCGGCGCCACGTCGGCGCCAGCGGCGGCACCTGCGCGCGTGCAGACGTCCATCGCCAGCGGGCAGCGCGGGATGGAAGCGGCAGCCGGTCGGCGGATCGGCGAGGTTCGGCGGCGCGCCCGCCAGCGGCTCTCGGCAGCGTTGTCGCGCCGATGCCGCGGCAGGCTGGCGATCAGATGCGCGGTGTAGGGATGGCGCGGCGGCGGACAGATGTCTGGCGGTCGGCCCTCCTCGACCAGGCGGCCGGCGTACATCACGCCGAGCCGGTCGCGCGAGGTTGGCATGCACCGCCATGTCGTGGGTGACGAAGATCATCGACGAACCGCAGCTCGCGCTGGATCTCGCGGATCATCGCCAGCACGCCCTTCTGCACGATCACGTCGAGCGCGCGTGGTCGGCTCGTCGGCGATGATGAACTCGGGCCGGCAGACCGTGGCCAGCGCGATCGTCACGCGCTGGCGCATGCCGCCCGACAGCTCGTGCGGATAGGCGTCGAGCACCTCGGGCCCCAGGTGCAGCGCGCTGCAGATGGTCGCGCACGATGCTCCAGGAACTGCCGGCATCGGCTGGCCGATATGGCGGAAGGCGAAGTCGACGAAGCGAGTGCCGCACCCGGCGCACCGGGTTCAGCACGCTCATCGAGCCCTGCATGATGTACGACAGGTGCGTCCAGCGGATCGCGCGCCAGCGCCTGCCGGCCGGCACGCGTAGCATGTCGATCGGCCGGCCGGCGAAGTGGAACGTCACGCTGCCCGCCATGCACCTCGAGCGGCGGCTGGATGGCGCGCGGCGATGGTCTTGATCAGCGTGGTCTTGCCGCAGCTCGATTCGCCGGCCAGGCCGTAGATCTCGTCGCGCTGCGACCTGCAGGCTGACGTCGTCGACCGCGCGCACGTCGCGCTCGCACGCCGAACTGCCGCGTGCGGTAGTAGGCGCGCAGGTCCTGCGACGGCGACGCACCGGCGTCATGGCCCGCTCCGCCCGAGCCGGCTGCGCGGATCGATGAACTCGTTCATCGACACGGCGCAGCAGGAACAGGCCGATGAAGGTCATCACCACCAGCAGCGACCGGGAAGGCGATCCACCACCAGATGCCGGCGACCAGCGCGGTGTGCTGGTTGGCCCAGTAGATCATCGACGCCGATGGTCGGGGTGTTGATGTCGGTGAAGCCCAGCACCGACAGCGTGACCTCGAGCCCGATCGACCAGTTGATGTTGTTCATGGTGGTCGAGAACACGATCGGCAGCACGTAGGGCAGGTGCTCCTCGACCAGGATCTGCGCGCGTGCTCATGCCGGAGAAGATGCCGGTCTCGGTGAACTCGCGCGTGCGCAGGCTCAGCGCCACCGAGCGGATCAGCCGCGCGTCGTAGGCCCAGCCGAGGCAGCGCCATCATCAGCGGCCAGCAGGCCCCACGACATGTGGTCGCGCAGCACGAAATAGAACAGCACCAGGATCGGGAACAGCGGGATGACGATGAAGGTGTCGTTGATCGACATCAGCACGCGGTCGACCCAGCCGCCGGCGTAGCCTGCGACCAGGCCGATCAGCGAGCGACAGCAGCCGGCTCAGCACGCGCCACCGAGCGATGCCGAACAGCAAGCGTGTTGCGGATCGCGAAGGTGAGCAGCCAGAACACGTCCTGGCCGCGCGAGGTGGTGCCCATCAGGTATGCGCCACGACGGCGGCAGGTCGGGCGGCACGACGAAGCTGTCGTTCGGCGGATAGGGCGAGAAGAACGACAGGCAGGCGAAGGCCGGCGACCAGCGCCAGCAGGACCACGCCCGACGGCGAACTGGCGGTTGAAGCGCAGCAGGTCGCGCAACGGTGCGCCACATCGCTCAGCGCGCCTTCACGCGCGGGTCGAGCAGCGGATAGACAGAGGTCGATCAGCAGCACCGCCAGCGACACGGCGACGATCGAGACCGTGGTGATGCCCAGCACCAGGCCGTAGTCGCCGGCATGGACGGCCGACGACCAGCAGCGTGCCGACGCCGGGATAGCCGAACACCTGCTCGGTGATGATGGCGCCGTTGAAGATGGCGCCGAGCGACATGGCGAGACCGGTGACCTGCGGCACCAGCGCGTTGCGCATGACGTACGAGCGCCAGGATGCGGCGGCGCTCGACGCCGGCCAGCTCGGCATAGACGACGTAGTCCTCGGTCACGATGTTGGAGACCAGCGAGCGCATGCCCATGAACCAGCCGCCGAGCCCGACCAGCGCCAGCGACAGCACCGGCAGGATGGCGTGCGCGAGCAGGCTGCCGACGAAGGTCCAGCTCCAGCCGCGCGCCATGTTCATCGTGTAGCCGCCGCTGATCGGCAGCACCGGCCAGAGGTAGCCGAACACGATCAGCAGCAGGAAGGCGACGATGTAGTAGGGGATCGGGATGGAAGCCCATCGCCAGCAGGCCGGCGAGAGCGCAGCGCTGCGGCTGTCGCTGGTAGTAGCCGGCGAGGCCGCCCAGCAGGTTGCCCAGCACCCAGGTGAGCAGTGGTCGAGACGACCAGCAGCGCCACCGTCCACGGCAGCGCGCGGCCGATCAGGGTCGAGACCGGCGTCGGGAAGGCCGACAGCGACGGGCCGAAATCGCCGACCAGCGACCCGGCGCCAGAACGCCGACGTACTGCTGCCAGCAGGCCGCCTTCGAGCCCGTAGAGCTCGCTGCAGCGACTGGCGCATCATGCGCGATCGCCTCGGGGCTGGTGCTGCCGAACGGCGGTGGCGGCGGCGATCGACTGCTCGACCGGGTCGATCGGCGTCGCGTGCGTGACGATGAAGGCGATGTTGATGCCGATGAAGACCACGAGCGCGAACTGGCCGAGCCGCGTCAGCAGGTACGCCGGCATAGCCTGTCATCGCCGGCGACGGCGTTCGGGCCTCAGCTCTGGCCGCGGCTTCAGCTGCACCATCATGTACTCGCGTGTTGGCCCAGTTCGGCACCGGGTCGGTGTAGGGCGCGGTCGCCGCGTTCGGGTAGCCGGTCCAGTAGGTGTCGTCCATCACCGTGAAGACGTTGTACGACATCAGCGGGATGGTCGGCATCTCGCGCACCGACGAGCTTCACGTACTCGCGGCCGAGTTCGAGGCCCTTGGGATCGTCGAAGCCGGTCTGTGCGGACCTGCTCGATGATCTTGTCGAGCTCGGGATTGCGTCCAGCGCTGCCAGTTGCGCGGCGGCTGCGGCTTGCCGGGCGGCGGCGACGAACTGCGAGTGCCAGCTGTCGAGGAAGAACGACAGGTCGGGGTGGCCGCCCCAGGTCTCGACGCTCCAGCTGATCATGGCCTCGAAGTCGCCGGCGGCGCGGCGGTCGACCATGCTGCCCTGCGCCACCGACCGTCGTGGCGTCGATGCCGAACTGGCGCCACTGCTGGGCGATCATCGATGCCGGCGCGCGTCATGACCGGCCGGCCCTCGCCCTCGACCATCGAGCTTGATGGCGAACGGCTTGCCGTCGGGCGTGAACCACTTGTCGCCGCTCTTGCTGAAGCCGGCCTGCTCCAGCAGCTCCGGCGCCGCCTGCGGATCGGGCTTCCACCAGCCGCGTGCCGAACGCCTTGGCGATGCTCGTCGGGGTCGCTCGGGATCTGGTCGCCCATGCGACGGGCGCAGCATGTCGGCGATCTGCTTGCCGACTGTCGCGATCGTACGGCTTGATCTTGCGCTTGCCGGTGTCGAGCTCGAAGGCCTGCAGCCAGCTCTCGAGCGGCGCATGATAGACGTCCGGCGCCGAGCCGGTGGGCGGCACGCCGATCGCCGAGATGGTCGCAGCGCCGCGATAGGACGCCATCGACACCGCCTTGATGTCGATCAGCAGCGCCAGCGCCCAGCGCACGTCGCGGTTCTTGAACATGCTCGTTCTGGCTGGTTGAAGATCACGCGCCGGCAGCGTCGGGTCGGGATGGGCGTAGGGAAAGCCGTTGAACCAGCCGTGCGAGGACTTCGACTGCTTGGCCAGCGTGAACATGCCCTCGGGCGAGATGTCGTGGATGATGTCGAGCTCGTGGTTCATCTGGGCGATCACGCGCTTGTCGGGCGGGCCGGGATCGATGTAGGCGACGTACTTCGGCCCTGGCTCGCCGAAGCGCGCCAGCGTGGTGCGCTGCCAGTCCGTCGCGCTGCTGCCAGATGAACCACTTGCCGTTGGGGTCGTAAGCTGTTGAGCGTGTAGGCGCCCAGCGTCGACCGGCGGATTGAAAGTCGAACTTCAGCGGATCGCCGGCCTTCTCGAAGACGTGCTTGGGCATCATCCACATCGCGTTCCAGCGCACGGTGAACGAGCGCATGGAAGCGCGAGTTGGGCTTCTTCAGCTTGAACACCACGGTCGTGCGGATCGGGCGCCGACGATGCTCGGCGACGTTGACCTGCATCGGCGCGCTCCAGCGCAGGCCCGTTGGTGCTTCATGTGGGTCTCGATCGTGTAGACGACGTCGGCCGGCGGTGAACTCGACGCCGTCGCTCCAGAAGATGCCCTTGCGCAGCTTCACCGTCATCTCGGTGAAGTCGGCGTTGTAGATCGGCTTGTCGGAGGCCAGCGAGTTGTCCCACACGCCGTCGATGCCGCGTTCTGCGGGTCGATGTACCAGAAGGTGTCCATCGCCGAGCTGGTGCAGCCCGGTCGACTGGCCGCCGGCGTTGATCGCCCAGATGTTGAACCAGCCGGCGTTCTTGATCGTGCCCTCGGGGTTCTCGACGATCAGCGTCTCGTTGCGCGGCAGATCCGAGAACGCGCCTTCGCGCCTGTGCCGGCAGCCAACCGAGCGCCAGCCACGCTGCGGCGACGACGGCACAAGCCGTCGAGAACAAACGTTGCAACTTCATGCTGTGTCTCCTGGCGGGCATGCCGTGGGCTAAATCGTCTCGCAATCAGGCTCGAGCGCCGTCGCTGCAAACCCTTGGGGCCAGGTTCACGACCGCCGCGCCTCGAACATCCGCTGCAGCAGGCACGACACGAACAGCAGCGCGCCGATCACGATGCGCGTCCACCACGAGCTCAGGCTGCCGTCGAAGCTGATCAGCGTCTGGATGATGCCGAGGATCAGCACGCCGAACAGCGTGCCGATCACGTAGCCGACGCCGCCGCGTGAGCAGCGTGCCGCCGATCACGACGGCGGCGATGGCGTCGAGCTCGAGGCCGACCGCGTGCAGGCCGTAGCCCGACAGCATGTAGAACGTGAACACGACGCCGGCGAGCGCCGAGCAGAAGCCGCTGAAGGTGTAGACCAGCACCGTCGTGCGCGCGCACCGGCAGGCCCATCAGCACGGCCGACGCCTCGCTGCCGCCGATCGCGTAGACCGTGCGGCCGAACTCGGTGGCGTGCGCGAGCGCAGATGCCGATGCGCGAGCATCACCAGCGCGATGCAGCGCGCCGACGGTGATCGACGCGCCGCCTGCCCAGAGCGGGATGCGCGCCTGCGCGATCGCGGTGTAGGCCGGCGTCGGTGATGCTGATCGAGTCGATGCTGATCAGGTAGCACAGGCCGCGCGCGAGGAACATGCCGGCCAGCGTGACGATGAACGGCTGCAGCCGGAAGCGCTGGATCAGCCAGCCCATCAAGGCGCCGAACGCGGTGCCGATCGCCAGCACCAGCGGAATCGCCTGCGCCGCGCTCCAGTGGTGCTGCTCGACCAGCGCGGCCGAGACCATCGTCGTCAGCGCGATCACCGAGCCGACCGACAGGTCGATGCCGCCCGACAGGATCACGAAGGTCATGCCGACGCCGACGATGCACGAGGAACGCGTTGTCGATCAGCAGGTTCAGGAACACCTGCGCCGAGAAGAAGCCGGTGTAGGCGAACGAGCCGAAGCCCGACGGTGAGCGCGAACACGGCGATCGGTGCCGAGCACCGGCACGACGCGCGCGTCGATGCGCGGCCGCAGCCAGCACCGCGCTCACGCGTGCCCCGGCAGCGGCCGCACGCACCAGCGCGCGCAGCGCGGCGCGGAACTCGGCCGACTGCAGCAGCATCACGACGAACACGACCGCCGCCTTCACCACCATGTTGATCTCGGGCGGCACGCCGATCGAGTAGATCGTCGAGGTCAGCGTCTGGATGATCAGCGCGCCGAGCACGCTGCCGGCGAGGCTGAAGCGCCCGCCGGTGAGCAGCGTGCCGCCGAGCGTGACCGCGAGGATCGCGTCGAGCTCCATCAGCATGCCGGCGTTGTTGCCGTCGGCGCTCTTGACGTTCGAGCTGATCGATCAGGCCCGCGACACCGGCGGCGAAGCCGCAGAACACGTAGACGCAGACCGTGATCAGCCGCTCGTGCAGGCCGGCCAGGCGCGCCGCCGCCGGGTTGATGCCGATCGCCTGGATGAACAGGCCCGAGCGCCGTGCGCGTCATCAGCAGGTGCAGCGCGCCCCACACCGCCGCCGGCGATGAACACCGCGAACGGCAGGCCGAGCAGGAAGCCGTTGCCGAGGAAGAAGTAACGGCGCGTAGTAGACCGTGATGATCTGGCCGCCGGTGATCAGCTGCGCAACGCCGCGGCCGGCCACCATCAGGATCAGCGTCGCGATGATCGGCTGCATGCCGACCTTGGCCACCAGCAGGCCGTTCCACAGCCCGCACAGCGCGGCGACCACCAGCGCGGCGACGATCGCCAGGCCCATCGGCGTAGCGGCTGACGTGGGTCTGCACGCCGTCCTTCACGACCAGCTCGCCGCCGATCATCAGCGCCGCGACGGCGGCGGCGATCGCGACCACCGCGCCGACCGAGATGTCGATGCCGCGCGTCGCGATCACCAGCGTCATGCCGAGCGCCACCACCGCGAGCGGCGCGGCGCGGTTCGAGGATGTCGATCAGGCTGCCGTACAGATGGCCATCGCGCCACTGCAGCTGCCAGAAGCCGGCGTTGAACGATGGCGTTCACCGCGAGCAGCAGCACCAGCGTGCACGACCGGCCAGAACAGCCGGTGTTGCGCGAGCGCGACGCAGCCGCTGCATCAGGCACCCGCCGCGATCAGGTGGTACACCGCCTGCTCGGAGCTGTCGCCCGGCAGCTCGCCGACCTTGCGTGCGATCGCGCAGCACGACGATGCGGTCGGACACGCGCACGACCTCGTCCATCTCCGACGAGATGAACAGCACCGCCAGGCCGCCGCGCGCGAGCGCAGGATCTCGTTCATGACTTCCTGCTTGGCCGCGACGTCGATGCCGCGCGTCGGCTCGTCGAGGATCAGGATGCGCGGGCTCGGTCGCGAGCCAGCGCGCGAGCACGACCTTCTGCTGGTTGCCGCCCGACAGCAGCGCGATCGGCGCGTCGAGGTCGGCGATCTTGATGCCGAGCGCGCTTGACGAAGCGCTCGCGCGATCTCGGCCTGCTGGCGCGCGGGCGACAGGTAGCGTTGCAGATGCCACAGCCGCGCCTGCAGCGCGAGCGCGATGTTCTCGCGCACCGACAGCTCGCCGACGATGCCCTCGAACTTGCGCTCCTCGGGGCACATGCGCCAGACCGATGGCGGATCGCCTGCGCCGGGCTTGTCGAAGCTGCACCGGCCTGGCCGTCGACGTCGCAGCTCGCCGCTGTCGCTGCGGTCGAGCGCGAACAGCAGGCGCGCGAGTTCGGTGCGGCCCGAGCCGAGCAGGCCGCCGACGCCGACGACCTCGCCGCGGCGCAGGCTCGACGTCGACCGGATGCAGCTGGCCGCGACGGCCGAAAGCCGCTCGCTTGCACGCAGCGGCGCTGCTCGGTCGCCGGCGCCGCGGTCTGCTCGTTGCGGCCCGCCGCCGCGCTCAGCTCGCGCCCGACCATCGCGCGTGATCAGCGCCGCCGGCGGCAGCTCGGCCTTCAGGTACTCGCCGACGCGCTCGCCGTTGCGCAGCACCGGTGATGCGGTCCGAGATCGCGTACATCTGCTCGAGGAAGTGCGTGACGAACAGGATCGCCATGCCTTCGTCGCGCAACAGCAACGTAACTGAACGAAGTACAGGCGT
>ERZ1370068.8649-contig-7486_pt1 | contig 48746 bp, 84 predicted proteins | sample MGYA00561227_ERZ1370068 | MGnify/ENA primary metagenome ERZ1370068 (study PRJEB38410, sample SAMEA6850437) | metagenome | study: Metagenomic assessment of the ecological functions of the soil: analysis of the soil microbiota associated with the... | reverse complement strand
TTGTACTTCGTTCAGTTACGTATTGCTAGCCCTTGCGGATACGCAAGGACGCGCGACGCGGGCGGTCGAGAGCAGAACTCAGTTAGCAGCTCCGCTCCTCACCTTGTTTGAAGCACCGCTCTCCGCTGATACCCCCCTCGGCTATGAAGAGAGAGAAGTCCGGCAAGCTGGTAGCCGCCGGATCACCATTCTCGCCATCCTGCTAGCGGTCGCAGCCAACATTCGGGTCTGGTTGCGCAAGTTACCGCATCGCTATCGTCCAACGGCCGTGGAGTATAGCGGTATCTCCGCATAGCAGCGTGAGGATCTCGGCGACATGACTGATGCGCCGCCGTCGCGTCTTACGCGGACCGCGTGCGTGCAGCACGTTGCGAAAGCGCTTTCACATCGCCCGCATTACTCGTCAGAGCTCCTCTACGGCACAGATCCTGCATGCGGGCGTGCGTCGCTGGGATCGCGGGCGGCTTTCACGTTTGGCGCGACCACCGTTGTCTCCCACCTGGCGGCTGGTAGCGCCGCCATGCCGCAACTGGCAGAGACCTTCGACGCAGGCGGCACGTAGCTGCAGCCTACCAGCAGGCGGTTGCGAAAGGCGTCTGGTGGCCGAGAATGCGCCACTGTAGAGCGCGCCTGCAGCCGGCCGGTCTCCTGTCGTGCCCGACACTGTTCTGACACGGCTCTTGAAGGCGCACTCTCCCATGAAGCTATCGCCAATGGCGCAACGGATGCCGTCGAACTGTCTCAGCTGGCGCGCTCCCACTTTCGATCAAATGAGTGAGAAGCCGAGGTGCGCTCGAGCTTCCAGACGCACGGCCGCGCGCAGGACTGGGGGAGGACGTGTGGACGGCGGTGAAACTGGCGCAAGCGACATTGGCGGCGAACCTCGTCCGCCGAAGCCTCCAGTCGACCCGCTCGATTCGCGCCGCAAGAAGCTGCTAAGCCAGAGTCGCCGAGCCAGCAGAGCGGTGGAAGCCAGGTAACGTTCTGCAAGAGCTCAACCTTTCGGGTCCTGGCCGAACGATCAGGATGCGCGCAATCAACCCAGATTCGGTAGACAGAGGCAGCAAACCGATCCTCTGCTCGGCCGGATCGAGGAATGCAATGAGGTCTCTCGGATCATAACACGCAGAGAAAACGGGAGGAGCTCGTGCAGTTGATAAAGAAGCTCCACGATGGGCAGGCCGCAGCCAATCCTCTTATCGCTCAACAGAGGCGCCCCTGCTGCCGGACAAAGAAGCGCGAGTTAGTCTAAAGGTCTCTCCTCAGCTTCCAGCAACGCGGATAGCAACGCTGCTCGCGGAGATCGAGTCACGAGTACGCGCAATCCGCCGTCGGTTCCGGACGTTGATTTCGTCGGTCCATCGCCCACGCCGACTCCCTGGAGTCAACTCTGACCGCCGCGGAAGAACAGGGCGCTCCGTGAGCAACTGGTCCAGGAAATAAAGCCCTTCCGATTTGGGCGTGGGCGAACCTAGTGCTCGATGGGATCGGCAAAACGCGGCAGACGAGATGGAGAAAAGCGGCTCAGTTGCAAACCGGAAGTCGATTTCGAGGCAAGTAGTCCCGCGCTCATCGAACTAAGACTGACTCATCGCGGCTCCAGCGAACGCTCCAAATATTCTCGCTTCAACGCTAATCACGTCAGGTTCGAACATCTAACTCCAAAACCGTAACCGACGCATGGCCGCCGACAAACTCTCCGGAACATCCTGAGTTCCATTTCTCTCAAAGACTTGGAGAAAGCTATTCACAATACCGAACAGCTGGATTCGAGCTGATAATGCTCGCGTCGTCCGCCGATAGCGAACCGCCGTTGAATTTCAGCTGCTACAAGTGTGGACGCGATTCCGGCTGAGATTCATCTGATCGACAACGCGGCGAGGCGCTGACGATGACACTGCAGGCAGGGATGCGCTGGAAGACGTCGCTCAAGAACCGGCGCGCGCGTTATTGCGTCCGCAGTGCTCAGAATCGGACGAGGCCTCAGTTCGTTGTGGCTATCGCGGCACGCTCTCAACCGAATCGCCTGGAGGTCCACGGTCGCTCCACAGCTCCTTGACAAGCTTTTTCGACGTGTGTAATCCGGAGAGGAACGGTTAAGGATGTCGACAAAATCGTGTGCCGCATCGAGTCGCACCGAGCGGATTACGAACAGTTGCCGGACAAACTCGGTTCGCCCGGAGTGCCGTGGTATGCGATCGCCTTCATTCACAGCCTCGAGTCCGACCTGGACTTCCACCCGCATCTGCACAACGGAGACCCGCTCAAGGGGCGCACGGTTCATGAGCCGCGGAACATGCCAGTGAATCCGCCGGCCGATAGTGTCCGTTACACCTGGCACGAATCGGCTTTTGACGCCTTGAAGCACGATGGCGCCCTCCGCAATCGGGACTGGACGGTCGAGGAATCCTCGACTTCCTTGAGCGATTCAACGGGCTTGGATATCGCAGAGGGGATTCTTTCTCCCTACCTCTGGTCGTTTTCGAATCACTGCGAGGAGGGGAAGTCATCGGCGACGGCGTCTTCTCCCGACAAAGGTCTCGAAGCAGTGCGGTGCCGCGGCATTGCCATAGCGCTTGATGGATCGCTCAAGATCTCGCTTGCTGACAAGCCAGGGGCGTCGCTGCCAGACGATGAATCGCCGCCCAGCCCCGCCCCCTACCCTTCTGTTCCGGCCGATGCGGCAGCGGTTGCCAAGGTCCAAACGCTTACCGCGCTGGGAGGCTTCCTAAAAGACATTATCGACGGCGATTTTGGACCTCTCACCGGGGCCGCCGTGCGCCATCTTTCAAAAGACGGTGGGATTCGATAGCACTGGAATCGTCAACGACGAGACCCTTCACGCGCTTGAGACGGGCGTGACGCCAGACTTCGAAATTATACCGTGCCGTGTGGCGGGACGCTCCGCGAACAAATCGCCAGCCTTGCCGAGCAGGAAGCGGCGAGGGAACCTGTCCTGGGATGGGCCAGCGGCGAAGCAGAGCGCCTTTATCCTCGCCCCACTGCGCCCGGCGATGCGGAGATTGAACACGTCGGGGACGCGACCACGTTTTTCAATTGGTGTTCTTGCTGGTGACTTCACGTCCTGCGCTCGGTTGGAGTTTCCGTTCCGCGATCAGCCAGAGGGATTTTTGCCACCGCTTTAGCACTCGTGGATGCGATGGAGTTTTGAGCCAAAGAGACCGGAACTTATTTCGCGAGCGAAGAAGCAGCCTCGGCGCGGGGACGTGGTCTTTTTCAGGTTCAGTTGTAGCGGAAGACCTATCAGGATCGTCCGCGAGGTTCGTGGCACCACCCTTCCGACCGCCGCAAGGGAATGGAGAACCGCGCCGGTAATTTCGAGCGGACAGCATGTCTTTTGCCTCCGGGTTTTAGCTGCGACCCCTATCATCCAGCCATCCACAGGCGCTCCTTAGCGCTGAGTCGAAGGGAGATCTGGCGCATCGCGCGAGTTCCCCGTTCGACTGGGAAGAAGCGCTTACAAACACGCCAAGCCGCGACGCAGACGGTCGCGAGTAAATCCTCCAGCAGCAGTTCCACTGTCACACTTTTGCGAGAACGGTCTTGCCTATGATACCCTGCCTGTTCAGCGCCTTCGGCTACCGAGAGAAAACCCGAGAAGCTAGTGCAGTGAGTTTTTGAAAAATGAACGCTAAGCGGTGATGCGATGAGCGATGTTACGATAGGTCCATTTGAAAGGTTTGGCGTTGGCATTGTGGGAACGGATGTAGCGCATGATCTTTCGTTTGAGATCGTTTCGGGACTCGAAGATCCCACGAGCGATCAGGTCACGCTGGATCTTCGAAAACCAGATTTCGACCTGGTTGAGCCAGGAAGAGTAGGTCGGTGTGTAGTGAACAGTGACGTTCGGATGCTCGGCCAAAAACGCGGCGACTCTCTTCGTCTTATGAGCGGAAAGGTTGTCCACGATGATGTGGATTTCCTTGTCGGCCGGCTGGGTGGCAACGACGTCGGCCAGAAAGGCAACAAACTCCGCGCTGGTGTGACGGGCGGAGGTCTTTCCAACCACCTGGCCGGTGCGCACATCAAGGGCGGCGTAGAGCGAAAGCGTGCCGTGGCGGTAGTATTCGAACCCGTGGCGCTCGGCACGGCCGGGCGAAAGCGGCAAGACAGGGTCGAGCCGGTCCAGTGCCTGAATGGCGCTCTTTTCATCGACAGAGAAAACAGCCGCGTTAACGGGCGGGTTGAGATAGAGACCAATGACATCGGCCGCCTTGGCCTCGAAGTCGGGATCGTTGCTGGCCATATACCGCCGGAGGCGATGCGGTTGAAGACCGGCCTTGCGCCAGACCTGCGAGACGTGCGTCTGGGTCGTTCCCAACTCTCTGGCCAGACTGCGGGTGCTCCACTGGGTGGCTCCTCCGCTGGGTTTGCGGTGCAGAGTCCAGTCGATGATCCGTGCTTCGAGCTTCTCTCGGCCCGGTGTGGGCTGACGGCCGCGATGCCGACTATAGAGTCCAGCCAGCCGATCCTCGCGGAAACGGTCCCTCCACAAGCGCACGGTATTGACGCTGCAACGCTCGCTGCCGCTGATCGCCCGCAACGAAAGCCCACGACCGAGATCGAGAACGATGCGAGCCCTGCGGCCGTCTTCGCTGCGCGCACTGCGGCTGTTGGCCATCTTCGCAAGTTCGCGCCGTTCCGGCGGACTAATGACAAAAGGTGCTGCCATGCTTTCCAGCATAACTTAGCTGTATCAGAACTCAAGAACTCACTGCAAGCCGCTGCGGATCACGATTCTAACCAGCCTTCTAGTGCTTATAGCCACATTCGTCGGTTCTGGTTGCGCAAGCTACCATCGCTATCGTCCAACGGCCGTGGCGCATAGCGGTATCTCTAAGCAGGGTGAGGGATCTCGGCGACGCTAACCGACGCCGCCGTTGTTTCCTACGCGGACCGTGTGTGGACACCCCTGCGCAAGCGCTTTCACATCGCCCGCATTGCTCGTCAGAGCTCCTCTACGGGACAGATCCTTCTTGCGGGCGTCGCTGGGATCGCGGCGGCTTTTACGTTTGGCGCGACCACCGTTGTCTCCCCGGCCGCTGGTAGGCGTCGCCATGCCGCAGGTCGCAGAGAACTCCGACGCAGGCGGCCGAGCCTGTAGCCTACCAGCAGGCGGTTTGCGCGAGTCTCTACGGCCGAGAGCGCTTACTTTAGAGCTCGCTCCGTGGCCGGTCTCCTGTCGTGCCCAACAATGTTCTGACGGTCGAGGGTGCGCTCCTTTATGAAGCTATCAATGGCGCCAACGGATGCCGTCGAACTGTTTCAAAGTAGGCATTCTTCCCTGAGTTCCGAGCAAAATGAAGAGGGCGAACGCTGGCGAACTTCAACGACTTGGAGATCAACGGTTCGAGCAGTTCAAGGAGAACGCTGACCGCCATAGACAACTCGATTCCCATAGGAAAGAAGGCGCATCTGGTCGTTACGGATCCGAACCACGGGTAGAATGATCGAAGTGTCTGCGATTGATGTCGTGAACTGCTCCGCTTGGGCGACGAGGCGGCACAACTGCGGAACTTCAGGCGAAAAATGTGCGGGGCAGGCCTGCACAAGACTGTATGAACTTCGTTCAAGAGAGTTTGTTTGCGAGGCTCCTCGAAACGGTCGGACTCGAAGATCACTTTGTGACCCGGTGTAGCGGACGACATTGCCAGCGAACTCCTCGCCTTCTACGACCAGGCTTGCGTCGCCCACGCTCGGCGAGACGTGCTCAATCTGCCAGGTCGCCAGTGATGAACGAACCGCCACCGCGCTTTGCGATCAGATTTTTCAATTCGACCCTACGAACATCCTGAATGAGGTAGCCAGTTTTCATGCTATTTAAGGTTCGGAGCGGAGGCGGTCGCGGATGCAAGAAAGATGCTTTTGCGCTATCAGTGTCTCCGGTCTTGGTCGTGGAAAACCGTCTCTTCCCCTTTGTCATAAGCTCCTTGTCACCGCTTGGCACCCCGTCTGTCACCTCTTGCAAAGCCCTGGCTCGATGAGTTGGAGCAGGCTCGTTCGGGAGATCTGTTTTCTTCAGCCTCTCTTTCTGCGGCGTGAGCTTCCTGAGCGGTCACCGAGAAATTGTCCCTCCAGGGCCTTTGAACGTCGGGGTTGGCGCGGCCGAGGCAAAAGATCCCGTCCGCTTTCATCCAGCGAGTGCGCACCAAGATGCCGGACAAAAACGGGATTTTCCGAACCCTTGAAATTCAGAGCATACCGTGTAGAAAACCGGAGCTAGCTCATGCGTATTCGTCTCCCGGAGGGCTTTCGCGGGTGTTGGATGCCAGTTATCGCCCCATCATTTTCCTGAAAGGCGCTGCATGCTGGCTGCGAACTTTTCATACTGCGGGATTCATTTTTCAGCAACATGGGGTAAGCCTGAGAATAGTTGGACCAACTCACTCCATGATTATTCCAATCGCTTCGTGCATCGGAAGGCGAATGGTCTGGCTCGGCGCTATACCATTGTTATAGGTGAGCACAAAAGTCCATCTGCCCTGTTTCAGGATTATGTTCTTCCTTAATTTCATGCTGTGGAGGATTCATGCGGGGATGTTGGGTTGGAATTCTTCTGGGCTTGGCAGGTTTCGTTATGCCGTCAAAGATTCCCTATAATCTCATAACCGTGTATCGCTTCGGATAAGCTCTCTGCGTGGCGTGGAAATCAAACGCAGCTGCCGCGTATCGCCCAAACCCGGGGTCATCAGACAAGCGCCCCATCGTAGCAGACCATCATTGCAGCGAGAATCGATCCGAGTTTAATCAATAGAAAGAACCAAGCATGCAGCCGGATATCACCTTGGACGGAAGTTGCCGTTCGCCTGCTCCTGACGCTCGTCGCCGGTGCCATAATTGAGTACGAACCGTGGCGAGCACCGAAGCCCAGCCGGTCTTCGCACGAACGATCACTTGTTTGTCTAACCGCGTCGGCCAGCATGATGTTGGGAAATCTCTTAGTTGGCACCTCCGGAAGGGCACCCAATTCCTTCGTTACCATGGACGTGATGAGGCTTCCTTTGGGAATTTTAACCGGCATGGGATTTATCGGGCTGGCGCCATTCTGCATCAGGGAAGCATGGTATTGGGTGTAACCACCGCCGCCACATTGTGGTTCACTACACTCATGGGCTTTTGCTTCGGCGCGGGCGAACACGGTTTGGGTATGAGGCCTGCTTGGGTTGGGTGTCTTTTGTGCTATGGTGCTTGGAGTGGGTTGAAGTCCGCTGGAAGCGACCTCCAGCAGGCCACTCTCATCGTCATGATCTCTCGTGAGGGACCTTCACGAGGAGATCGCTCACGCTGCGGAGTCGAACGGCCACAAGCTTTCCGCGTCGGCAGTGAGTTATTCCGAAGAAGGGGAAGAAGCGCACTTGACGTTTATTGGCGTGCCTCGCAGCAAGACACAGAATTGCCAAACTACATCGCAGAACTCGCCAGGCGGTCAGGGGTCAGAAGCTCCACTGGACTCCGGCAGCGAGGCCTAAAGCAAATGGCGGAGATAAATTGCGCCCGGGCCGGCTCTCCCAAGCACTTCTGAAAGAAATTAGCGGGAAACGGCTGAAGTGGCGAGGGCCGCCATCATTTCGGAAATTTATTTCGGCATTTGCTCGAGCGCCAATGGCGTTGCTTCAATCCCACACAAAACGTTCGTCATGCTCGACGCCGTGTTTGCGCAGGAACTCGCGGTATTCTTCCTGAAAGGTGCGGCTGCGATGGTGTTCCTCCTGGGTGTCCACGTATTCGAGGAGGGGCGTCAGAGCTCGCTCGGGCTCACCGAAAACGCGCCGTAGCCGCGCTGCCAGTAAAAGCGGCGATAGTCCGGGGCCGAGAGCCTTTGATTGGCTCGTGTGCGTGCGTAGTTCCTGGGGCGTTGCCCCAGGCTTGCATGAAAGCCGCGCCGTTGGCGCTTGGGAGACGCAAAACGATATCGGGCGACTCGAACGAGTAGTTGGGGAAAGTGGTGCTCTAGACATAGCCAATCGCCTAAACCGTAAACGTAGACAGCCGAACTGGTCTGCTCCGGAAATTCTTGCCCAATATTCCGAAGATGAGACGACCTCGCATGATCAGAAAGCAGTAATATCGCTTGCCGGCGAGACGCGTGATCGCCTGATTAAGAACGGCGAAGTCCACCGGCGGTGAGATGCTCGACGAAGCCCGCCTGCCGACTGTGTTTGCGATCATCTTGCATGCCGAACCCGCTCATCGCGATGCCGAGAATCGGGCGGTCCGTCGCGCTCCTCAGGCGGGCCAGAAGCTCCGTGCCGCGACCGTCAGGGAGACCGATATCCGAGATGAGGATGTCGAACTCGAAGCTCTCGGCGACTTTGATGGCCTGCGCGATGCTGGCCGCGGTGCGCACTTCATGACCTTGCCCGGCCAGCAGCAGGCGCAGGCTCTCGGCGGTATCCCAATGGTCATCAACCACAAGAACGCGGATCGCGCCGAGACGCGTTGTCCCAGCAGCATTTGATGATTTCTCGCCCTTCGTAGTGGCAGAACAGGGGAGCTTAACGATAAACGAAGCGCCGGCGCCCAGCCCGGAACTGTGAGCTTCGATCGTCCCGCCATGGAGCTCGACAAGCGCCTTGCAGATGGCAAGGCCGAGGCTCAACCCGGAGGGGGAATTCCGTGCGCCCTGCTCGAAAGCATCAAAAATGCGGCTGAGCTTGTGAGGCTCAATCCGGCGCCCGTGTCGTTCACTTCCACGCGCAGCCAGCCTTCGGAGTCCGCCGTCCGGATGCAGATCTTCCCTTCCTCGGGGGTGAATTTCACGGCATTGCTCAGCAGGTTCCAGAAAATCTGACGGAGGCGCGCGGGGTCCGCTTCAAGTTGGGTGTTCTTCGCTTCGATCTGCTCGAGTAGTTTGGCCTTGGGCCGCCCGGTGTCCGCAAGGCAAATGGCTATTGCGTCGCGCAGAATGTCGTGTGCATCGACAGGCTCTTTTCGCAGCGTGAGCTTTCCGCTGCGGACACGGGCCCAAATCGAGAAGATCATCAATTAGCCGCGCCTCGACTCCAACGTTGCGACGGATGGTCGCGACCGCTTCTCGAATGCGCGGTGGACAATCTTCATCCTTTTCCAGCAGCGCCACTGCGTAGACGATAGGAGTCAGTGGGGTGCGGAGTTCGTGGGAAAGCATGGCAAGGAAGCGGTCTTTGGCCGCATTGGCTGCCTCAGCCTCTGCGCGCGCCGCTTCCGCCTTGATCCGTCGCATCCGTTCCTCCGCCTCGCGCTGGAGGACAGCATTCTGGGCCTCGAGCCTCACATTTAGGGCGGCAAGAGCCCGCGTTTTGCGGAAAAGATCGACAAACACATTGACTTTCGAGCGCAGCACCACCGGATTGATCGGTTTCGTCAAGTAATCCACGGCTCCGACATCATAGGCGAGCACGGCATCCTCATCTTCAAGGTAGTGCGCCGTGAGAAAGATGATAGGGATATGCTGTGTGCGTTTGCGCTGCTTGATTAGGCGGGCGAGCTCGAATGCCATTGACTTCCGGCATCTGAACATCGAGCACAATCGCAGCGAACTCCTGTCTCATTAGCGCAAGCAGCGCCTCGTTTCCGGTTTGAGCCTTCGTTGATCGTATAGTCTCCTCCCTCTAACACGCTTTCAAGCGCGAAGAGATTACGCGGATCGTCATCCACCAAGAGCACGGTGGCTTGTGTTGCGGGCGCCGGCATCTCAATTTGCTCTGTTTCGGACTCGCCCGGAGGAATGTGTTCGGTAGCTACCATGAAAATAGGCGTCGCCTGCCCTACCGGTGGAGCCAGACTCGCAGGAGAGAGACAAGTTGATCGGTGTTCACCGGTTTGGCGATATAGTCACTCGCGCCGGCCGCCAAGCATTTCTCGCGATCGCCTTTCATTGCCTTCGCCGTGAGCGCAAGAATCGGCAGAGCGCGAAACTCGGGGACTTTCCGAATCTCGCGCATCATCTGGTAGCCATCCGTTTCCGGCATCATAATATCCATGAGCACGATCGACAGGTCGCTGGTTTCCCGGATCATCCCGATGGCCTGCCGGCCGTTCGTGGCGCTCAACACTTCCATCTCCTGATCTTCCAGAACGTCGAAAGCGCGAAAATATTCCGGGCGTCGTCATCCACGATGAGCACTTTGCGACCTCGCAAGGCTTCGTTGGACTCGTGAAGCCGACGGAGCATCTGCTGCTTGCCTTCCGGTAGATCGGCAATCACGCGATGAAGGAAAAGGGCGGTTTCGTCCAGCAAACGTTCGGGAGACTGGACCTCCTTCAGAACGATGCTTTTGGCAGCGACATGCAGCCGCTTCTGCCCCTCTCCGGATAATTGCTTTACCGGTAAGAACGACGATGGGAACATCACGGAGACTGCGCTCTTCCTGGAGCTTGTCGAGGAGTTCGAAGCCGGTCATATCGGGCAGCCGAAGGTCGAGTACCGGCAGTCGAACGGGCGATCGAGGAGCGCATCGAGGCTTCAACGTCCGTTGAGGCGGTCGTAATCTCGATATCGTGGTGGCCAAGCAACTCGACGATGCTTTGCTGTTCCATATCATTGTGCTCGATCGACCAGCAGTCGCTTCGTTCTTGGGGCCACGAAGGTCTTGATGCGATCGAAGGCGCTCCCTAAATCCTCGGTCGTCGCGGGCTTTACCAGATAGGAAAAGGCCCCGTGGGAGAAGCCGTGCTGCCGTTCCTCCTCAATTGTGATGATCTGGACCGGAATCTGGCGCGTCTCGGGCGAGAGCTTGAGGTTGTTAAGCACGCGTCCAGCCGAGCATGTCGGGCAGAAAAATATCCAGCGTGATCACCGTCGGTCGATACTGGCGGGCCAGGATGATGGCTTCGTGGCCGCGTGTCGCCACGAAGGCCTTTGAATCCCTTGTCGCGCGCCAAACCCAAGAGCACGCCGCGCATAATGCGGGTCGTCTTCGACAATCAGCACGGCAAGGTCATCCGGGAAATGTGTTTGCGGTCGTCGGGAATCCGTTCCTCACGCGAGACGGGCAGGACTGGCAACGCCAGTGAAGCGGCGCCGGGCGTTTGCCTCGCGGGATTACCCACCGGAGCGGCCGGGCCGGTGTATTGCAGCGGGAGATAGAGCGTAAAGGTGCTACCCTCTCCAAGTTGGCTAGCCAGCCTGATCTCGCCTCCGAGCAGCGAGGCGAGTTCCCGCGATATGGCCAGTCCAAGGCCTGTGCCTCCGTATTTTCGCGAGGTCCCGGCGTCCGCTTGCTGGAAGGCCTCGAAGATAAGACGCTGCTTTTCAGGCGGGATGCCGATGCCGGTGTCGTTGATAGCCAACGCGAACACCTTTTCCGCGCGACTAAGGCTCGAATTGTCGGGACTCAGCCGTCCTTGACCAGGCGGACCTTCATGTTGACCTCTCCGCCCGCGGTGAACTTAAAGGCATTTGAGAGCAGATTCTTGATTATCTGCTGCAGGCGTTTCAAATCGCTTGTGAACGAGTCCGGCAAGCCCGCATCAAACTCAACTGTGAATGGCAGATTCTTGCTCTCCGCGATATGACGGAAGCTGCGTTCGACCGATTCCTTGAGCGATGGAAAACTGATCTCTTCGGCCTCGACGGTGACCGTCCCGGACTCGATTTTGGAGAGATCGAGGATGTCATTGATGAGATTGAGCAGATCGTATCCGGCGGAGTGGATGTTGCGGGCAAACTCGATCTGCTTGGGTTGCAGATTGCCCGCGGTGTTCTCGGCGAGTTCCTGACCGAGGATGAGGATCGAGTTGAGCGGTGTGCGCAGCTCATGCGACATGTTCGCGAGGAACTCAGATTTATATTTCGAGGTGAGGACGAGTTCCGCCGCCTTTTCCTCGAGGGCGCTCCGGGCCTGTTCGATTTCCATGTTTTTGCGCTCGACTTCCGCGTTCTGGTCAGCGAGCTGCCGGGCCTTTTGTTCGAGTTCTTCGTTGGTCTGCTGGAGTTCCTTTTGTCCCGCCTGCAGCTCCACCGTGAGTTGCTGGCTCTGCTGGAGCAAGCCCTCGGTGCGCATGGTCGCTTCGATCGTGTTCATTACCACACCGATGGATTGTGTCAGCTGTTCGAGGAAGCTTAGATGTGCATCCGTGAACCGATGGAGCGAGGCCAGCTCAATTACCGCCTTCGTCTGTCCTTCGAAGAGCACCGGCAGCACGACCACGCTGACTGGTTGCGCCCCGCCCAAAGAAGAATGGATCGGCATATAGCCGGCGGGCACGTCGGAAAACAGAATGCGCTGATTTTCCTTTGCGCATTGTCCGACAAGCCCTTCTCCCACCGCTATTGAATCGGGAAGGTCGGAGCTGCTTGCATAACTGGCAAGACGCCGCAGGGAGGGGCTTTCGCCATCGGGCGCCGTCATCTGGTAAATGGTTCCGCGCTGAGCGTTGACCAAGGGCGCCAGCTCCGAGAGCAGCATTTCTCCCACAGTGAAAAGATCGCGCTGTCCCTGCAACATGCGAGTGAACTTCGCGAGATTGGTCTTGAGCCAGTCCTGGTCTTGGTTGCGCTCCGTGGTCACGCGGAGGTTGTCGATCATGGTATTGATGTTGTCCTTCAACTCCGCGACTTCCCCGCGGGCATCCACCTGGATCGAGCGTGTGAGATCGCCCTTGGTGACGGCGGTTGCGACCTCAGCGATGGCGCGCACCTGCGTGGTGAGGTTGGCGGCGAGGAGATTAACGTTCGCCGTGAGATCCTCCCATGTGCCGGCGGTGCCCGGAACGTTGGCCTGTCCGCCCAGACGGCCTTCGACACCGACTTCACGCGCCACGTTGGTCACCTGATCGGCGAACGTGGCGAGTGTATCGGTCATGCTATTGATCGTCTCGGCGAGAGCGGCGACCTCGCCCTTAGCCTGAACGGTGAGCTTCTGGCGCAAGTTTCCGGTGGCGACCGCCGTCACCACTTTTACGATACCGCGCACCTGGTCAGTCAGGTTGGCTGCCATGACGTTCACTGAATCCGTGAGATCCTTCCAGGTGCCCGCCACGCCCGGCACCTGCGCTTGCCCTCCGAGTTTGCCCTCAGTGCCGACCTCGCGCGCCACCCGAGTGACTTCCGCTGCAAAGGCGTTGAGTTGGTCCACCATCGTGTTGATAGTGTTCTTGAGCTCGAGGATCTCGCCCTTCCACATCGGCAGTGATTTTCCTGGATAAATCGCCGCGCGCAACTGCGGTCGTCACCTCGGCGATGTTGCGGACCTGGGCAGTCAGGTTAGTGCCCATCGCATTGACCGAATCGGTAAGGACCTTCCACGTGCCGGCCACACCCGGCACAACGGCCTGCACGCCAAGGCGCCCTTCGGTGCCAACCTCGCGTGCCACGCGGGTCACCTCCGAGGCGAAGGATCGCAGCTGCTCGACCATCGTGTTAATGGTTTCTTTAAGTTGTAGAATCTCGCCGCGGACATCCACGGCGATCTTGCGCGAAGAGATCGCCATTGGCTACGGCGATGGTCGACTTCCGCTATATTGCGGACCTGGCCGGTCAGATTTGACGCCATCGAGTTTACGTTATCCGTGAGATCTTTCCACGTTCCCGCCACTCCGGAGACCTGCGCCTGGCCGCCGAGCTTGCCTTCGGTGCCAACCTCGCGCGCCACGCGGCTCACCTCTGAGGCGAAGGCGTTGAGCTGATCCACCATCGTGTTGATCGTATCTTTTAACTCGAGGATCTCGCCCTTCACGTCCACCGTGATCTTGCGCGAGAGGTCGCCGCGAGCCACGGCGGTGGTAACTTCGGCGATGTTTCGCACTTGACCGGTCAGGTTGTTCGCCATCGAATTGACATTGTCGGTAAGATCCTTCCACGTCCCGGCCACGTCCGGAACTTGGGCCTGGCCGCCAAGCTTGCCCTCGGTGCCGACTTCGCGTGCCACGCGGCTCACCTCCGAGGCAAATGCGTTCAACTGGTCCACCATCGTGTTCATGGTTCTCTTGAGCTGAAGAATCTCGCCTTTTACGTCCACTGTGATCTTTCTCGAGAGGTCACCGCGCGCGATGGCTGTCGCCACGTCGGCGATGTTGCGCACCTGCGCGGTGAGGTTCGACGCCATTGAGTTCACGTTGTCCGTGAGATCCTTCCAAGTGCCGGCCACACCACGAACCTGCGCCTGTCCGCCGAGCTTGCCCTCGGTGCCGACCTCGCGAGCCACGCGGGTTACTTCCGAGGCAAAACCATTCAGCTGATCCACCATGGTGTTGACGGTGCTTTTGAGTTCGAGGATTTCGCCCTTGACGTCCACGGTAATCGTTTTGGAAAGGTCCCCGCTTGCCACAGCCGTAGCGACGTCAGCGATGTTGCGCACCTGCGCGGTGAGATTCGACGCCATCGAATTGACGTTGTCGGTGAGGTCCTTCCATGTCCCTCCGACCCCGGGCACGATGGCCTGCCCACCGCAGCTTTCCCTCCGTGCCGACTTCGCGTGCGACACGGGTCACCTCTGAAGCGAAGGCATTGAGCTGGTCCACCATCGTATTGATAGTTTCTTTCAGCTCGAGAATTTCCCCTTCACATCCACTGTGATCTTACGCGACAGGTCGCCTCGCGCGACCGCAGTCGTGACGTCGGCGATATTGCGCACCTGCGCGGTGAGGTTATTCGCCATCGAATTGACGTTGTCCGTGAGATCCTTCCACGTCCCCGCCACCCCGCGAACCTCGGCCTGGCCACCGAGTTTGCCTTCGGTTCCGACCTCCCTGCGCCACGCGCGTGACTTCGGCGGCAAAGGCATTAAGCTGATCCACCATGGTGTTGATGGTTTCCTTCAACTCAAGAATCTCGCCCTTTACATCCACGGTGATTTTGCGAGACAAATCGCCGCGGGCGACTGCTGTTGTCACGTCGGCGATATTGCGCACTTGCGCGGTGAGGTTGCCGGCCATTTGATTGACGCTTTCTGTGAGATCCTTCCAGACGCCGGAAACCCCCTTGACCTGCGCCTGACCACCCAGCTTCCCCTCGGTGCCGACCTCGCGCGCGACGCGGGTTACTTCGGAGGTGAAGACAGCGAGCTGGTCAATCATCCGATTTACCAATTTGGCCGAATGCAAGAACTCGCCTCGCAACCGGCGACCGCCCACTTCAAGAGCCATCATTTGCCCCAGATCGCCCTTTGCCACAGCGCCGATTGTGCGGGTGACCTCTGTGGTGGGCCGCGCAAGATCGTCCATGAGTGTGTTGAGAGCTTCGACTTCGTCGGCCCAGCCTCCAACGAAACCGCTGGTTGCCATGCGCTGTCGCACGCGACCCTCCTTTCCAACCACCCGGGCAACATGCGCGGCTTCCCGTGCGCGGCGCTCACTCATCGCCACGACTTCATTGAAGGCATCGGCAATTTTCCCTTCTACCCCTGTCCATCCAATCGGCAGACGGGTGGAAAAGTCGCCGTCGCGGAAGGCCAGCATCGCTTGCTGCAGGTCCATCTCAAAAGAAGCGCCATTGCTGTCGTCGGCGCCGCGGGCATTCCCCGCGATGCGAGCCGGGCAGCGCTCTTGGCAGAGCGCCCCGGAAGAGGAGATAGGGGATTTGCCCATGGATGACTTTTGAAACGTGTGCCCTCCGCCGCTCCGCTGCCAGCTCCAAACGCTAGGGCTCGCCCCTGAACGTAGCCTCAGGGGCCCGCCCGATACGGGGTCGCGCATGATCACATCGAAAGAAAAGCGGTTAGCGCAAGCGAGATAGACATTGGGCGAGTTGCATGCGGATGCTAAGCGACTTGGCCATTCAGCAGAAGGTGAGCACGATGCGATGTTGCTCCTGGAAGCGGGAATCAGAGGAGCATTCGTCGCGGAAACCCTGGCATCTCAGACTGGCTTGAGCCCGGATTCGGCGGGACCGGCGATGAGTTCGCCAGTGGCAGTGAAACGGGAGCCGTGACACGGACAGTCCCAAGTTTTTCGGCGTCATTCCACGCCACGATGCAGCCCATATGCGGACAGATGGGGAAAGCACCGTGCGTTTTCCATGCTCATCGCAGTAGATCGCACGCTTGTTTCCATCGATCTTCGCCACTTGCCCCTCGCAACGATTTATGCTTTCGTCGGACGCTGGAGAGCTTATCCAGTCCTTAATGAGATAAGTGGGGAAATCCTTGTTCTCGAGCACGTAGTCCCACGTTCCCACAATGGCTTTGCGATTCGGCGCGAAGAGACCATTCCAAGGGTCAGAGTTCCCTGAGATGAGATCGCGGATCAGCATGGCGGAAAATGTGCCCAGCGTCATCCCGTTGCCAGAAAAGCCGGTCGCCAGAAATTGGCGATCGGCGACCTCGCCGATGTAGGGCAGGCCGTCCGGTGTTTCGATGACCTGACCGGACCAGCGGTGCGTCGGCTCGGCTGATGGAAAATTCTCCTTCAGAATTTTCTCCAATCGTTCGTAACGCGTTTCGGTTTCCTCTTCCTGACCGGTTTTGTGGTCTTCTCCGCCGATAATCACCGAGCAGGCGTCGCCGCGGCGATCGAATCTGAGATAGAGATAGGGATCGTTGGTATCCCAAAAGAGAGATTCGGCTACCGGATCGATTTCTGCCTCGAGAGCATAGGTGGAATAGGCGGCTAGCTTTGTCTGAAAGAGCGCCGCATTAAAGGTGCCTCGCTCGCCCTGGATTGGCACATGGGTAGCGATTACAAGAGCTTGGTAGCTAATGACTCCAGCATCGGTGTGAAGCTCACGCTTTTCGCTGTCAATGTTACTACCGCTGGTTCTCGAAAAAGACGTGGCATCCGTCGCCGGGCAGCGTCTTAACGAGGGCATTTACATACTTTAGAGGGGTGAAATTTCAACTGATTCGGGAACCTCACCGCCGGACGCTGAAAAAGGGGATCGCTCTCTATGAAATCGGCATCGAAGCCAAGCTGCGAGGCGAGTTCGGCGTCGCGTTGCAGGATTCACGTTCCTTCTTCGTGTCTTTGCCAATGGCGGCAAACAAATAACCTGGCACGCGCTTCAACTCGCAGTCTGTCCTGAGTTCGCGGGCAATTTCTTCAATTTGATTCATTGCCAGGTAGCCGGCGCCCCACAGCGCCTGAGCTTGCCGCTCTCTCCGATCTGGGAAGCCAGTTCATGGAGGCGGATGTCAGTGACGAAGTGATATGAGCGGTTGTATGCGCTGTTTCTCCGCCGCCGATGGTTCGCTGGTCAACGACGGCGACGCGACAACCGATCTTCTTTAAGAGATAGGCGGTTGTAAGTCCGGTAATACCACCCCCAACCACGACGACATCCGCCGCCACGCGGCCCCGAAGTTTCGGAAAATCGGGCGGAGCTGAAGTGTCGAGCCAAAGCGATAGCTTTTTCATGGCAGCGGCCTCCCCCTGTAACGCCAAGCACTTCACCGGTGATATAGCTGGGTCTTGGGAGGCGAGGAAGACGAAAGCCGGGGCGAGTTCGGCGGGCTGCCCCGCCCGGCCCATCGGCGTGTTCTTGCCGAACTGCTTTACTTTTTCTTTTGGCATCGTTGATGGAATCAGCGGAGTCCATATTGGCCCGGGGGCAACCGCGTTTACACGCACTCCCTTCTCGATAGCCATATCCGCCAGCGCTTTCGTGAACGTGACGATAGCGCCTTTGGTCGCGGCGTAGGCGAGCAGATTCGGACTGGGCTGATATGCCTGAATGGACGCGACGTTGATGATCGAGCTGCCAGGCTGGAGGTGCGGAAGCGCCGCCTTGCACAGATAAAACATGGCGTAAACGTTCGTCTCGAAAGTGTATTTGAATTCCCTGCTGGTGAAATGCTGAATGTCGTCTTTCGTCCGCTGATAGGCGGCATTGTTGACCAGCAAATCCAGACGACCAAGTTCACCGACGCATTGATCAACCAGAGCAATGCACTGCCTCTCTTCGCTAATATCGCCGGCAGCAGTGATGCAGCGACGCCCCTCCTTTTCCACCAGGTTCGCCGTATCCTCTGCGTCCTCATGTTCGCTGAGATAGGAAATGAGAAGATCTGCTCCTTCCCTGGCAAAGGCGATAGCGACTGCGCGCCCGATACCGCTGTCGCCTCCCGTAATAAGTGCCACCCTTCCTTCCAGCTTTTTGTTGCCCTTGTAGGATTTCTCTCCGTGATCGGCTTTCGGAGACATGTCTCGCTCGCTTCCAGGCGGTTCCTGCATGGGCTGCCGATAAGGAGGATTTGGATGTTTCTTCTGCGGATCTTTGGTAGGCATAGCTGTTTGTTTTTTAAGAATTCGGCTGCCAGCGTTGCAATGGACGGATACAGCCGTACGAAAGCAGTGTAGGCGTTCGCGCACGATGATCCCCATGGCCTTGACCTCCCTGGCCCTCTTCGACGATTATCTGTCAATGAACGCACTTCCGCGAGCCGATGAGGGACGAGCGCCACAACGCCCGAGCAGCGATTTCTTGTTCAGAGGCCTTGAAAGTCTTGTTTGTAGCTGATGAGCGTCGCGGTTATTGCAGCTGTTTTCATTGTTCTCATTTCCACTGCCTATGTTTCTTACGGGCGGTGGATCTCGCGGCTGCTAGCGCTTGATAACAAGAGAACCACGCCCGCCCATAAAGTTAACGACGGTGAGGACTTTGTTCCCACCAAGAGCTTTTATCTTTTTGGTCAGCACTTCTCGGCCATCGCCGCGGCGGGCCCGATTGCAGGTCCAATCGCCGCGTGGTCTGGCCTTTGGCTGGCTGCCGTGCCTGCTGTGGATAGCACTCGGCGTTGTCCTGATCGGCGCCGTTCACGATTTCACGAGTCTTGCCGCCAGCGTGCGCCACGGCGCCTGCTCGATCGCCGAAGTTGCCAAAGAGCGCATCAGCTCTCCTGCCGGCCGAGCGATGATTGCGTTTATCTGGATTGCTCTGGTTTACGTGATTATCGCTTTCGCCGATATCACTGCGGGCAGTTTTGTCTCGGCTGTTGACGAAATCAAAGGCGTTAAGGTCAATTTCAATCCGGGAGGGGCGGTCGCCTCAGCGAGCGTATTTTATTTGCTCCTGTCCATTGTGATGGGCCTCACGCAAAAATTGTTCAAACTCCCGCTGTGGCTCCTCACCGCGATTTTGTTCCGGCCACTTTTGCTGTGGTGTGGATGGGCACCTGGTTCTCCGAGCTGTTTTCGTTCGACGCCAAAACCTGGGTGCTCATTATTTGTGGGTATTGCTTCTTTGCTTCCCTCTGCCCGGTGTGGCTGCTTTTGCAGCCGCGTGGATATCTTGGGGGATTTGTTCTTTACTCAGCGCTGGCCGTCGGACTGATCGGCGTCTTTTTGGCGGCTACACCATTCAACAGCCGGCTTTCAAGGGTTGGAATGTGGGTGGACTGACGGGTGCACTTTTTCCCTTCCTGTTTGTGACCATTGCCTGTGGCGCTTGCTCAGGGTTTCATGGCTTGGTATGTTCTGGCACCACCTCCAAGCAGATCGACAAGGAGTCCGACATGCACGCCATCGGCTACGGCGCGATGCTGGCGGAAGGGGTTGGTCGCCGTGCTAGCCCTTTCAACTGTTATGGTTATGCTCGGCGGATGATTTGCGCGGATTAAAACCGGGCACCATCTACGGCAACGGGCTTGGCGAATTTTTAACCCTGATCATCGGCAAAGAGAATTTACCCTTGCAATCACCTTTGGCGCCATGGCCTTTTCAACTTTGTCTTTGACACCATCGACGTGGCCACCAGGCTCGGCCGCTATTTGATTCAAGAGCTCACGGGATTAAAGACTCTTTTGGAGCGACGCTCGCGACACTGGTCACAGTCGGCGCACCGGCACTTGTCCTTTCTATGGCGGGTGAAGGCTCTTGGATTAAGTTTTGGACTCTTTTCGGCGCTTCGAACCAGTTGCTCGCAGCACTTACACTCTTGTCAGTGACCATGTGGCTTAAACAAAGTGGCAAGCGGGTCGCCTTTACCGTGGTTCCGCTGATGTTTGTTTTGGTGATTACGTTGTGGGCGCTGATCAGCCTAAGTTACGCCAGCTATCAACAGTCCGCGGGCTTTGACGCTTCCCTGCTCAACAGCATCTTCTCTGCAGCCTTGATTGGACTCGCCCTGTTTGTCTCCGGCCAATTTCTGATCAAATTGAAGGCAAAAAAGTCGACGTTCCTGGAGCCGCCACCTCTCCTTGACTTGCAGGCCGAAGGAATTGCAGAAACCGGCATCAACTGTGCCGGCTACAACTTGTAGCCGGAGTCGGGCGACGGGTCGGTGACTCGGATTTCGGAAATTTATTTATGCAGATGCTCTAGCAGGAAAGATCCCCGGTTCAAACTGCAGGTGCTCTCAGACCGTCAGGACGACCTTGCCGGTGTTCTTGCGCTCTTCCAGATAGGTTTGCGCCTCGCCGGCTTGCGCGAGCGGAAAGCTCTTGTCCACATGGGGGCGGACCCAGCCATCCGCGACGCCCTTCAGTAGTATTTGCATCCAACCCGCGATCATGTCGGCCTCGCGCCACATGTGGCCGAGGTTCACGCCGAAGGCTGATTTGTTTCTGTTCATCAGCGAGAGCGGATGGAAGAACGGCATGCCGAGCGCAACCGGCAGCAGACGCAACGGCCCGAACAGCTTCGACGTCGTTGCCAGCTGAAATACCAAACATGCCGAGCCGTCCCGTCGAACGCAGCGCCTTGTAGCTCTTCTTCCAGTGATTGCCGCCGAGCGGATCGGTGATGAGCGCCACACCCTTTCCATTGGTGAGCCTGTTCAGCTCGATCGCTCCAGTCCTTCGTGCGGTAGTCGATGGCTTCGTGCAGGCCGCGCTGAATCAGGAAGGCGTGCTTGCCGCTGCTTGCCGTTCCGTAGATCGTGGCGCCGATGTGGCGCGCGATGTCGATCGCGGCAAGTCCGACGCCGCCGCCGGCGTTGTGAACCAGCACGGTCTCCTCGGGTTTCAGCGAGCCCATAACCACGAGCAGCTGCCACGCGGTGAGGTAGTTCACCGGGATTGCCGCGGCATGTTCGTAGGAGAGCAAGACCGGTTTCTCGAAGACCTGCTTCTCCGGCACGACCACTACGTCCGCATAGCCACCGAAGCGCGTCAGCGCAAGGACGTCCCTGCCGATCCAAGACTGGTCCACGCCGGGACCCGCTGCATCCACCGGTGCCGGAAACTTCGTATCCGACGACGCAAGGAATCTTGGGTGAATCGGGATACAGGCCCTGGCGCGCGAGGATGTCGGCAAAGTTGATACCGCTGGCCTCGCACGCGAATCCGGATCTCGCCCGCGCCTGGACTCGGGTCAGGGGATTCACGCAGCCGCAGTTTCTCCGGGCCACCATGACCGACGATGAAGATCTGTTTCATGTTAAGTCTCCTCGTGCTCTTTCATTCCGATGTCCATTTTTCCACGAATTGAAACGCGAGAATTCGGACTGCAGCCGGTCTCGCTTGCCACTTTCGCGGCGCGAAGCAGATTCATCTCCTCTGCGGCAGAAGCCCAGGCGGGCCTTATTTTGAACAAGTTCTGAACAGCGATGCGTATTAATGGCTACGAGGGAACGATCTCTTGATCGCGGCGTTGCGGAACTATTAACGACCCGGGGCTATATCCTCTCACCCAAGCAACAAATCAGCCTGCATTTTCGTTGTCTCGTCAGGGAACATAAATTCAACAAGCTTGCATGGCATTTCAGGGGAATCCGCCGGGCGCTTTCGGTTTAGTCCGACTCGCCCTTATTCTTCGACTTGCACAAATGGGGGATGACGCGTCACGGTTTCAGACAGCCACGCCCTGAGCGACTTGCGAAACCTGGTTAGGCGATGAAAAGAACCACAAAAATCCAGTACGCCATTGTCGGGCTGGGACACTTGGCTCAGGTTGCAATCCTCCCGGCATTCAGGCACGCGCGGCGGTCCGAACTGGCGGCGCTTGTCTCTGGGGACAGTGCCAAAGGCCGCGTCTTGTCTAAAAATATCCGTGTCCCGACTTATGGCTACGACGACTTTGAACTCGCTGTGAAGAAGGAGCGGATCGATGCGGCTTTTATCGTTCTTCCAAATACACAGCATCGTCAGCGTTCACCGAGCGCGCCGCGAAGTCGAGCGTCCATGTATTGTGTGAGAAACCCATGGCGACGACTGAGCGCGACTGCGAGGCAATGATTCGTGCCTGTGAGCGTAGCGCCGTTAAACTCATGATCGCGTATCGCTTGCATTTCACCGATTCGCAGTTGTGGGCCATTAGGCTGGCGCGCAGCGGCAAGCTCGGCGAACTGCGCAACTTCAGTTCGCTTTTCGCAATGCAGGTGAAAGACGATAACATCCGCGTGAAAGCGGAAACTGGCGGCGGTCCGCTGCTTGACATCGGCATCTACTGTATCAATGCCGCTCGGTATCTTTTCAGCGCCGAGCCGACCGAAGTAACGGCAATGACTGCCACCTCCGGCGATCCACGATTCAAGGAAGTTAATGAAATGGTGAGCGCCGTGCTGCGCTTTCCAGGCGATCGGCTGGCTGCCTTCACATGTAGTTTCGGGCGCACAATATTAGCCAGTTCCAACTCGTGGGCACCGATGCTATGCTCCACGCTGACCCAGCTTACGACTACAAAAGTGGCACGCAGTTGACGATCAGGCGCGGAATTCGCGAGGAAAAGAAAACCTTCCTAAGGGTGATCAATTCGCCGCCGAAATGGACTACTTTTTCCCAGTGCGTCATCGAGAATCATGACCCGGAGCCGTCGGGCGCCGAAGGCTTGGCCGATGTCCGCATTATCTGCGCAATCGACAAAGCCGCCAGGCGTGGCTCGCGTTGTCAAACTGAAGCCCTTCAGCAAGACAAAGCGTCCCGGCCCGCGCCAGGAGATAAAGCGTCGACCGGTGAAAAAGCAGCCGCATCTTGCTAAGGCTATTGCTCCTGACGAATAGTTCTTGCCTTTGCCATGAGCATTGCCTCGTTCACGAGATTGCGGAGGCACCAAGCCTTCGGATTCTCCTCTCTCATCTGTCTGTGCCGGATGGTAAATTCAGCGCCGGCCTTTTTCCGATGGTCCTTTGCGGGCGCGATGGTCCGCATCATCGGGTGTCTTCTCTTCCAAATTCGGCTCCGGCTTGACCATCGCATCAGTCTTGAGGCTCTTGACCGGAGGGAGGATATCTTTGAATGCGGTGCCGTAGATATCTAAGGCCGTGAGGAAGAGTCCGCATACAACGGGCCCGACGATGAATCCAATCGGACCAAAGAGAAATAGTCCTCCCAAGGTGCCGAGTAAGATGAGGAGGTCCAGGCATCTCGGCGTCCTTGCCGACAAGTCGCGGACGCAGAAAATTGTCTACGGTTCCCACCACACCTGCGCACCAGATCCCGAAGCAAGGTCGCGGATACCGGCGATCCGATCACATACAAATAGATCACGGCGAGGCACCCACACCAACGCGGTTCCAATTCCTGGGATCACAGAAAGAACCACCATGATGGTGCCCCAAAACGCCGCTCCGTCAATGCCGGCGAAGTAAAACGCGATCCCGGCCAGCGATCCCTGGATCAAGCCGATCAGCAACGTGCCTTTGATCGTGGCCCTTGTGACGGACACGAATCTCTCCAGCATGCGGATTTCGTCTTCATGACGGAGAGGCATATAGTAAAAATCTTTTGCAGGATGGACCTGCCGTCCTTCAGGAAGAAGAACATGGCGTAGATCATTACGAAAAAATGGAGGAAGAATCCGGCGGTTCCGGCTGTAAACGCGGATGCCCAGGTCACGAGAAAGCCTCCCGTTGCGCTTGGCTGCCGTCCCGACGTTTTTACGATCTCTTCCTGGCTTGGCACAAGATCGCTCACCCAGGGGAAGTGTTCGACCAGCCATTGATGAGCGTCGAAGGAGCTGGCCGCGCCAAAGCGCTCCTGAAGCCAGGGAATCGCGTGTTCACTGACAAGGAGCGCCTGTTTGACTACCAAGCCCAAAAGAGCGCTGAGCGGTCCGACGACGACTAAAAAGGATTAAAAGGGTCACTGCCGAAGCGAGAGACTCACGGCCCCGAAGGAGTCGCACCATCCAGCGATAAAGCGGGTGACAGAGCCCCGCCAGTATCGCTCCGATCAGTAGTGCTTGGAGGAAAGGCCACATCACCGCAACGAACAAAGCCGATATAGCAAGCACGAGAACGAGCACAAAAGCGGTGCGAAACCTCTCGCCGTTGATTTTTGCCGATTCCATGAGGGAACAATTTCTCTATGTTTATGACAATTTATCCGACACGTTCAACGGATTCTAGAAATGTTTCCCGCCAGGACAGATCGCCCCTTCTTCAGACAATCGCGTCGCGCAGATCTGGTGAGCATCCACGGGGACCTTTTCTCGCAGACCTCAAGGCGGGCAAGAACCGGGTGGCCGGCTGCAGACTTGGGCGCCGAAAACCGGCGAGGCGGTCGAGGAGAGCGGCGGAAAGGCCCACCTGCTTGTCAGTATCTACAGGTTCCGGTCGCTTGCAGCAAGCCCACCTCGAAGAAGTTGCCATTTTGGCACTGCGGAGATTGCCCCTCCGCTTGAGCCCGGGCAGCGCTCTTGTCGGGCGCCCCGAGAGCGGAGATAGGCGGTTTGCCCATGCTGACGATTAGAGCAACCTGCCGAAATATATTTCAGAAATGGTGACAGTGTTGATGGGGAGAAGGGGACTCTAGAGGCTCAACGAGAGTCGGCGTCCCTCAACAGATGAGGGTGCGATTCACTGTCGACGGGCATCGCCACTTTCCATTGTGCCAGCTCGCGGCGACCGTTATTCTCCACGTTCATGCAGAGGCCTCCTTTCCAATCGATTTATGCGCACGGCTTTGCTCGCGCGGCGGTGTGTATTCCGCATGTGCGAGTGGCTGATCCGAATTTTAATGCCGAGCACACCCTGGCTCTAGCCCGCGGCGCTTCGGACTTAGGCGCGGCAGTGGCGCTCTTTCCAGAGCTGGGGATTTCAGCTTACTCGAATGAGGATCTCTTCCATCAGGACGTTTTGCTCGATGCGACAAAGGCCGCGCTTGCCCGGGTCATCGCGGAGAGCAGAGATCTTTCGCCCGTGATGCTTGTCGGTGCGCCGCTGCGCTTTGAAGGAAAGCTCTTCAACTGCGCCTTAGTAATTTATCGCGGTCTATTGCTTGGTATCGTGCCAAAAACGTTTCTTCCGAATTATCGGGAGTTTTACGAGAAGCGCCAGTTCAACTCGGGCCGGAACGCTGTGAGGCGCGAAGTATCCTTTCTTGGGCGCACGGTGCCTTTCGGCAACGATCTCATCTTTGACGCAACCAACTATGAGGATTTTTCAATCCACGTCGAGATCTGCGAGGACGTCTGGACGCCTATCCCGCCGAGCACTTATGCGGCGCTGGCGGGCGCTACAGTGCTGACGAATCTTTCTGCGAGCAACATAACTATCGGCAAGGCCGACTACCGGCGCGATCTCTGCGCTTCGCAATCAGGCAAGTGCATTTCGGCGTATCTCTACTCCGCTGCGGGACCAGGGGAATCCACGACGGATCTTGCTTGGGACGGACACGCCATCATTTACGAGAACGATGAGCTGCTGGCGGAGTCGCAACGATTCTCTTCGGCCGAGCAAATCGTGGTTGCCGATCTCGACCTGGAGCGGCTCGCGCAAGATCGAATGCGCACGACAAGCTTTAATGACGCCGTGGCTGACCATCGTGAGAGGGTGTCACGCGATCCGCCGGGTCCCCTTCGAATTTGAAGTGCCTGAAGGCGAAATTTCTCTCAGGCGCAACGTTGAGCGCTTCCCTATGTTCCGAGTGATCCTGCAGAACGCGATGAGCGATGCTACGAGGCTTACAATATTCAGGTGCACGCGCTAATGAAGCGGATGCTAAGCACCGGATTGAAACACATCATCATCGGCGTGTCTGGTGGGCTTGATTCCACGCATGCGCTCATTGTCGCCGCGAAAACGATAGACCGGCTGGGACTTCCGCGTGAGAGCATCCTCGGCTATACGATGCCCGGTTTCGCCACGAGCGACATTACTTTGAAAAATGCGCATGCTCTCATGCGAGCGCTCGGGAATCAGCGCAAGCGAGATAGACATTCGGCCGAGTTGCATGCAGATGCTGAGCGACCTTGGCCATCCGTTCAGCAGAGGCGAACGCGTTTATGACGTTACGTTCGAAAATGTGCAGGCTGGCGAGCGCACCTCGCATTTATTCCGGCTTGCTAATTTTCGCAACGGGATCGTCTTAGGGACCGGCGATTTGAGTGAGTTGGCGCTCGGGTGGTGCACTTACGGTGTGGGTGATCACATGTCGCATTACAACGTGAACGCCTCTGTGCCCAAGACACTCATCCAGCACCTCCTGCGCTGGGTCATCAGCTCGCATCAATTTGATGGCGAAACAAGCGCGGTGCTCGAATCCATTCTCAACACGGAAATTTCGCCTGAACTAGTCCCGCACGAGACGGACGACCAAAGCCAGCCGGCGCAAAGCACGGAGGCGAAAGTCGGACCGTATGATCTGCAGGATTTCACACATCTACTATGTGACGCGATACGGGTTCCGTCCGAGCAAAGTTGCGTTCCTCAGTCAACATGCTTGGTCGGACAAGATGCGTGGCAGATGGCCGGATGACTTGCCGATTGAGAAGCACCGGCAATACGACGTAGCGACGATCAAGAAGTGGATGGAGGTATTTCTGTTCCGTTTTTTCAAGCTCAGCCAATTTAAACGTTCGTGTCTTCCGAATGGCCCGAAAGTTGGTTCTGGCGGTTCGCTCAGCCCGCGAGGCGACTGGCGTGCCCCGGCCGACTCGGAAGCTGATCCCTGGCTCGAAGAGCTCCGCTGCCACGTGCCAGATTGAGGAACGTTGATGCTCCGGGGAAGTGCTCCGGGAGTTTCTTCCGCTAACCGCACCCGCTGCATGTCAGGCCTCTCATGGCGAACAAACGAACGGTGATTTTCCCAGTTTTACCGGCCTTTTCGGCTAAAAAACGATCGCAGGTTTTTCCCGGAGCGTACGCTCGCTGATCTCTACGTCCGTTCGCTCTGCTTGAGCCGATCGTGTGTCACATTCTGTCAAATATATTCTTCCTTTATCCATGAAGCGCGTTAATTTCCGCGGCGCTAAAGATGCGTAAATGAGAATAGTAATGGCATAAGAATTGCTTGCACCAACTTTTTATCATGAGACCGATCATATCTTTCACGGCGCCAGATTTTCTTTTTTATGCTGCAGAATCGTAGGGAGATCGTTGTTCGGCGGCGGAAGCAGAGCGCTTTGTTCGAAATTCGAGAGGGTTGTAAGAGGCAGGAAGCAAGGAACTTACGTCAGAGAACTGAGGCGACGCTTGCTCGCTCTGAGATGGCGCTCGTAGTCATGGAGCGATGGTGGTCCCCAGCGCCGGCTGCGAAGGCAGGTGGGATCAGGGTGTCCCCGCCTCATCGGAACGATATCTCATGTTACAACGCTCAGATCTCCGCCCGTCCGGTCCAAGCGCAACGCTTTTCGAGCAATTCCCAGCCTATTTTGGCTCACCTGTCACATTTTACAATTCAACGCGCGACATGCCCGATTAGATGAGCCGAATTCGAGGCTCATATGAGCGGGAAAGTTAAAGCCGATAGCGCCCGCTTAGAATGACGCCCTCGGCTGAAACCCCGACGCGGATCGCTAAGAGAACCGACCTAGGCGGCCCGCTGGTCCGCGACAACTCGGACATGAGTCTGATTACGAGCAATCGGACACGCCACTGAGTTTTTCCCCATCCTGATTCCCGATGGGGAGTGAACCGCCAACTCTGGCGGTATGAAAACGCCAGAGGATTCGACCGGAACAACCCCGTGACAACTACCTTCTTCATCGATTTGTCGCTGAGTACTCGGTTCTAACCTGTATGACGGCGCGGATTATCTACGATTTCAAGATAACGACTCCAACCAATCGGTAAGTGATTTCTACGATAATCGCTCTGGAGCCGGTTAGCGCCGCAGCTCTAGGGACACCGTCGCATGATGTATCGGCCGGAACAAAACTTCCCAGCGCAAGACAACCCCGAGCACCGGATCCCTCAGTTTGCCGGAGGCATTTTCGATTTTCATCGACTTGCCAACCTTTTGCGCGCGAAGGCCTGGACTGACATCCCGGGCCTCACTGACCTCTTAAGCGGCCAGATCCCATTGGGACGCTCTGAGGTCAACGAACCACAAAAATCTTGTCCTGCTTCCCGCTGGCCGCCGCGCTCTTGATCCCGCCCAGCTCCTCGATAACAAGGAGTTCGGACGGATCCTCGATCAATTGCTATGTGATTTCGACCGTGTCGTCATCGATTCTCCGCCGGTCAACGCGGTAAGCGACGTCCTCTTGATTGCCGCGTTTGTTGATGCAACCTGCCTCACCATTCGAGCGGGCAAGACGCCGAAGAAAGCGATTTTCAGGGCGGTTTGTCAATTGCAGAAGGCGCGGGCAAGGATTGCCGGTTTCGTCTTTAACCGTCTGCCCGTCGGAGGACGCAGCCCGGGTTACGACTATTACTATTACGGCGACCGCTACGCAAAGAACGGCGCGTACAAAGAATCTGAAGCTCACTCCTCTAGCGGAGCATCTGCCCAATGACCTGAGCTTCGGCGGAATACATGTTCCGCGCTGACAGACATGACGAAGAGGGAAAAGGTCCGGATACCAGTCTGATGACCAACGGCGGCAGCATGGCAATTTCTAATTGAACTAGCGGAATACGAAGCGCTGTAAGCTCAAAGGCTGCATCGCTCCTGGGTCGTCGCATTCACTAAGCGACTCTAGCAATCGGGCTGCTAGCGAGTCGAGATGCCGAGCATCTTCGGCGGCAGCTATGGCCATCTCGTAGGTACCCCATGCCTTCTAACATCGCTGACCATCCGGCTTGGTCGACCACTCTTAGTGGAGCGAAAGAAGTCTGGCGTGGGGCACCTTCCAGGGAGAACCGATATCGCGCGGAGGATTTCTGCCGTCTGGGCTTGGTGCTTTCCGACTCAGTCGCGATCGTTAGCGCGTGTGCCCTTGCTTACTATGTGAGATTCTGATGTTCTGGCCGACTGCTGCCGCCCGAGATCTCTTTTGCGCCGTCGGGCGCAAGGAGTTCTTTCAGCTATTGGGCTAGCATTCTTGCTGGAGGGGCGCTTCTTGTCATGATTCTCTTCCTGAACGGGGCCTACGAAAACCGGACGCTTCTGCGCTTCCGTCGCTTCTTCTTTCTGCTTTGCAAATCTTTGCTTACCTGGTTAATCGCTTTTGCCGGGATATCGCTGATCCTCGAATTCGACGAGCGGCTGAGCAGAGTCTATGTGATAATAGCGTTGGGTCCTCGCCGGGTCTTTCTCGTCATTTCGCGTTTCGCAGTAGCGCGGACCTCTTAACGACTCAGGTTACTGCCGCTTCCTGCCGTCAGCGTATTCTTTCGTCGATTGACGGACAAGACTGAGAAGACTCGCCCGAGCCGCCTTGAGCGACAGATGGAATGCATGCATGAAGTTGGTGGCATGCGCCCGAACAGCAGGAACCGCTTCACTCGCCAGCCGCCCGCGTCAATTCCCGCTGTCCTTGAGATACTGAGGAGGTTCGTACGCTATGCGAGAGGGGCTGATCGATATCGTAATCCTTGGCGATGGCCGTCGCAGCGAGGGAGAGCGTTATGGCACTGGCCCGCGAATGCGAGAAGGCAATGGTGGATTTTGTGGTCATTCCGTCGGGGTTTCATATTCTCCTTCCGGTTTAGAGCTCTACGACGATCAGCGGGTGTCTCCCGTCCTGGGCGTTACCAAATTGCCGCTCAACAATCCCGTAAATTGGATGCTCAAGCGGGCGCTCGATGTTGTGGGTGCAATGGTAGGTCTCGTTTTTACGCGCCCCAGTAATTGCCGTCTTCGGACTATTGGTCTATCTAGAGTCCCCGGGCCAATCTTCTACAGGCAGATTCGTGTCGGGCGGCGCGGCCGGCACTTCCAGATCATCAAGATCCGAAGCATGAAGCTGAGTGCTGAAAAAGAAATGCGGCGCCCGTTGGGCGACGCAAAACGACGACCGAAGGCTAAACATCGGTGCTTTTATGCGACGCTGGAATATCGACGAGCTTCCGCAGTTCTGGAACGTCCTCAAAGGCGACCTTAGCCTGGTGGGACCGCGCCCACGAGCGCCCGGAGCTCATCAAGCGATTCCGCGAGGAAGTGCTCTACTACAATGCCCGTCATAACATCATTCCCGGCATGACCTGGTTGGGCACAGGTTAATGGTTTCTGCGTGGGATACCGATCTCAATGAACGAATTCGCTGCGACATTTATTACATCGAAAATTGGAATCCGATCCTTGACTTTCAGATCATGTTTATGACCTTTTTCCGCTGGGAGGTGCGCACTGATCCCGTCTCTTGAGCGGTGATTTCGTCGTCGCCGAGCGGCACTGACGCCGCTGCGTAGCGTTTCTTGACAACGCGGCCTCGTGGTGGCGACATCTGATCTCATTTCGAATTCTGAACGCGCCCGACCTCTCAGCCTCTGTCCCAGCTCTTCCCTCTGCTGACTATGCACAAACTCATTATCGAGCCCCGCCGCACCGAGAGGAACGACTGGCGCGATCTCTGGCACGTTTATCGCGAACTCTTCTTTTTTTCTCGCATGGCGCGACATTCTCGGAAGTTACAAGTCGAGACTGCCATCGGCATCGCCTGCCTTAGGAGACTGCTGAAAAGCCCGCGTATGCCACGTTGGCTGGCGTAAACCCGGAGGGCGTGAGCTCTTGGGGCATCATGGAAGGGTGAGGGGCTCTCAGGCGTCGCTCCTCAGTCACAGCCCCTTTAGGATGCCCTTCGTCCCTCCACTAATATCTGCCCAAAGATCTCACGCGTGACATGCGCGAGTTTTTCAACAGTCTCCTAGAGCGCGGCAGCTACCTGACGGAGTTTCGCCGGAGGAATGCGGCGAATCATCTAATACGGGAGCTATGTCCCGATGCCACGTGTAGCATCTCTGGAAAACTTCCCGGACGCATCCATTTCAAGACTCCCCCTCGCGAGTTCAGACAAACCAAAAGCCAACTCCCCACGCAAGCATGGATCAGCAAGAGAAGACTCATCAGCGAGAGTGGCATTCCGTTGCCACAGGCTCTTCAATCCGCCGGAGAGATCATTGATCTTCATCGACTCATTTACCTCTTGCGGGCAAAGGCTTGGATCATTGCCACAATAGCATTGGGTCGATCTTTGTCGCCGCCGCGTTGCCTACCTTATGTGGGCGCCGAAGATCTACGATTCGAGGGCTATCATTCAAGTGCACCAGGAAGCCCAAAAGATCGTGAATATCGCCAGACGTGTCCGAGGACAAACCGGAGACAAATGACTATCTGAATACCGTCGCTCAAGCGTTTACAAGCAGGAAATTGATGCTTGCGGGTGATTCGGATCAACTGGTCTCGACAAGGATCCGCGCTTTGCACCTCCGAAGGCGGATGGCTCCCTTATACGGAGATCGAGCTGGCAGACCTCATGTCCGCAAAAGTCGCTGTTTCAGTCCGCCGCAATACACGTCTTTTGGATATTATAGTGTCGGATACTAATCCCAAAGTGGCGCAAATGCTCGCAGCAGCGTTCGTCAGAGAATTCCTTCGGGAGGCTTTCGAGCAACGACGGGAGCTCTCGCGTGTCGCAAATGAGTTCCTTCAAGATGAGGCAAAGCAGCTTCAAGCCAAGCTGGAAGAGGCCGAGCGGAAATTGCAGATTTACAAAGAAGAGAACAAAGCCGTTTCACTGGAAGAGCGTCAGAACATCATTGTTGCAAAACTTCAGGAGCTGAATACTGCGGCCACAGAGGCCAAGAACTCACGGCTGCGTCTGGAAGCGGATCTCGCTCAGGTCAAGAGGATCGATCCAGCGAATGTTGATGGCCTTCTGCGGATCGCGAGCGTCAGCAAGATCCCGCAGGTTTCCCTGGTGAGGGAACAATTGCTTAAGGCCGAAAACCAGTTCGCTACCATGAAAAAGAGCCTATTGCCACGGCATCCTAAATACATCGCCGCGCAGACGGCGATAGCCAACTTCAAGGAAGCTCTATCTGACGCTCTTTCAAAGGCAGGCGATACTTCTGGCACGCGAATATGAGGCGGCACGACAGGGTGAGGACGAAAATCACGCAATTCCTGCAGGAACAAGAGCAGAAGGCGATGGAGCTGAGCAGAATCGCCATTCCATATAATGTGCTCCAGCGGGATGTAGCGTCAGATCGCGCTCTCTTCGAATCGGTCACGCTTCGCTTTAAAGAGACTCATATCACGGCCGGTATGGACAGTCCCGCTTTTCCGGGTGATTGAGGAACCATTGATCGCGACTTATCCAAGCAAACCGAGAAAGAAGTTCATCCTAGCGCTTGCTCTCGTTATGGGACTCACGCTTGGCGCAGGCACCGTTGTCGGTCTTGGATGCCATCGATAGCTCGCTACGCACAGTAGACGAGGCCGAATCCTACTTGGAACTGCCCGCACTCGCTTCCATTCCGGACCGACGTCCGGAACTCATGGATGCCGCCAAGACGATGGTGCGCGAGCGCGATTTCAGCGCCGCCAGCCTCGGGATCTCTCCGAACGTTTGCTCCAGAAGAAGAGTCTTCGCTCATGTCAACGGCATCGACCCTCCTAAGAAGCGGAACGGGAAAGGATGACTCTTCATCCGCTCGTCTTGGCTGAAGATCTCTGGCTCAGAACAGGCCGAAGCCTTTCGCACGCTGCGCGCATCGATCTCTCTTCTTGGCAAGCAATCTGACTACCGCAGCTTTCTCTTCACAAGCGCTATTCCTTCTGAAGGTAAAACGTTTACTTGCCTCAACTTTGCTTATGTCCCTCGCTCAGCAGGGCTTCAACACCGTAATCATTGACGCCGACCTCCGCGAGCCACGGCTTAAACAAGATTTGCTGGCTGAAGCAGGACCGGTTGCGGGCCTCACTGAGCTCTTGAGCGGTCAGATTTCGTTAGGCAACACTCTGAAGTCAACGGCCCAGAACAATCTCGTCCTTCTTCCCGCCGGTCATACTGCTGCGGATCCTGCCCAGCTCCTCGATAATATAGAGTTCAGCCGCGTTCTCAATGAGTTGCTTCGTAACTTCGACCGCGTTGTCATTGACTCGCCTCCGGTTAACGCCGTGAGCGACGTGCTCTTGATCGCCGAGTATGCCCAAGCCACGCTTCTCGTGGTTCAAGCGGGCAGGACTCCGAAGAGGGTCGTCCATAGGGCCATTACTCAATTGCACAAAGCCCGAGCGAGGATTGCCGGTTTTGTCTTCAACCGTCTGCCCGTTCGAGGGTGCGGCGCGGGCTATTATTATTATTATTACGGCGCCCGATATGCTAGAAATGGTTCGCAAAAAAATCTGAAAGCCACTCCTGCAGCTAAACTAACGGTGGCTTCCGTAGATGTTCAGTAGGCTTTGAATAAAGTACCTGCAAAAGGTGATTTTGCGCTGATAAGGCTGTTAGCTCTTCGCGATTTCACCTTAGTTTTCAGTATACTGGGCGTCTCTGAAAAGCTCGGTTCTGTGCCTAACTTTTTTCGGCTGCCTCCCCGCTGCCGCTCTCGATCTCCCAGCCTTGAGGGGACAGTGAAGGTGCTCGGGTGCTTGAAGGAAGCGCGGATATCACACCGGGATTTCTCAGCACGAGGCTGGATGCAGAGAAGGAATCCGGACCCCGCTGGGCAACCAGAAATGATAATCGTGCCCTAAGAATCGGAGCCCTCATGAGGCGCTGGAGCATCGATGAGCTCCACAGTTCTGGAATGTCCTCAAAGGCGACCTCGGTCTGGTCGGACCGCGTCCAGAGCTCCGGAGCTCATCGAAGCTGATTCCGCGAGGAGATCCTCTACTACAATGCTCGCCTAACATCATTCCCGGTATGACGGGTTGGGCGCAGGTCAATGGATTTCGGGGAGACGCACAGACCTCAATGAACGAATTCTCGACAGCTATTTCATCGAAAACCATCCTCGACTTTCAGATCATGTTTATGACCTGTCTTCCGCTGGGAAGGGAGCACATTGAGGCTTATCTGTTGACCCATAATTGTGGGCTGTGGCCCAAGCGAGACTTGGAGCTGCCGCCCAGCCCTTATAGTGAGGGGGCGTGATTGCGAGCCAACCCTTGGTCTGTCATTCAAAATTCTAAACGCCTGACCTCTAGTGTGATGTCCCATAAAAGACTTTACATATCTTCGTTCAGGTTCATTTTGTGGACCGTATGCCAGCGCCAACTCCTGTAATCTTGACTGAAGAGCAGAAACGCCAACTAAACCAGAGCAGCAAAGCGGCGACGAGTTCGCAGCGGGAAGCCTTTCGAGCTCGCATTATCCTGGGTCTGGCTTCCGGCAAGAGCGCTGAGGCGGTTGCCAAAGAACTTAACACAAGCATGCCTTCGGTGAGTAAATGGCGGGGACGTTGGAGTCGGCAGGGGCTTGTCGGCCTTCGTGATGCCGCGGGCAGGGGGCGCAAGGCGAGCGTCTCGCCGAAGGCCGTCGGCAAAGCGTTGACCATGGCGCCCACGCGTGCCGCTCATGGCGGAGCCTGAGTGTGAGGGAGATGGCCGCTCACACCGGGCTGAGCAAATCCACGGTTCAGCGGCTTTGGGCGGCGCACGGCATTGCACCGCACCGTGTACGCGGCTTCAAGTTGTCCAACGATCTGGAGTTTGAGGAAAAATACTGGGACGTCGTCGGGCTTTATTTGAACCCTCCACAAAACGCCGTGGTTTTGTGCTGTGACGAGAAAAGCCAGTGCCAGGCTCTGGAGCGCACCCAGACCGGCCTGCCCCTCGGACAAGGCCATATCCGCACGCGCACCCATGATTACTACCGGCATGGGACGGTGACTCTCTTTGCCGCACTGGACTACCTCAGCGGCAAAGTGCTGGCGCATACGGCCAACCGGCATCGTCACAGCGAATGGCTGGCCTTCCTGAAGAAAATCGACGCCTCCGTCGCTGCGGATAAAGAGATCCATATCATCTGCGACAACTACGCCACGCACAAACATCCCAGAGTCAAGGCGTGGCTCGCCCGTAAGAAGCGCTTTCATCTGCACTTTACCCCCACCTCCGCCTCGTGGCTCAACCTGGTGGAACGCTTTTTCGGCGAAATTACCCGCAAGGTCATTCGCTTGGGCAGCTTCCAAAATGTTCCTCAACTGGTGGCCGACATCTTTCGCTTCTTGGAGCATCACAATCTCAAGCCCACCCGATACCAATGGACCGCCGATCCGCAGACAGTGCTCGATAAAATCAATCGGGCATGGCAAGCGCTCCTCGAAGAAATGTATAGCCCTATTTATGGGACATCACATAGCTCTGGTCCCAGCTCTCCCTCTGCTGAATATGCACAAACTCTACTATCGAGCCCGGCCGCACCGAGAAGAACTACTGGCGCGATCTCTGGCGTTATCGCGAACTCTTCTTTTTCTCGCATGGCGCGACATTCTCGTGCGTTACAAGCAGACCGCTATCGGCATCGCATGGGCCTGCTTCGGCCGTTTCTTACCATGGTCGTCCTTACTGTTGTCTTCGGAAAGATCGCCGCTCTCCCTTCAAATGGTATTCCGTATCCGATCCTCGTCGTCGCCGCAACGCTGCCGTGGCAGTTCTTCTCCAATTCACTGGCGGAAGCAAGCAACAGTCTGGCCGGCAATGCGCACGTCATTTCAAAATCTATTTCCCGCGTCTCATTCTTCCAGCCGGCGCTGTGATTACGAGCCTCGTCGATTTCTTCATTTCACTTGGTCTGCTTGCGGTGCTTATGGCCTTCTTCGGATTTATCCTCGACTGGCGACTAGTCGCTCTTCCCTTTTCACAGTCCTGGCCTTTCTTGCTGCGCTTGGTCCCGGTCTGTTCCTGACCGCTCTCAACGCCAAGTTTCGAGACGTCCGCTATGTGATTCCCTTTATTGTTCAATTCGGACTCTTCATCTCACCCGTCGGCTTTAGCAGCGAGGTCATCCCTGAAAAGTGGCGTCTTCTCTACTCGCTTAACCCGATGGTCGGAGTAATCGACGGTTTTCGTTGGGCCATCTGCCGCGGCACAAGCGGACTTTACGTTCCTGGCTTCATCCTCTCCCTCGCAGTTGTAGTTTTATTTCTCTGGCTCGGGCTCTGGTATTTCCGGAAAACGGAGAAATCGTTTGCGGATATCATTTAAGCATGTGGAAGCGAGCAGAAAGCAGCAAACCGCGAAAGCTGACACACGATTTCGCTGCTCTACACTCTTTCTCCTACGCACTCGTCACTCTATCGTTTTTGTTCAACACCGTGTAGCAGCTCCTGACTCCGCCGCTCCCGCCTGCTTCCTCTCGCTCCATGAGTCACATCGCGATACGGGTAGAAAACCTCTCGAAGAAATACGTCATCTCGCACCAGCGAGAACGTGGACCTACAAGACTCTCTGCGATGTCATCACAGAGAGGCTTACCGCACCCTGGCGCTCTCTGGCTTCACGATTAAAGTACGTCGGCACAGCGAATAACGGTAACGGCAACACCCCTTCCGTTCCCGGTTCTCAGTCTGAATTCCGAGCTCCGACCTCCGACACTTACTTCCGCGCTTGCGCCGCGCGAAGACTTCTGGGCACTGAAGGACGTTTGCTTCGAAATCAAACAGGGCGAAGTCGTTGGAGTTATCGGCCGCAATGGCGCGGGAAGAGCACGCTCTTGAAGATTCTCAGCCGGATCACAGAGCCCACCAAAGGGAGAATCGAAATTGACGGCCGAGTGGCATCTCTCCTCGAAGTCGGCACTGGCTTCCATCCAGAATTGACCGGACGCGAAAATATCTACCTGAATGGCGCGATCCTCGGCATGAGCCGGGTAGAAATCAGAAGGAAGTTTGATGAGATCGTCAGCCTTTGCCGAGATCGAGAAGTTTCTTGATACTCCGATCAAGCGGCACAGTTCTAGGAATGTATGTGCGCTTGGCCTTTGCGGTCGCCGCACACCTAGAACCCGAAATGGTATTCATTGATGAAGCGCTTGCAGGTCGGTAGATGCTGAGTTTCAGCGGAAATGCCTGGGCAAAATGGAGGAAGTGAGTCAAAGTAAGGGCGGTGAACCATTTTATTTGCATGTAAGTCATAACCTGGCACACTTCAGACAGATCTGCTGGCCCTGCGGTATTGCTGAATAACGGCAAAATGTCTATGCAGACCTCCAGTTGATAGCGCTATAGCCAGCTGGTGGCAGGGCTATATATATGAGAGCGGTTCCTCTTATTGGAAAAACAATGTAGACCACTCGGTGACTTATCATCACATGAGATAGCGATGAAAAATAGCAGCGGGATTGTCTTCAGCACGTGTGGTTAATGGGCTGGACGACTTTTACTTGGAAATAGCAATAAACGCAAGAAGAAAACAATTGCCAACAGCCTCTTGGCCAATTCCGCTTCCCCTCAAATTCAGGGGAAAATATGCCCGTATATACCTACTACTAACGGGGATGCGACTCTTGACTTTACCCAGTGATTGATCAGGGAAACCACTTGTTTTAGAGTTCCTGTTCCTGTGCATTTATTTATACCCGGCCGATACAGTATGATCGTCGCCCGGTCCGTGCCCAACTATGAGTTACTGTGCAGAGTGGGGAAACATTTCAATTTGAGATTGCAAAATGATCAATACCCCGGGAATATTCTGCGGGACGGCAGAGCCGGCGTCTTGAACACAAAGTATGGCATGGGAAAAGCTTAGCTCATTGACCGCCAAGTCCGCCTTACAAGTTGGATGCATCGGTCTATGGCAGGACGGCGCTATTTAGCCGTTGATCTATTATGAATCGCTGTAGAAGGATTTTGTGACTGCGAGGCAGGAGCTGCTCAAAATATCGCAGAAATCTTTGAGTTCCAGCTGCTGATGCAAAAAAGGAACAGGCGCCGATAGCTGCCTAGGCATCCTAGGAATGCCTAAGGGAGTAAAGATCCTGCCCAACGTTTTTGTACGGGGATCGTGGTCACCGACTTGGCCTTTGCGCCTCTTCTTTTACAAAAGGAATGTGTTTCTGCTGCTATTTCTATGGCTGAGAAATCGACTTTTCAAAGGAAGACATTGTGCTGATCAGCCTGACAGAACATGATCGGGGATTTTGGCAGCTACCTGAACCCGTTTCGCGATATTCACGAAAGCAACATGCCGCCGCAAGAATATATTGGGCGGTGGATAAACAATATAGCAGTCTGCGCTGAGTGCAATCCCGAATATCGACAGAGCCATGACCGTCTCGTGCTTTTGCAGAATGGAAATTTTTGCGGCACTTTGCATCTGTCAGAAATCGCTGCGATCTTCGCCATAATAATCGCGAGCGTGTGCGCTAAGCTATGGATTACCTAATCACTAAAGCGAACCCTTACCAGATCACACCGGAGAATTATTGCCAACAAAGGAAATCTTCTTGTATTGCTTTAGCCGCGCAGGCGGGTTGGGATATGCCATCCGGATATCGCCCCCAGGCTTTATTTGCGTTCCGCCACCACTCCACCCTGCCATTCAACGGTAAATACCTTGTTTTTCATACCTCAGCCAATACCGATGATAGATGTTGGAGCTCCTGTAGGCTGGAATCAACTTACAGAATTTGTGCTTAACCGATACGCTTGGAGCTTCTCTAATTGTCGAGATCGGCTTGGCGAGCATAATTACCAGCGATCGAACCAACGTTATAGAAACTATTGTGGCAAAAGAGGGCTTGCGTAGAAATTGCCAACCTTATAAGGAACGGCAGTCTGTTTATGGGGGTGGAAGTGGCTTTGCCCATTTTGCGGAAATGCATTGACAAAAGGAGGCCCTCATTTTTATTGGGTCGGCACAAAAACTTTCCAACGCTATGTGCCTTAGTCAGGTGAAATATTTGAACGAAAGAGACGCTCATATTGTTTATTTCGACGAAGAGCTGAAACAAATGCCGTTTGATTTTATAAGAGACAGAGTCCTCCACAAACTGGCGTTGATACTCTGAGACTTGTCGATGACCGAGCTTCGGACGAATTAGGAAATGTCAGGTTCGTGCGCCACTGAGTGGGGCATCCTCGCGCCGGTTATTACGAGTTGAGCTAGCCTGAGTAACAGATGCTTCAAGCAATTGTAGAATATATAAGTATGCGGAGGTCTCTAATTACTAGAGCACAACGAATCAGGAAACAATCGCTTTAGGAACCACCACAAGCTGAGATCCGTCGTGGTTGCCGAGAACAGTTTGTTGCGGTCTGAAGATATGAAGGACGTTTAGGTTGCCGGGCGCGATCAATCGCGCTAACTACCTTCCCAGTATCATCCGCCAAGATTCCAGAGAACGACGAATGGTGGGAAAGGGGTTTTACGGAGTGGACCAACGTGGCCAAAGCAAAAGCCGCTTTTTCCGGGCCATGACCAGCCGCGGCTTCCGGCAGACTTGGGGTTCCACGACTTGCGCGCTACTGAAGCAGAGGGTGGCACAGGCGGAACTCGCCAAGCGAGCTGGCATCGAAGGCTTTTGTTACTGGCACTATTGGTTCGCTGGAAAACGCCTCCTGGAAAGGCCGTTCAGCGAAGTGCTGCAATCGGGAGAGCCGGATTTCCCGTTCTGCCTCGGGTGGGCCAACCAGACCTGGACCGGCATCTGGCACGGCGCGCCGCAACATGTCCTGATAGAGCAAACCTATCCGGGTCCGCCGATCATGAACGGCACTCTATGCACTCCTGCCGGCTTTTCTCGATAAGCGTACATCCGCGTGAATGAAAAACCTCTGATGCTAATCTACGACGCGGCGAATCTGCCGGAAGCCGCTGAATTTATCGACGCAATGGCAACAGCCTGGCGTGCAAGAACGGTCTTCCAGGTATCCACTTTGTCGCGCACTTGCCCTGGCATACTTCCAGCCTACGATCCCTGGCCCCTCGGTTTCGACGCCGTCACGTGTCTCCGGTCCGAGTCGTGTCATGACCTACTCGAAGCTCGAGATCGAGCTCGCAAGGCTGAAGCGGGCTTCCACCAATGGTCCGCCGCTACCGGTCTTGGGCGGCAGCGTCGGGCAATGCGCAACGCCTTCCTCGCAAAAGCGCAGAGCCGTTTGCGCCGTTGCTCTGGTCGCCCCGTTGCGAGTTTTCGAATACGCCGACGCTGCCCATTTTCCTGTTGGATGAATTGGAGAAATTCGCGCGGCCGCAAAAGACTTATCCATGCGTTTTGGACTAACTGGGACAACTCGCCCACGGTCGGGTCTCCGCGCACTAATCTTGCAAGAACTCCACCCCTGAATCATTTCGAACTCACCTTCGCGAAGCGCTCCGACGAGCTGAGGCTCTTCCACCAACCAACCGCATTGTGTTTTGTAAAGTCATGGAACGAATGGGCGGAAGGAACTATCTGGAGCCCGACCGTCAGTTCGGCCATCAACGCCTCGAAGTGTTGCGTGAAGAGTCGTGATCGCTAAGCCACCCGAATCCTCTCCTCCATCGCAGGAGGACGCTTCTTCATTTCGCTCGATCGCCATCTTGAATGGGTTACCTCATTCTGTTCCCTGAACTTCTACACGCATATCCACTTGAAAACAACAAATGCACCTATCGCTCCCTGACTCGCGCGGCAACGGCCGCAAGGCTGATGCCTGAACTCTCCTTTGCCAGCCCTCCCCTCCGCCTGCCTTGACGGATATCGCCATCGTTGGCCTAGGCTACGTTGGCTTGGCTCTGTCGCTTTAATGGGGAGGAGATGTCTAGAAATACCCTTTGGCCTGCTTGAGCCCTGTATTTCATTGAGTCGGAGACCGGTTAGATAGACTCGCGGCAAAGTACGGCATTGGTTACCCAGTGTCTGCCAACGGCACAGCACGATGAAGGATGTAAAGGGACAGAAGACACTTGTCATTGCGCCATTTGGAATCTGCCCTGCACACCAGGGGAATCGTCGTCGAGTTTCATCTCTGACAGAGGTGCGCGAGTTTGGACATGACGTTTGGTTCCTTGGCCTTGGGCTTTCCTCACCCGAGCAGGGCATGCGCAACGAGTGGGAGATCGTTTCGCAAATGCAGAAAGGAGGAAGGTGTATAATGTTCGCCCCTGGTGGAGCGCGCTTTGGAAAATGCTGGCGAAGTATCCGGTCCAAGCACGCCTGTTCTGTCCAAATATCGACTTCTGGTATCAACCGCAGTGGGATAAGGACATAGCAAAGGCTGAATCGCGCTATCAGTTTGATCACGTAATCGTATCCTACATATTCTTCTCCAGGTCACTTCTTACTTCCGGTCGGAAACGACCAAAATCATTGACCACCATGTCTTTACCGACCGCGATTTGAAGCTCCGAAGGATGGGTATCAGAGTGGAACTTTGCTTCTTTGAGCGGGAGAGAAAGGCACTTCGCCGCGCCGATATCGTGCTTGCAATTCAGAGGAAGAGGCCCGATGGTTCCGCCAGGCGCTCAAGTTTAGGACGAGGGTTGTAACCAGTGGCCATGTGGTTGAAATCGTTGATACTCCGATGGCTCTAGCTACGGCGCGACAGTGGGCTTCTTGAGTAAATACGAATGCTGTTAAATCGCTCGGCGGTTCATTGGTTTTTGAGCAAAATGGTGCCGGAAATTCGCAGGAGAGTTCGCTCGGTGAGGTTTCTCCTTGCGGGTGAAATCCTTTTGTTTGTCCGCCCTCTTTTTCCTCGGACGAGTCGATGATTTTGTCAGTCGATTGCGCAGCTCAGCGAATTCTATGAGAGGGTTACAGTTGTAATCAATCCGGCACTTTCAGGGCACGGGCCTGAAGATCAAGTCCGTGGGCCACTCGGATTTGGGAGGCCTCATCTGTTCTACAGAGGGGGCACGTGGATTGGATCCCCTTCCAAGTAACGCCTTTCTGGTAGCGGCCACAGCGGAAGACTTTGCTAGCCAAGTTGTTCGCGTAGTGAGAACGTGCTTTCGCACGACGCTTGCTTCCCGCGCGCGCGAAATGCGCCGGGACTGGAACAATAGCCGTAGACAGAAGGCAGCTCTCGGTTCAATTTTTTGGTTATGATGCTGTTGCTACCTCGTCTGTGAGTAATTAGGCGATGCGGCTTCTTAGCACTTTGTTCAATCTGAGTCGCCGCGCCTACTTCCGTGAGGCAACCGTCGCTTTGAAAGTTGCTCTGATCAGCTACGAATTCCCTCAGATACCGCCATGGGAGGTATCGGAACATATGCTCTTCTACGTTTCCCGAATGCTTTTCGGCGGCTGGACATGAGATTGAGGTATTCTCCGGTAGTTGCTACCGCCAATGCGTAGGCATTGAGGAAGGCGTCACCGTTCACCGGGTTCGTTCAAGTCGCATGGAGTTTCCGGAGAGGGTAAGCCGGATCTTTGCGCAACGCCATGCGGAGGTGGGTTTTAGGTTACTCGAGGGTCCGGAATTTCAAGCTGAAGCTGCACAGGCGTCTGCTCGTTTTCCGGAGATCCCACTGGTGGTGAAGCTTCATGCGCCTACTCTGCTCGTCGATGAATTGAATGAGGAACGATTCATCAGCGCAAGGAGAAGACACTCGGGCGAGTTTATCGCCGTCTGAGTTGGGCGGTTAGGTCCCCTCAGGAGGCGGCCTACACGAGACATCACGCTCTGAAGGGGCCGAGTTTTCTTTTGCGGACGAGTGCGAGCGCGATCACGCCCCGTCGCGCCGGCTGCGTTACAACTTCGCCATCCGGCAGCATTGTTGGCTCGCCAGATCGCGAAATGGGATCTCGATCCAAGATGTGCGCCAGTCGTGCCATATGCCTACGCTCGAAGACAGCCTTTTGAACATATCTGTTGAGGCGATACAGTCAATATTTTTCCACGGTCAGCTGGAACCAAGGAAGGGCGTCATGGAGTTGGCAGACGCCGTTCCTTTGATCCTCCTGAACGACCGAAACTCGGTTTCGATTCGTTGGCCGAATATCCACCCCTACCAGGTGTTGCGCAATCGGATTTTGAGCAAACAGGACCTCTGAAGGATAATATCGCATTTACGGGAAAAGTGCCTCGATTCAGTCCCGGATTATCTCACTTGAGCACGGATGTTCTGGTTGTTTAACCAGATGGAGAACTTCCCGAACGTGCCTCGAAGCAATGGCGGCCGGGAGGCGGGCGATAATTACGACCAGAGCAGGAGGACTTCCGGGAGCTGCTTAATCATGGCGGAGCAGGCTGCCTCGTTGAACCTGGGAACCCCGCCGCTATCGCCCGGCATATTGTCCACCTTCTCGGTGCCCCGAGGAGCGTTTCAGACTCGGTCGCAATGCCAGGAAGCGGCTCTGCGAGTGCTATTCGTACGCACAATCACTGCGATTGCAGGAGGAGTGCTACAGATTCGCTATTAACAGCCGATGCTATTTGTGATCGCGCTGTATTTATCACTTTGCCGACAGGTCCCTAAAGGATTGGTATTACGACCAAAGATCGGTCAGGACGATCTGGAAGGGCACCCTCTGGGAACCGGAAAGGCAAGGCCTTTCCGGTTGGAGATGATCCGTTGTGGACGATGGATCCTTTCGCGGCGTTTCAAGCTATGCGACCGGTTTCCCTGGGTTAGATTTGAACGAAGTGATCGATCTTATGGTTTGATAGTTCAGCGGAATCGGCTTGCGCGTATGCTTACATCCGCCTACTACCTGAGCCTTGATGACGACTCGCTTCCCGGCTGCGGGCGATCTTGGCAGCGCCGTTCAGTTCCTAGAAGCTAAGCCGGACACGCTTGGTCTCGCGTTCTCTATCGTTCTTCGTGATGAGGCAGTGCTAGCTTCGGTCGAACTCCTGCTCCGGTCCGTTACTACATAGGTTGTGGTCACTTGCTGAAGCGGGAGCTTTTTTCTGCACCTTGGCGGATACGATGAGAACTTGCATTGGCGGTGAGGAACCCGAATTCTGTCTGCGTGCTTTGCACAAGGGCTACCGAGTTTACTTGTATCCCGGCGTGGTGATCCGGCACAATCGCACGCCGGTGGCGCGAAATCTCAGAAAGACTGCACGCTACTATATCCGCAATGAGGCGTTGGTCGGTCTTCGATATTTTCCGTTTCCCTACTCTGTTTTGCGCTTTTTCAATACACTGCCAGCTATTCTGCGTAATCCGGAGTGGAATGCGCAATGGCGTTCGCTTGTTCGGGGATGGCTGGAGGCCACCCTGGTGTGCGGTCCGCTGGGGACACTTGCGTCGGCATCCATTGCCTCTTGACAATTTCGTGCATGGAAGAAGCTTCCTCTTCCCCCCACCAGTGGACGGTAAAACCGCAATCGCGTTTCGTGAACGGTCTGCCCACGATGGTTCATGCCGCCTTCTGGTGCACGGTGATGCCGGTCACTTCGTTCTCTCGATTCCGCGCTATTCAAGGCACCATCCCTGCGTACTTGATGGCATTCGCTTCGGCAGGTCTTGTGCTGGCAAGTGGCGAGACCGGTCAGTTCTGAATTCCAACGAAGTCGCTACCTAAGCATCGCTCTGCTTTTGCGCGGGAATCTGGTTGCTGTTGTTTTGCGGAAGCCAGTTCGGGCACCTTCGTCTCAAATAGGCATGGCTTTGGCGATCTCGTCGCTGATCAGGCCCGACGATACGCGGGTTCTGTTCCGGCCGGCACTGTTTACGCAGACGCTGTATCTAGGCGCATGCATTTGCATTGCGCTTATTCTTCGCTTCTTCTTCCGCGAGGAATGGATGCGATATGTCCTCTGGGGTGCTTGGTTCCTGGCTCTACGGAATCTACGAGTGGATATTCTTCTTGGTCTTCGGGCGACCCGGCGATTTCATGTGCAAACCGCATGGCTGGCGATCACCCTGGAAGCTGGTCCGCAGACGATACAAGCTCGGACCGCTTACCCCTTTTGCGCATTAAATCGACCTTTCGGAGAGCCCTCTTGGTTCTCGGCGGCCGTTATACCCTATTTCTTCACTCGCCCTTCACTACAAGCGAAAGTTGCTTTCCGCAGCGCTACTTTTCTGCATTGTCTTTTCCGACCTCGACATCCGGCATTTATTGCTTTCACATTCGCCCTGGTTCTTTATGGCGTCCTTAAGAGGAAAATAAGCGCATCATTGCTACTCGCCGCGACTATCTGTTCGCAGGCGCATTTGCGATTCTCTATTTCTGCATTCCCGGAAACCTTTAATGAGATGTTTAGCTGCCAAGTTCAGAGGCGAGAACACCTCTGGCACGGGGCCGACTGGAGCACCAGGCAGCCGCGAACGATGCAGAGGCCACATTCACTCTCCTGAATAGAATCTTCGGCATCGGATTCGGCTACCACTATGGAGGGGTGTTTTTGCGGTTTTGATGAACACCGGATGGATCGGCTTCGCGGTGTATTGTTACGCATTTGTGAAACCCGTAATCTTGCTTACGACCAGAAGGCGGTGGACTCCCGTCAAGGTGTGCATCGCAACGCTCTTCTGCTTTTTCACTTCTCCGTCTCTGGAATTGTTTCTCCCGACGAGCTGGATGTTCCTGGGAATCGCCTACTGGTATCTTGACAAGTTCCGCGCTAACCGGATTGCGGCGATGCAATCAGCCTCGGGTCGGGTCCACTATCCCCGCACGGCATTAAACACTGTGCGTTGAAAGCGCTGCGCGACCTGCACACGCTAAGTCACGCGATTTGTCGGCAGTTGGTGAGTCTCCGGAGCCCCCTCTCAGACGGTCAAACAGATTAGTATGGCATCGACCTTGAACAATGTGGCAGTAGCGCCTGGTGAAGATCCGCTTGCAAAGGTTCACGGATGCTTCTCTTTGCAATATATGGAGACGAGCCGTTGCTTCCTTGTGCAAGCATCTTGTCCGCGAACTTGGCTTGGCAGAGCGGATCAAGTTTGCGGAACTCGGATCACGCGGACCTTTCCGGTGTTTTTAGGAACGCGCACCTTTTCTCAGCGTTCGCTCACCGTTCGTAATCGTAAATTTCGAAGGCACACCGGTCGCCGTTCTCGAATCACAAATATGAATTCCGGTTGCTTCAACGTTTCACGGCTGCCTTCCGCAAGCAGTCAGCCATGCGAGACCAGGTTCCTGGTCCAAAGACCACGATACAACCAACACGGCGGAGTATATTGTCCAGTTGGCCTCCAGCCCGAAGTTAGCTGATCCTTCGGAGCGTGCGCGCGAACATATTTCGGCAAGAACAGTAAATCGACCGGTTAGCGCATTTGTTGTCGGAAGCAACGCTCAGTGATTTCGTCATGAAACGTCTTTCTTTTCTCCGAAGCTATCAAACTCTCTTCGGCGCTCTCGCGCTCGCAATTCCGTGGACATTCGGACTATTGACTGGAGGGGGCTTTGTCCAGGCGGAAGCGCTCTCGCGAGCGGTCGCGCGGGCGGCCTTTGGCGAGATGGTGGAGCTCCAACGTGAAGTTTTCTCAGGGTGAGCCTCAAAGCGCCTTGTCGCTGCTAAAGGAGTTGAAGGTGAGGTGGGTGCGCGACTCGGTGGGTTGGCGGCAAATGGAGCCCTCGGCGGGCAACTATGTGGCCTTTCCCTCCGCCTTCCAACAGCGACTTGCATTCTACAAAGAAAATCATATCGGGTAGTTTTCGGACTCTGAGCCGATAACCCGGTGGCTTATCCATCGGATTCGCTCAATGTGGAGGGCATACAGCAGCTTCGCCCGCGAGATTGCAAAGCGACTCAAGGCATTCGGAATAGAATTTGTCCTCGAACTATGGAACGAGCCGCACAATTTCGTGATCCGGCCAAAATTAGGTGGCGATTGGGTAGGCAATCCTCCATCTCCTTGGTGGACCGATATGTTGCGATGGTTCATAGCGCAGTTTCGAAGGTGAAAGCCTTTGACCCTTCAGTGAAGTTGCTCGATTGCGATGACATGTGGGCGATCCACTATAGTTTTCTCGATAAGGGACTTCCTACTAATCTGGACGGCGGCATTTCATCATACGTCAATGACGTCCCGAGAAAACCGCTGCGATGTATAGGACAAACTGGGTGCCGTATCAGCTAGTGGACCAGGATCAGACGTTTGGCTCAGCAGGGCGACGACTTCGCGAGCATGCCGTGTTGCGCATGGGCAGAACGCCCGAGTTGTGGATCACGGAGTGGGGCTACAGCCCGTCGGTGGAAAAATAGGGAATGGAACTATCTCCGAAGATATGGTTGCCGCCTTCTTGCCTCGTGCGTTCATCACGGCAGCGGCCGCTGGCGTCAGGGCCCTGTGCTGGTTTAGCTCGCAAGATAGCGTCGATGGTCCGATGGGATTGCGAAGCAACGATGGCGAGCAGCGAAAGCTTTGGAGCATTCCGGACGATGACTGAGCAGATTGGAGCTGCTAGACTCGTGAGCCAGCTTAGCGGTGGGGACCATTTAACATCTGGCGTCAGGCCTATCTGTTTCGCGGCCACGAAGGCCGCAACAAGCTCGTCGCATGGAACATCGATGGGAGATTGCGTTGCTGCTCGGCAACATTCCAAACGTCAACGATGTCAAGCCATCGACGTGAACGGGCAATCTGTCGACGTCAGCGTTGCAGAGGATGGACGACCAAAACTAAGCGTGAGTTCCGCGCCAATCTATGTATCGGGGTTGCCTGCGGTGTTTCACTGGAACACAGCCGAACCGCTAGCAAAAATGCCCCAGAGGCCCCGGAGTAATCTTAGGAAAGAGAATTAAGCGATGTTGGTGGGCAGTGTGCAATGGAGCAAAGCTTTCCGTCACGTTTGGTGGACTTCTGCTCTAAGTCGCGTGCGCCAGTATTTGTCAGCTCATCAAATATCCGGTTTCCAAGTTCTCGTATCCGCAGCGGAGATGGTCGAACCACCCTCTGCGATCGGGACAGCGATATTTCAAGTTTCGGATCAAGAATGAATCCTGTTCCTGAGGTAGTTGTGGTGATTCCCACCGCTGGCAGGCGTCGGTTTTGACCGGTACCCGTCAATTCCCTGCTGTCCCAATCGCACGCCCCGGCTCGAATCATATTGTGCCGACACCCCTTCTGACGTTGAAGAGAGCATACGGCAGAATCAAAGTCACTGTTCTCTTGAACGCCGGATCCTCGGCGCACAAGCGAAATACGGCGTTACGGCATGCGACGTGCAAGTATGTCTTCTTTGCGGACGATGACATTGAATTTCATCATGCCTACCTTTCGGAGGCCGTTCTACTTCTTGAGGATTTCCCCGGGATAGTCGGCTTGTCCGGGAGGGTTTCTAAGGGATGGCCGGGTGACCGGGAAGAAGCCAAGGATCTCTCATTCGAACTACGCCTGAGGTTCGTCATTGGAAGGGACGCTTTCCCGTCACTGGAAGATTCAAACAGCTTTACGGGTGCAATATGGTGCTCCGGCGGTCAGTTCTTGAGCGCGAAACGTTCGACGAAGAGCTGCCGGGCTATTCCTTTGGAGAGGACTACGATTTCTGGGTGCGTGTCGGCGGTACGGCATCGCAGGGATATACGATCGTTGCCTCGCCGTGCACCTCCAAGCGGCTGGGGGAAGGTTCAAGCCCTGCCAAAGTGGCGTATTCGCGTCTCGCCAACCACTGGCATTTTTATCAAAGGGGAATTTCGCATTTGCCGTGGCCCTGGAGCCTTGTTCGAGATCGGTTTCATGTGCGTCAAATTTCCGTTGAGATCTTTGGGCGCGTTGATGCGCGGGGAGACATCAAGCCCGCCAGGAACTCTGCGGCTATGCGCTCGCGATCGCAGATATTTTGAGGGGACGCTCGCGACCTTCGCGCGCTTCAAAGTTTAGAGCGCATGCACATTGTGACGTTGTCGAGCGAATCGAGAACGCAAATTTCCGATCAACTTTCCGTGAGGAAAACTTTCTCTGACTCCTGGATGATCGACGATGAGTCTCAGTCTTTCGTCAGATCGCGAAACTGACACCGCCTGACACTGGGCTGAGCAATACGTAACT
>ERZ1370068.10296-contig-9007_pt1 | contig 48748 bp, 76 predicted proteins | sample MGYA00561227_ERZ1370068 | MGnify/ENA primary metagenome ERZ1370068 (study PRJEB38410, sample SAMEA6850437) | metagenome | study: Metagenomic assessment of the ecological functions of the soil: analysis of the soil microbiota associated with the... | reverse complement strand
TGCCACATGTATTGTTGCAATACGTTGATTAGGATCGCGCCCGAAGCGCATCTCTTCCTGTTCTTTATTCCAATCGTAAAATCCTTCCCAGTTTTCTTCCTAGTTTGCCCGCCAACCATTCGACGCAAAATCTGCGGCGGTCGAAAAGATTCACTGCCCAACTCGATGTAGATACCGGCAATGTTCAGTCTCACATCAAGTCCCACCAGGTCGCTATAATTTCAATGGCCCCATTGATGGCGTTGTAACCGAGTTCCATCGCGGTATCAATGTCCTGCGCACTTGCAACTCCCTGTTCCAACATCCGCATCGCTTCGAGACCAAGGGCAACGCCGAGTCGACTGGAAGCGAAGCCGAGTACGTCTTTCACTATGATTGGTTCTTTTTCATTCTCCGGCCCACATCAGTGACGGTCTGTACGGTAGTGTTAGCCGTTTCTTTTCCCGGTTACAACAACCTCGCACGAGACGGCCGAGGTGAACCGGGTTGAGCGTGCTATTCAATTGCTGCTTCCGACGCCGCGAACCGCGCGCTATCCTCGGTGATCGAAAGGGACGACGTATTGCTCGGGCGAAAATGAATGGATGGCCAGATGCGACCTCGAGCTCATGAAGTATGTTTCGCTTTTCCAGATCCAACTTCTCGGTGCAAAAGTGGCCTCGATTATGAGATGGGCGTCACGCCACACTCTTCCAGGAGCTGTAGTTCCTTGAATCTGTTGCAGAGTCCGTTCTAGAATCTTGTTCGGTTGATCTCTACCAGAGTTGAATGCCCTTGGCAAGATTCTTTCTCGATCTGAGCAGATGCCGCGCGTCAGTGACCCGTCACGTCGCTTAGTGTGACTCGGAAACCTGAGGCACCAGCAACCTGGCAATGCCATGACCCATCGTTCCTGCGCCTATGACGGCGATCGTTTCAATGGTTTGCGAATCGCTTCCTCGGATATAATCATCTCTCAAAGAACCTTGGCCCGACACCGGGATTAGCCAAGTCAAACCTCGGTTCGACTACCGTAATTATTGGTAGTTATACTATACGCTTAACTGAAAAGGCTATACTCTCTTGGTCGATACCCCAATTATTTGCGTGTCAATACTTAGCTTAGAGCTTAACCTGCTCGAAGGAGAAGTGATCTTTACTCATGAGAATGAAACTCTTAAAAGAGATGTCGTTATCATAGGCTCGTGGACTGTGGCCCTACAGCGGCGATCTACAAGCCAGCTCGTGCGAGCCTCAAACCTCTTTTGATTGACGCTCCACCGACATGGTAGAAAAGCAGATTTGGTGCCGGGCGGACAGTTGATGATTACGACCGACGTCGAGAATCATCCAGCCTTCGAGAAGGAACCAGCCCGAGCTGGATGGAGGAGTTTCGCAAGCAAGCCGAAAAGATTTGGGACAGAGTTTTCTGAGACCTGATTACAGAAGTAGATCTCAATGAACGACCACATTCACGATCCCACAAAGCGGACTAATAATCGTTACGCAGTGACTCTGATTATCGCACCGGGGTTTCAGCCAAATGGCTCGGTATTCCCGGTGAAGCGAAGGTTCCGAACGGCTTCAGGTCATTTAAAATCCCCGGCTTCGCTTACGTGACGGTCCGTTACCAGGCATTTCGAAATAAACAGCCTCGTCGGCGGGCGGCGGTGATACCGCGATGGAAGAGGCAACGTTTCTAACAAGGTATGCTGCCAAAGTCTGTATGTTCTGCATCGACGTGACAAACTCCGCGCCGTCGAAGATTATGCAAGAGAAGGCTGTAACGAGAAGATCGAATTCATCTGATACAGCTGTCGAAGAAATTGAATTGAGGGCACGCCTGAAGCAGGAGTTACCGGCGTTATGACTTCGAAATCTACATTCTGGCGAAGAGAGAGTTTTCTTCCTGCTCGGGCGTCTTTGCTGCCATAGACACAAGCTGAATACAGGTTTGTTTAAGGGTCAGCTTTCGCCAGGGCATGGATGAGGTTGATATCTAAAGACATTCGGGCACTCAACCGCGTTCGACCAACGTTCCGGCGTCTTCGCTTGTGGAGATGTTCAGGATTCAGTCTACCGGCAGGCCGTTACTGCTGCGGGCACTGGCTGCATGTCGGCGATCGACGCCGAGCGCTTTCTGGATCACTCTCCCGTGGTAATGCCGTCTGGCGAAGAAATCACAGACGATGGTGAACAATATCACGCCGGATCACCGCGCGATCATCACAGCGGATGGACACATGATTCCGAACAAGGGTTGAGGCTTCCCGGGTTAAAGCAACACTATCGAGTCATCCTGTTCGCGACGGTGGACACAGGCCGCCTCCTCACGCTCTCGGGAAACATCTCTCCTCTGGCCTGTGTTGATTCAATCTTGACACGCTAACGGTCAGTTTCTCCCCAAACGTTCCATCCGATCCTCACAGGCAGTCGTTGCATTTTTCAAAGCCAATCCGGAAGTTCGCGAAGTGATTCGAGCAACGGGACTAATGGAAACGTGGCCTTTTTGCGTCAATGCGTATTGAATGTGTCTTGAGTTGTCACCCGGTGATATTGAGCTGGTCGCGATAAAGACCATCTTTCTCCGCGTCACGAACTCCGGCCCAGAAGAGTTCGACTACTGATTGGATAAAGATCGTGGCAAGCAACTCCATCGTTCGTTTCACGCCACTAACTCGAACAACGAGCATCGTCCACTTATCACCGAGCATTCGCGTAACGCCAGCAGGTTATCGGACAACCGGTATCGAGATCGCGTCGAATCATCTGAAACGTTTCCTTCGTCTTCTGGGCTTAGTCTGGCCTTCAACCGACTAGGCGTAAGTTGATGTTGTAAGTTTTTATCTTCGAATTCAACGTCGCAGCGTTCATACCAAGCAGACGCGCCGCTCGTGATTGGTGACCACCGGTTTGTTCCAGCGCCCGTCTGATGAGATCGATTTCAAAGCGACGCACCTTCTTCGTAGAAATTGATCCCACGACCAATCTCTCCGACCGCACCGGAACTGGCACCGTCGTGTGAGAAGTCGACACCACAGACTTTGGATCGCTAATCTCGGGTCTAGAGCATTCTTGAAGTTATCTCGTTACCAGGCGCGATTACGACGGCACGCTCGATGGAGTCTTCACCTTCGCGCACGTTGCCCGGCCACGGAATACGACTCCATCGTAAGAGCCAGCACGTCAGGCACCATTTGATCCTCGAAACGGCTTTTCGACCAGCCCTCTTCGTTGTATTTTTGGATGAAGTGTTGAGCTAGGAGGAAGAACGTCTTCTCGCCGATCGCGCAACGGCGGTAACTCGATTGGAACCACGGGCGAGGCGATAGTAAAGATCTTCGCGAAAGCTGCCGTGCCGAACCGCCTCTTTAGATCGATGTTTGTCGCGGCGACGATGCGAACGTCGACCCGCCGAGGCGCCGTGTCTCCCAGCGGAGTGAACTCCTCGTTCCTGAATGACGCGCAACAAACGCAATTTGCGCGTCTCTGGTGGAATATCACCGATTTCATCCAGGAAGATTGAACCACCGTCGGCAACCTCAAAGAGTCCCTTTCTTCGCCGCGATAGCGCCGGTGAAGGCGCCGCGCGTGTGACCAAACAATTCTGACTCAAGCAGCTCTGAAGGAATGTTTGAACTGCTGACGGTCACGAAGGGACGGCCTGCACGGGTACTGGCTTCATGGATCGCCTTGGCGATGAGCTCCTTTCCGGTTCCGCTTTCGCCGGTAATCAGCACTCGTCGAACGCGCCGGGGCGACTTGCTCAACAAGACGGAAAACCTCTTGCATCGATCTGATCGACCGATGATTTCGCCGCGCTCAACGGCCTTGCTCATTGCACGACGAAGAGTGCGTGCGTTCTTCTCTCTTGCGCCGGCGTTTTATTCCGCCGCAGATGGTTGCGGTAATTTGCTCGTTCTGGAAACGGCTTTCTGATACGCACCCGAACGCACCGCGTTCCCACGCAGCGATTGCCGTGTCAAATGTCGCGTAGGCCGGATCATCACTATCACCGCCTCCGAATCCATCTTCAGAAACCTCTTCAGAGTGCGTCGGAGTCCGCCGATACCAGGCATGGAAACGTCAAGGAGGACTGCATCGAAAGCGCGACGCCCGTAAGCCTCAAACCTTCTTCTCACCGGTCTTTGCAAGGTCGACGCGATAGCCTTCAGCTAGCAAGAAGTGTCTCCGAGCACTCCGCATGATCTCTTCATCATCGACAACAAGCACCGAACCTTTTTGGTGGTGCGTTTCTCAGTCTTCATTACTTCAGGACAAACTTCAATACCGCTCTCGTATCTCGTGACGAACTCTGTGATATCAACACAGACGAGCATGTGCGTTCTTATGAAACAGATTAGTTTAGGCGAGTTTACAAAATAAAACAAAAGGCCTGGTAACCGACCAGACCTCATGCCCACGAGAGAGATGCTCGCTTCGCGATTAATCACCAACGGCCTGCGGCGCGCTCTGCGCACGAGCGCTTGGGAGTGTTATGTGGAAAGTTGTGCCGCTGCCAGGCGTGCTCAACGCTGATGCGTCCAGCATGTTCCTGACGATTCCGTAAGTTACTGCCAATCCCAAACCGGTGCCCTGGCCAACTCCCTTGGTGTGTAGAAAGGGTCGTAAATCTTCGCCACGTTCCCGCGCGATGCCCATTCCTGTCGTCTGCTGATTCCGACAACAATCGAACCATCGTCGGCCATGTCTCGTTTCGATCGGGATTCGTCCACCATCCAGAATCGCGCTCGCGGGCGTTCAGCAATCAAATTGGTGAAAACCTGCTGCAGCTTATCGGCGTTGCCGAATGCCTTGGTCGCATCCGGATGTGATGAGCGAACTGGTCGATTTCTATCTCGCTCGACGGAGCTGCGGTTCGAGTAATTGCAGAGTGTCGTCAAGTACACGGAGCGATATCGAGTTCAGCAAATTCGCAGTGGCGTTTCCGTACGCGAAAAAGTTAAGCAGGTTGTTGACGATATTTGTTGCACGCTCTGGCCTGTGTGTCCGAACTTTTTGCAGCAAGGGCGTGCTTAGGATCGGTATCCTGACGAGCATTCCCAGCAACATCTGCGTGGAAGACGAAACACCGGTGAGCGGTGTGTTGACTTCGTGCGACTTCACGCCGGCGGCCAGACAGTCCAATTGACGAAAGCTTCTCACGTTGTTGCAGTTGCTCTTCCAGGCTGAGTGCGTGCTGCTCGACGTCTTCGAGCACGAACAAGGGCCCCTGTTTGTCCCCGCCCATCCTGCAAAGGAGCGAGGGCGATATTCAAGACAAGCGAGCGATTGCCGAGGCGTCGTAGTGCAGCTTGTAAATGTTTCGATTTCCTGAAGTCGCCATCCGCTCCTGCCAAGCACTTGCGTCAGCGTTTCCGCGAAGTCAGGAGAGAACAAACTCAACGCGTTTTCCGATTGCCGCATCGCGACGAAGATCGAGGATATGCTCCAGCGGCGCGAGTTTAGCCTGGTGACTCGTGACCATCAAGGTCGCACGGCGAGCAAGCCCACATTGATCGATTCAATAATCGACTCGTTGAACTCCTTGAGCATCTTTAGCTCGCCTGCTCGTTCCTGCTGATCTCCTTATAGAGAAGACTGTTCTCAATCGCCACCGCTACATACGCCGGAAACAGTTCGCAGGATCTCCAACGTCCTCGGACGAAAGCAGGGCGCCATCGGCTGGATCTGGCCCGAGTCCGATCACGGCGACCATGCGACCGCCGCACCAACACACGGGCACATAATAATGAAGCGAGCACGTCTCACGGTGCCGGTTGTTTCTGGTACGTTAGATCAAGACAATATCGGCGCGTACGATTCCCATTTCAGCTGAGCGCACGCGAATCATCTCGCGAAAATCCGGCGGCACTATTACTTCGTTATCCAGCCCAAGCGAGCGCACAACTGCATAACCGGAAGGCGCGAGCTTATCTTTCGATGAAGATGGCTATCCTGCCGACGTTCATCACTTCCCGTAGACGTTCTAACTATTCAGAGAATCGAGCAGGGGGTCGGAGGGCTGTTGTAGCAGAAAGCGCGTGCGCCGCCCGAAGTCGAGCAGGCCATTGCAGGCAGGTCATATCGCTCGCCGTAGAAAAGTCGATCGACTTGTTCCCGCAGAAAGCCCTCTCACCGGCGCCGCCACTTCTCATCACGATAGCCGCCATTGCCAGGACGGCGATCACAACGCGCAGAGCGATCTCGCCGGAGCTAAAGCTTTGATCAGATCCGAACGCATACAAACCGGCTGTGTAAACGACGCCACCGATTAGCAACGCGATTCCCAGGGTAGTCAGTGCATAAACAAACACTCGACGTACGACCAGTTGCCAACGTCCATTAGACGATAACGAAGAACCGAATATCCGAAAGCGAACGGAATCAGCGCGAGTGGCAGGAGCGCAACGTCGTTGAGCCAACGATCAGTCGGCAAGCCTAACAGGTACACAGCAGCATAGAGCAGTGTACAAAGGCGCGACAGCGAGCACCGTCCCCGCAACACCGCCCACTTAACCTGTTGCCTGACGATCGTCGCTCTCGATAAGGTAGGTCTTACCAACACCACGGCGCTGGCAACACGAGCGCCGCCACAAAATGAGCATGCTGATTCCGTAGAAGAAGCCAAGAAGTGACTCCGTCACAGGAACCCGACTGAAGGGCGGAACAATCTTGGCCAACTCGGTGCGAAGGAACAGCGGGAACCGCGAGCGCGAGGAGAAAGAACGCCGGAACATACAACAAGAGTACACGCCACCTACGAGTGGCAAACAATTGCTGTTTCGTCGGGTATAGCAAACAAAAGTGGACGAACAGAGGCGCAAACAGAATGAACGCCGCGTTTTTTAAGAAGGCGACCGCGAGATCAAGATCTCGATAGCTGCCGGTAGGCGTGTAAAAGTGAAAGACAAATGCGACAACACACACCGTCGCGAAGTGCAATACGTATGGCGCTCGTCCGCGCTTGCTTGAAGAGTACGAAGAACCCTACAAACAGATAGACCAACCCAAGAAGATTGATATAGAGAACTTGAGGTGTCCAACGGTGAACGGCGCCCAGGTTGTCGAGGTCGGCAAAGTAATAGCGCGTCTCAGGAGGATACGAGGGCCTTTCCATCAGGTAGTGAATCTGACCGCCAACGCGCTGCCTGATCGAGATAGATCTGAACGTCGCGCGCATGAGCTATCTCTTCCGATTTCGCGTTCGGGTCAAGACTGACCCCGAGGAGATGATCGCCGGGTAGCAACCATGCTCTTTCGCCCGCGGAGTTGCGTTCAATTGATTTGGCTACGACCCCTTTGCTTGTATCGACCCAATCAACTCCATCCCAGGCGGGAGTTTCGTGTTTTGCTCGTTGGCGGAAGTTGAGGAATCCGGCACTGATCAAGAGCGCCGCGCCAATCAGCAGAAACCATGTTCGAGTTGTGAGTACCGATCCCTTCACAGTCGTTAATTCACCGCCGTCCGTTCGACAAACATACCCGCTCGTTTTTAGGCAAGGGATGTTCCTAGTTACCCATTCGAGGTCACCGGTTGTCATGAGCATTGAAGAAAGTCCAAAACATTCGAGAAAAACTGGTCCTATACTCGAGTTGCAAAAGCGAAGTTCTTAACCCAATCCGACTTTTCGACTTCTCCGAGAATTTGGACAATGGCTATTTTTGAGGTCTGGTGGAGTTGAGCAGACGGAGCACACAGGAGGGGTTTAGAGAACTGCTCGCCTCAGATGCGCCTCAAAACCTTAACGAGATACCCCCGCGAACAGAACGTCGATTGTTGCCAACGATGGTTAGAACTTCACCGTTGTCAGAACAAGTCTGTGCGTCGAGAAGGTTCCGCGCGTCGAGAACCGCTTCCGCACGGACAGGTAATCCAAAGTTGGGCAGTAGCTGAGTTACCTGAATACTCAACGACGGATCGTAAACACCTAATCTTCCGGCAAAGGGATCGATTGCAAAAACTGTCGCCTGTGGCGAGAAGCGCAAGACTGTACGGACCTGTGTACCGGTTTGGAAGCCTGCACTCAGACTGCAAAGCACCGGTCTGAAAAAGGCCGTTTTCAAACATGTCGGAAGGATCGGCAGAACCAGTTGCCGGCAATCGTTGTCCGCGTCCGAAAGCATAGCCGGCAGAAGCGGTCCATACGCGATTCAAGCGCCGCGTGTAGACCACGCGTACTCCGCGAGACGAACCCTGTTGGTTTGCAATTCCGGTGAACTGCATCGGCGGCATTTCCCGAAAGGCCGTTGCGGGCGCACTAAGCAAACCAAGACCACGGCCTGATGTCGTGTCGAAGAATGCTGTCGCTTCAACATTCGAACTGTTGTCGAGAACCCTTTCAATTCCTGAATTCGAGTCGATGGCTGCGTTCGACAACGGCTTGACCATCAACGAATGCTACTGGCCGAATCGGCTGCTGGCGGAAAACAATCTGGTCGTCCTCAAATGCGGCAACACTCTGAATGCCATCTTCGTCACCACCTGAAGCGAATGCCGCCTTTACCCGCGTTCGAGCGTTGGCGTCGAACTGCACACCAAAGCGCGGTGTTATCGCATGCGCGCCGCCGCCCCCAACAAACTTCGAGTAGTCGACACCCATTACGATTACGATGCCATCGCGGACTATCCATTCATCGACAGCGCGCATCGACACTCTGCCCATAACGTATTGTTGTTTGTCGTGCCGGCTTATCCAGACCGGGAGCCACACGCAACCCGGCGCCTGTTACTCCGACTTTGTGGCGATGGCCCAACTCTAAATCGCGTGGAGGCCTCAAAGCGTTCCGGCGCTTCCGAACCAACTCCCGTTTGACCAGTAAAGATTAGTTCCACGCCTTCTGACACTGGAGCTGATACGGCGAAGTTCAGACCTGCATAAGGGGCTGTATTTGAGTTGCCTGCGAAGTAGCTTTCGAGAATTCCATGAATCTTTGTTGTCGAGCCGCCGTTCTCAGTCTGGTAGTAGCATCGGGCGCGGTTTCCACCGGGGTAGATTCAGTCGCTTCCTCCGTGACGGCCTTGATTGCGGAATCTTCGCCTTCCTGAACCTGGAAGATCGAGCGACGACTTTGTGCTGATCGCAGTGTCCACTTCACGTCCTCACGATCGCGTCGACGTTCCGGCAACGTGTTGCCGTACCCAGATAGGTTCAAGGTTGAAACGATAAATTAACTCTTGCGATGCTCGCACTTCGACGGACGCAAAGACTACTTCAGTTGAAGCCGTTGGCAATCGCTTTAATTCCATACCGTCCCGGAAAGACCTTGGCGATAAAGTTACCTTGGCGATCGGTCATTGCCTCTTTCGCCGTCTGCTTCACTCCATCGCGGATTAAAAACACGAGAGCGCCTAGCCAGGGGATTCCCTTTGTTATCTTGAACCGACCCAGAGATTGTTGCCAAAGCACCCTTCGTATCGGTTTAGCTTGAGCGTCAGATACAGCCGTACCCACCAGGACAAGGAGAGATAAACAGAGGCTTGATGCTCTTCTCATGCGAAAGGACCTCCGGGAGCTAATTCCCTTGTTGGACGCGATTGAAGCTGGGGAGCAACGGCTACTTGTTGGTTTGCCTTGCGCAAAGTCCGCAATGTCTCCGAGTTCGTTCCCCGTAAAACTAACTATCTGCCGCAAAACCGTTGGGTCGTCGAACTGGTTCAAGCGAGGGAGACTTGCCGGAACCACTAAAAACTAGGGGCTTTATTCTCTGTCACAGGGGAATCCATGTCAAGAATGGCCGCGTATTATCGGTCGCTTTGCCGTGACTTTTGGGCCGTGCTAGGATTCAAATCCCCTAATTGCCTCTTAGCCAGTTTTTCGCTCGTTTTTTTGCTCCATTAATGATAGACGACGTCCAATCTACCAAGCTACCCAATGGCATTGCGGTTCTGACTGAACACATGCCCGGCCTTCGTTCGGTCACCGCCGGAATCTGGGTTCGGCGTGGGTCCCGTCATGAATCGCCTGAACTTAACGGTATCTGCCACTTCATTGAACATGCCGTCTTTAAAGGGAGCCAGAGACGATCCGCCAAGGATATAGCCGTTGAAACCGACAGACTCGGGGACATTTCGACGCCTATACGACCCATGAGATGACGGGGTTTGCGATAAAGGTTGCGGACACCGCCCTTGCTGACGCGATTGATTTGCTTGCCGACCTCGTGGCTCATCCGCGTTTTGACCAGGAAGGATCTGGAGCGCGAACAGAGGTAATCCTCGAAGAGATGAAAATGGTTGAGGATACGCCCGACGAACTGCTCGGAGAACTCTTTAATGCCGCTTGCTTCCCGGATCAGCCTCTGGGCACGTCCGATTGAGGGAACACGAGAAACTGTTCCTACTTTTGATCACAAGGACGACTTTGGCGTTTCATGCGCGAGAATTCTCGTATTCCAATCTGGTCATCGCGGCAGCGGGAATGTGGATCACGGACGACTGCTGGAATTAGTCGGTCGCTGCCTGGACGGTTGCGAGCCGGAACCAATACACGCGCAAATGTTGCGATTGGCACTCGGCCACGTCCTGCGGCGCCAATTCTGATCGAACAGAAGAATGAATTGGAGCAAGCACACTGGTCATCGCCACGCCGTGGCCGGACGCGCTAAGTGAGGATCGTTATGCAGCAAGCCTGCTTGCTTCAGTGATTGGCAGCGGCACATCAGGTCGGCTATGGCAAAAGGTTCGTGAGGAGCGTGGCTCTGGCTTATTCAGTTGGAGCCGGCGGAAGTACATTTTCTGACGTCGGCGTGTTCAATGTTTACGCCGGTACGTCACCGGAACAGCTCGACGGAGTTGTTGACCTTTCGCTGGAAGCATTACGCGACGTTGTAAAGGAAAGCGTGTCTGAGGAAGAACTGCGTATCGTCAAAGAACAAGCTATCGCGTCGATCTTATTAGGCCTGAGTCGTCGAGCGCGCGTGCCAGTACTCTTGCGCGTCAGGAAATTATTCATGGCCGAAGAATCTCACCAGATAGAGGTCGTGGAAAAGATCAGGGCAGCAACCCCGAAGCGCTGAAAGAGATCGCCCAAACTTATTTTAGATCCGAAGTCCTTTCATTAGGCGCACTCAGGAAATCTGAACGGATTTAACGTGGATCGATCACGGCTTGCGATTTGAAACTCTCACGAGGAACAACTCAACGAGCAGCATTGAACTTCTCTGCTATCGAGTCGTTAATCATCAGCTACTCCATCACAACACACCCGTAGCCGATTTGGTCTTTAAGTGGTAAATTCACTTCGTCCCTTCTTCTGTTTTGATATTCGAGCACGCTTCATGAAACTTACCGTTCTCGGCAGCGGATCAACCGGCAACGCTGTGCTGATCGTTGCAGGCAATACTCGCGTACTTGTCGACGCTGGCTTAAGCGCAAAAGAGATTACTCGCCGTTTCGCCATGATGGGTGAAGACGCGCAACGACTCGACGGAATCCTCGTCACGCATGAACACGGCGATCATGCCGGCGGCTTGCGCGTCCTGCTCGGCACAGTTGACTGTCCCGTCATCTCAGGTCAAACACTGGAGGCGTACGTTAGCGAGCGTTTCAACGTCGCTAACGACGAGCCGGAAGCGTCGGAAGCAAAGCGCTTCGTGATCGAGTTGAGCCAATGGAGTCGAGCCAGGACTTCCGCATTGGTGAGATCGACTTCCATCCATTCACCATTCCGCACGACGCCGTGGATAATTTCGGTTTTACCGCCACGCATCAGGGAGTGAAGATTGCGACGTTGATGGACTTTGGTCACATGACGACCCTGGTAACAGAACGCCTACGGGGCTGTGCTGCGGTCGTCATTGAGTCAAATCACAGTCGCGATATGCTCAAGAGCTTGTGACAACTATCCCCTGGGAACTCAAGCAGCAGGATACTCTCGCGATTGGGTCACCTTTCAAATGAAGATTTGGCTGATTGGCTGAAAGGCGGGTTTGACGGTTGCGCCAGATACATCGTTTCTCGCCCACCTTTCTCAACGCGCGAACAATCCTTACCTGGCAAAGATCACCGCCGAAGTCGCTCTTTATGAAAGGGCACCATTGTTTCCCACAGAAACCCAGATCAGCCTTTCGTATCCAAAGGAGCCTACGCCCTGGATAGAAGTGTGAGGACAGCAGCCCAGGAGAGACACGCAGGAGCATGATGGCTCTTGCTGGATCAATGCTACTTCTCTTGACTGGGTGCGCGGTTAAGCGAGCACTGTCGCCCGGTGGCATTCCCTCAGAGGTCGAATCCGTTATTGGTACGGTTAGCGATGACATTGCTCAAGAGCGTTATGACAAGGTGTACAACGAAGCATCAGAACTTTGGAAACACGACGCGACGCAACAACAATCAGCCGAAACCCTGAAGACGCTACACACGAAGCTGGGAAAAGTGGAGAGTCGTACAGTCAACTCAGCCACCGAACAGCAAAACTCGGGCGGCCCACTTGGGGCAGAGCTTTTATCGTGACATATCAAACGAAGTTCGAGCTTAGCGAAGCGATGGAAACTTTACGCTCGTGGAAGAAAATGGACGTTGGAAGTTGGCAAGGTACCTGGTTAATTCGACAGCGCTTAAGTGAAGTGATGGTCTTTGGATTCTTGGGTGTTCGGTCTTTGCAAGCTCAAGACTCAAATTAAGACCCAAGGCCAAACCAGAGACCTAATAACAAATGATCGACTCGTTTACACACTGCCTGAAATGGAGCGCCCTTTGGGCCGGAACAAAATAAGTTCCAGAAATGGCTCGATGTCGGAGATCGCTGTTTGCGAAGTGCACGCCGAGATGGGCACGATCCCACACGACGCTCTCGAGCAGATCAAAGCGCGTGCTAGTTTTTCTGTCGCCCGCATAAACGAAATCGAGAAGACAACCAACCACGACGTTATTGCGTTCACAACAAACCTTGCCGAGTCCATCGGTGAAGCCTCACGCTTCGTTCATTATGGTTTGACCTCATCCGATGTCGTCGATACCGCCAATGCACTTCTGCTGCGTGATGCAAGCGACATCCTGCTCAAAAAGATTGGAGGCACTCATGGAAGCGCTTAAGCGACGGGCAACTGGAGTTTAAGAACACTCCACAGAGTCGGTCGCACCCACGGCATCCACGCAGAGCCAACTTCATTCGGGCTGACATTCGCGCTCTGGTTCGATGAGATGCGTCGCAATCGAGACCGGCTGCTGCGCGCGTGAGGCCGTCGCGGTTGGAAAATCAGCGGAGCCGTTGGCGCTTTTGCGCACTTGGATCCAATCGTAGAAGAGAAAGTTTGTTCCCGCCTGGGATTGAAAGCTGCACCGGTCTCAACGCAGGTAATTCAAAGAGACATTTATGCAGAGTACTTGAATACACTCGCTGTGATTGCTTCATCTCTCGACAAGTTTGCTTTGAACGTTCGTCATTGGCAGCGGACGGAGGTTCGTGAAGCGCAGGAGAAGTTTGCGAAAGGACAGAAGGGGTCCAGCGCAATGCCGCATAAGCGCAATCCGATCATTTCGGAACGCATTTGTGGCATCGCCCGAGTCGTTCGAGCAAACAGTCTCGTTGGTCTCGAGAACGTTGCGCTCTGGCACGAACGCGATATCTCGCATTCTATCAGCGGAACGTGTAGTGCTTCCCGACTCGAGTATCGCGGCTTGATTACATTCTGCAAAAAGCGATAGGGACTGATGGAGGGTCTGGTCGTTTATCCTGAGCGGATGCTGGAGAATCTAAACGCGACAAAGGATTGATATTCAGTGGACAGTTACTGCTGGCCCTGACAAACACCGGAATTTCACGTGAAGAGGCTTACGAACTGGTACAGCGAAATGCGATGCGAGTCTGGGATGAGGGGACAGATTTCCTGACGCTGGTTAAAGCCGACAGCGACATCAACGCAAGACTGTCGGTTGAAGAGGATCGAGCGCGTGTTTTCGTTAGACCACTACCTTAGAAACATTGATTCGATCTTTGAAGGGTATTCAAGTAAGACCGAACAATGTTCCGGTCTTACTTGATTGCTTGTGGGGAACTATTTCGAGCTGAAAACTTTTCTGCGTATTCGCCGATCACCGGCAGCTTGTACATCTGTCCTGGAAGGCCTTTACTGGACACAATACCCAAACGAGCAGTGTCACTAAACCGCCTACGAGATACAGTAGAACGGACAGCAAGCTCACAATACCCGCCAGCGCACTTGAGACTTGTCCGAGAATGAGAACCAGGATTGCACGACAATCATTATGACAATCCAGACTACTACCAGGACCACATTCAACAAAATCGATTGCATTGCATGGAAACGAACCAACCGGCTTGATTTCTCAATTAAGAAGAAAATAAGTCCCGGAAACCCAACCTGCAAGGTAAGCAATCAGCGATGCGATGTTTTCATCTAATCCAGTGCTGGACTTGCCAGATTGAACGGGCGGCGGGTTTTGCATTATAAGTTTCTCCCTGTTTAAGAGTGGTTCAAAACTGAACTGCCTCGACCGCGGTTCGCACGTCAAATCAAGACAGAAGGCTGAGACGCCTATTCCTACAAGGTCGAGATATTATGCCAACACTTAATTTTCACACGCAATATTTTGTGTTACCAGCTCAGGAGAACCTCAAAACACATGAAAGCCAAAGTTTACGTAAACCTGAAATCAGGAGTGCTTGATCCGCAAGGTAAAGCAATTCAACACTCGGTGGAACTGCTTGGGTATTCGGGTATCTCTGATGTCCGCCAGGGCAAGTATTTCGAGATCGCACTGACGGAACGTTAGACAGTAGCGAGGCTCGTTCATCGGTTGAGAAGATTGCGCGCGAAGTGCTGTCTAATCCCATCATTGAAGATTACCGAGTGGAGATTGAAGCCTGAGTCGTTCAAGCCCACGTGTAGATTTGGGCGAATCACGCGCTTTTCGTTCAGTCTTAGAAGAATCAAACGGAGTGTGTTTTTGGAAAATCTTTCGCGAACAGCGTAATCCGTCGATACCCCTCATCGGGCAAATGATCAGTTGTAGTTATTACTAACTAAGGAGATTTGCAGCGTGAAATTCGGCGTCATCGTTTTTCCTGGATCCAATTGCGACCACGACGCATATCACGTCATCTCAAAACACGTCGGTCAACCCGTTGACTTCATCTGGCACCGGGACACAGACCTGAGTTCCTACGACGCGGTAATCATTCCTGGTGGATTTTCCTACGGCGACTATTTGCGGGCGGGAGCTCTCGCTCGCTTTTCACCAGTGATGACTTCGGTGAAGAAGTTTGCGGACAAAGGCGGCTTTGTCCTGGGTATCTGCAACGGGTTTCAGATACTTTGCGAAGCCGGTCTGCTTCCCGGGGCTCTGATTCGTAACCGCGATCTGCATTTCATCTGTGAGCACATCTACGTGCGCACCGAAACAACAGACAGTCCCTTCACAAATGAGTTGAAACAGGGGACTGTCCTTCGACTTCCCATCGCACACGCTGAAGGAAACTACGTATGTGACGATGCTACTTTGGCAGAACTGCAAAACGAGAATCGCATCGTGTTTCGCTACTGCGATCCGAATGGAAAATATTACTCCGGAGGCAAATCCGAATGGTGCTCCGCGATAACATTGCAGGCATTTGTAGTCGTGGTCGCAGCATCCTCGGATTGATGCCCCCATCCGGAACGCGCTTGTGAAGACTACTTGGTTCGAGCGATGGCCGCGACATCTTCCGATCGCTTGCAGCAACTCTCGCCGCAGCGGTGGTTTGATCGTCAACTTCTAATCATATGAAACGCTTACTTCCGTTCATCATCATTCTTCTTCGTTCTCGGCGTCGCGGTTGTCAGTGCCTACTATTTGAAGCGCTCAGCCTCCGACGTGCATCCGGTTACGCCCGCTACCAACGGAGCCGGGCAGACGACTCCACCGATTACTGCTTCTACAGGTGCGGTGCCGGGTGCTGAACCCGCGCATACGCTGGGACCAGCCAATGCGCCTGCTCACCTGGAGGAGTTTGGAGACTTTGAGTGTCCGCCTTGTGGATTGCTACGATCCATTCTCGTTGAGATGCACCGTGAGTTCGCCGACCGGCTGCAAATAACGTTTAGAGAGTTTCCGCTCTCGCCCCCTCACCAACACGCTATCGCCGCGGCAAGTGCGGCCGAGGCTGCCTGGGCTTCAAGGAAAGTTCTGGGAGATGCACGATCTGCTTTACGAGAATCAAAAGGCGTGGCACGAAGCGTTTGACGTGCGGCCAATCTTTGAGGGCTACGCAAAACAGATTGGACTCGATCGTCGAACGGTTTAAGCAGGACGTTAACGGTGAAGCCGTTGCCAAGAGAATCTCTCTCGATGGGATACGCGGGCATTCGCTAAACGTCAAAGGTACACCGACAGTTTTTCTCAACGGTCGCGAAGTACCATTCGAATCCCTACCAGCTGAAAAACTGCGCAGGTCTTGATCAACGCTGAACTCTCCGGCAACAAATGAGCATGGAGGGTTCCACGTCTGCGTTCAAAAAGCGCGTCACTCTTCTACACCCTCATCGCCGTGCTGTCGCTCTTTGGATTGGCCGACGCGATCTATCTCACGATCGAACACATCACAGGACAAAGCGTTCGCTGCACACAATCATTGCTTACTGTTCTGAGGTGTTGAGCAGTTCCTACGCGGTCGTTGCCGGGTACCCGCTTGCGTCGATTGGCGCACTGGCTTACTTCAGCATCTTCAGTCTCGCAATCCTTGCGCTGTTTGGTTACCAGAATCGCGGGCCAGTTGTTGTTGCCGCTGGTCGTGGTGATGTGCCTGGTGAGTATGTGGTTGATTTATTTGCAGGCGTTTGTGATTCATGCTTTCTGTCAGTTCTGTTTGTTTTCAGCAGCGGTGACATTTGCCCCAACCGGTTTGACTGTTTTTGTTTGGCGGACGCAGCGAGAGTGGGAAACGACCCTACGCGGTTAGATCGTTTGTCGTCTTTGCGCATCCTCCCGTGTAAGGTATCCTTCAATACAACAGACTAAGAAGGTGTTGAGATGGATCAGCAACAACATAGCGTTTCTGAAATTTTTCGACGCGCGCAAGCGGCGCGTTCAGAACATCCCGAATTGTCATATAAGCAGATTACGGACCTGCTGGTTAAAGAGTTCTCTGGCGGACCGTTTCCGCCACTTAACAATTTGACTATTCCCGAACAGGACGACCGTGCACCTGAAGAAGATTGGACCGCAGGTTTGCCAATCATCAGGCGTGGGATTCAGTTTCAGGATTGGAAAGAGATTGCCGACGGGATCGTGCTGAGTTTGGAACAGACGGAAAATTATGCGCGCGAACACGGACCCGAGGGCGATCGAGACGAGTGGCACAACCGCAATGCAGGGATAAGTGAAGCAACATCGAAAGGCGTTGGTAAGTGGATGCCTGAAGAATTGATAGCGCTGGCGGAGCGGAATGTGAAGAAGTGAGAGTTGAGCTTTGTACTTTGAGCTTTGTGCTTTGAATTTGAGCGTTAACTTCGGAACAGAGGAACAAAAGTACAAAGAACCAAGCACAAAGTTCGTTTTACCCTTATGAGTTTCCTCAACAACCTCTTCCAGGACCCCAATTATCAGACAACCGACCCACGTAAGCCGGAAGAGATCGAAGATCCGCAGATAATCATCAGCCCTGACACGCGGCGAGAGAAACGTATCCCACCTGGACAATCCCGAACCAAGAAATGGCCCGTACTCGATGCGCATGGAACACCGGAAGTAGAGCTGGCGGCGTGGACATTTGAGGTCGACGGTCTTGTCGAGAAGCCTTTGAAGTGGTCGCTCGATGAGTTTATGCAACTGCCCGCTGTACGAGTCTACGCTGACTTTCACTGTGTTACTCGTTGGTCAAGACTCGACAATGTTTGGGGTGGTGTTTCAGCGCATGAAGTAGCGCGACTGGTCGGCGTCAAACCCGAAGCGAAGTTTGTGCTGGCACTAGCCTATGACTATGGTTGGACAACCAACGTCCCCATCGAATACTTCCTTAACGAAGATTCTCTCTTTGCATGGTCTCACGATGGGCAACCGATTCCACCTGAGCATGGTGGCCCAGTTCGCCCTGATCATCCCCCAACTCTACGCCTGGAAATCTGCGAAGTGGGTAAAGGCGTTCGCTTCCTCCAGGAGGATCAAGCCGGCTTTTTGGGAGGAAGGTGGTTACCACATGCGTGGCGTCCCGTGGGGACCAGGAGATGGGGGAACGGTTTAGATGGAACGATAGTAAGATTGCTGATTTCTGATTGCTGACTGCTGATTTGTAAAACGCGCGAATGACTGGTTAACCTTCAATCAGAAATCAGCAATCAGAAATCAGCATCAACTTTCACAATGTCCCTTCCAAAAGACGCGGCCGCCGTCATCCTTCTCCGTCAGAACACCGATCCGAGATAACCCTGAAGTCTACTGGGTGAAGCGTAGCGACAAAGGCTTGCTTTCTTGGGAGGCTTTCATGCGTTTCCTGGCGGACAAATTGACCCGACCGGATTCGGAGGTTGAAGTTAAGAACGCCCCGAATCCGGAAACCGCAACGATGATCAGCGGCGCGAGCTCGTGAGTTGTTTGAAGAGCTCGGCGTGTTAGTTGCACATGGCGGTGAACTCTTAACTAAAGGTCAGCGCGCATCTCTGCGCGATGACCTGGAGTCGGGTCGAATGTCATGGCCGGCATTGCTTCAACACTACGAGCTGCACCTTGATGCAAATGATTTCACCTACGCGGGTCGTTGGGTCACGTCCACCATTTAGCCCACGGCGGTTCGATACGTGGTTCTTTTTGGTTGATAGTCCCGGTAAGCAAGAACCAAATGTGATACCGGGAGAATTGTCGAGCGGCGAATGGATTCAGGCTAAGGATGCGGTAGCTCGCTGGTCGAATGGCGAGGTGACTGCGGTGCCGCCAACTTTGCACGCGCTTAAGACCCTGACAAATGGAATCACGCCGGACCTTGTTGACCGGTTCCTGTCGGTTCCTCAAGCTCACGGCGAAATCGTTCGGCGTATCGAGTTTCGTCCCAACTACATCTGCTTTCCAGTTCGAACACCCACGCGTCCGCCGGCGACTCATACGAATTGTTACCTGGTCTACACGTCAAAAGAGATTGTGATCTTTGATCCGGGATCGCCTTACGAAGACGAACAATCGGCCCTCGCAGACGGTTGTTGATGAGCTGAAATCAGAAGGCCGTCGTGTAACTTAAGATCATCCTTACACATCTGCATCCCGATCACGTCGGCGGGGTTAATGCATTGCGAGCACGATTAGGAGACGAGGTTTTAGTTTGTGCACACGAGCAAACAGCCGACGCGCTAACAGATATCAAAGGTTGATCAATCAATCAACGACGAAGATCTGCTCAGTCTTAAAGGCGAGCCTGCGATTACTCTGCGCGCGCTTCACACGCCTGGTCACGCGCGCGGACATCTTTGTTTTCATGACCATGATCGAGGCATCTTGCTGACTGGCGACAATATAGTCGGACTCGGTTCTGTTTGATCGATCCGCCACAAGGAGACATGATCGATTACCTCAGGTCGCTCGCAAGGATGAGATCGATCTCGGATCTCACGGTTCTGTTTTGGCGGGCACGGCCCAGCAATGGCCGCTCCTTATCCTAAAAAATCGATGAGTACATCAATCATCGATTGGAACGCGAAGCACAGATTCTCGACGCGGTACGATCGGGAGTTACTACGCCGGCAGCTATTGTTTCCGCTGTTTATACAGACATTTCTCCTAAAGCTTATGAAATGGCGCAGCGCGCAGTAATTGCGCATCTCGAGAAGTTGGAAGTTGAAGGGAAAATTTAAGTGGTCAGATTAGTAAAGAGACTATTCAGCCGGAAGATGTCGGGAAGGGGGCAGAGCTGAAACTCTGACACTGAAATACAAGCTAGTCCGGGAAGGGGGCAGACGCGGCAGTTTCTCAGGACTGTAGCTACTCAAGCCTAGCGCGCCCCCGCAGGGATCATGACACTCGAATCAAAGTGTGAACTCAGAATCCCATCAGAGATTATTGAACCGGCGGGGGCGACGCTTGGCGAGTAGGTAGACTTTAGAGAAACCGCCGCTTTGCCCTCTTCCGGACCGCTTGTAGTTGAGGTTTCTGAGTTTGATCCACTCAGTCTTTGAAGATTGAAGCTCTTTCCGACCACTCAAACTTGAGCGGTCGCGAGTCTCTGCTTTCTGAAGTACACTCTCTTCACTCAACTATGGATTACCCAAGAACGTTACACGAGCTAAAAGCGGCGCAATATCAAACACTTTCCGTCAAAGACGAACTGCGGCTGGAATCTGATTCGAAAACTGCGAGCGGGCGAAAAACTTTTTCCTGGCATCGTGGGCTACGAGGATACGGTCATTCCGCAACTCGTTAACGCGGTTCTCTCGCGACACAACATTATTCTTCTCGGTCTGCGCGGTCAGGCGAAGAGTCGCATCATCCGTCAACTGACAAATCTCCTCGATGAAAGAATTCCGATCATCGCCGGCTCCGAAGTTAACGATGATCCGTTTCGTCCGATCTCGGCTTACGGTCGTCAACGATGCTTCATGCAGAACGGAGACTCAACACCAATTGATTGGATCGATCGCGATTCGCGTTTCGTCGAAAAACTCGCGACACCCGATGTGACCAGTCGCAGACATCATTGGCGATGTCGATCCCGATCAAGGCGGCAAAGGGCGGTCACCTGCTGAGCGACGAGTTGACGATTCATTATGGCTTTGCTACCTCGTGCGAATCGCGGCATCTTTGCGATAAATGAATTGCCGGACCTGGCCGGAAAGATTCAAGTGGCCCTTTTCAACATCATGCAGGAGGGCGATGTTCAGATTAAGGGTTACCCGGTGCGGCTGCCGCTCGATGTCATGCTTGATCTTCTCTGCCAACCCCGAAGACTATACAGCGCGCGGCAAGATCATTTCACCATTAAAAGATCGAATCGGTTCGAGATCATGACGCATTACCCGAAGGAGATTCAGACAGCTGTTGAAATCACAAAACAGGAAGCCTGGACCGGAAGGTTTGCCGATCGCGAGCGTGTAGTGATCGACGAGTTCATTCGCGAGGTTGTAGAACAAATCGCCTTCGAGGCTCCGCGACGACAACCATGTCGACAAGCACTCGAGTTTCACAGCGATTGCCAATCACGGTGATGGAATCAGCCGTTTCAAATGCGGAACGGCGTTCGTTACTGACGAGCGAGCAGACAATCGTGCCTCGCATCGCCGACATCTATGCCGCAATCCCCTCGATGACTGGCAAGATGGAGTTGGAGTACGAAGGTGAACAAATCGGCGCTAGTCGAATCGCAAGAGATTTAATCAAGCGGGCGGCCGGCGAAATTTTTGAGGGCTACTTTGTTGGCATCGACTTCACGCGGGCCGTCCAATGGTTTGACGAAGGCAATAAGCTCCTTCTCGCCGATACTGCTTCAGCCGAGGAGTGCCGGACATTGATCGAGTCGGTTCCCGACCTGCTCGAAACCTCATTGATTCCTTTTGATTTTGATCGCGCAGAACCGGTGCTCGAATCGTGACAGCTTGCGAGTTTGTACTCGAAGGGCTGTACGCCCAGAATAAAATCAGTCGCAACGAAGAGGCGTGGTTACACTGCAGTAACGAAAGCGAAGAAGGATCGGCGTGGAATGATTTATGACGATCTGACGAGACAGGAAAGTATAGTTGATTGCTGATTTCTGATTGCTGATTTGTGCTTCGTCCTTTGAACTTCGACGCTGGTTCGAGGTTAATAAAGCATCTAACGCACAAACGCATCGCAAAGCACAAAGCACGAATCAGCAATCAGCAATCGAAAATCAGCAATGAAATTCACTCGCTACTCAAAGTTCAAAGGCTTCGACGTTTCGTCCATCAACCTTGGTGCGTTGATGGATTCCGCATGTCGGATGCTCTGCTCGATTCCGGTTATGACGACGACTACTACTGGACCCGCCGCCAAAAGCACAACTGATACGTCTACTCGATGCTCTACGCGCGGCCTTGCTCCAGGCATTTGGTGGAGAAAGGTCTGATTGATGAGCACCAGATTCGAGAAATGCTTGCTGACAATGAAGGGCCAGTTCAAAGGATCGTTGCTGGAAGAGTTACTTAACGAACTCATCGAGCGTCTCGTAGAAGAAGGCTATCTACGACTTCGTGAAGAACAGCAGAACAGGAAACGAACAACAACGTCGTGGAAATGGTAAGCGGCGAAATCTCTGACCCTTTGCCACGCGATGTTCGCTTCGAAGTCACCGAGAAGGTCTCGATTTCCTTGGCTACAAGACCCTGAGAAATCTACTTGGCAGTCTCGGCAAGAGTGTCTCAGGACGCCACGACACGGTGTATCTTTCCACGGGCGTTGAAGCAGCCGCTGCAAGCAAGCGTTACGAGTTTGGCGATACGATCAACCTCGACGTCAACACAACACTTCTTTCTGCCATTCAACGCGAAGGTTTGGCTGTTCCACTGAATCTGGAGTACAGCGATCTGCACGTACATCAGTGTGACTACCAATCATCATGCGCGACGGTAGTCATGCTCGACTGTTCACACTCTATGATTCTTTACGGCGAAGATCGTTTCACTCCTGCCAAGAAAGTGGCGCTTGCGATGGCCCACTTGATCAGGACGCAGTACCCTGGCGATTCGCTCAAGGTAGTGCTGTTTCATGACAGCGCAGAAGAACTTCCGCTGGGCAAGCTTGCCGTGACACAGGTTGGGCCTTACCACACAAATACCGCTGAAGGACTGCGACTGTCGCGCCGGTTATTGCAGGCCCAACGGAAAGAGATGAAGCAGATTGTGATGGTGACTGATGGTAAACCCACCGCTTGTTTCATCGAGGATTCGTTGCAGCAACCACATCGAACGCTCGAGAGTCTAAACGTCGCTTGTACAAAAACTCGATGGGCGGTGATCCATTCGTGATGGCAGAGACCTTCAAAGAAGTTCAAGCGTGTCGTAAAGCCGGTATAATGATCAATACATTCATGCTGGCCAGTGATTACTACCTGGTAGATTTCGTAAAACAGATGACGGCCATGACTAACGGCAAAGCCTACTTTGCAAATCCCGGTAACTTTGTCACAGTTCGTCTTAATCGATTTCCTGCGCCGTCGCACTCGTCGGGTTCACTAAACCATTTGCCAATTCGTTCGTACTGCTCATGTTCTTAGAGCTTTGTTGGCTTTCTGCCCTTGATAAGCGTCCAAAGTGCGAAGTACTTAAATTCAATCCGTTAAAAGCAGCACTCCCCGGCGTCTGTCCTTGGCTAAGGCGTAGGAAATGGCGTCAACTCTTCCCAAAGGTAAAGGCGTTTCACGCTTCGCATTGTCCTGCCGTATCTGATTCTTGCACTCGGATCCTCGTTCACCTTCCTCGTCTCGTTCTATTTTTCGAAACTCTCAGCCGCTCAGGATCAGAGTCGGTTCACAAAGTCTGTGCAGGAAGTCAATGATGAGATCAGAGCTCGTCTGCAGACCTCGATTGCGCTGCTGCGAGCCGGCACGGGGTTATTTGCGGCGAGCGATTATGTGGATAAAGACGAATTTGCTCACTTCGTCCAACAGATTGAACTGCAAAAGAACTATCCAGGGATCCAGGGCATCGGTTTCTCGCAACGACTTCGCCCCGACGAAAGGACCGCACTGGTCGAGCGGATGAAGCATGATGGATTTCCTGACTTCAAAATTTGGCCCGACAGCCCGCGCAGCGAATACAACACCATCATTTACCTGGAACCGATGAACAATCGGAATCACATTGCGATCGGCTTCGACATGGCTTCGGAGGCCGTGAGGCGTCAAGCGATGGATGGGGCACGCGACAGTGGCACCCCGGTAGCTTCAGGCCGTGTGGTTTTGGTCCAGGAACCTACAACGCAACAGCAGTATGGTTTTTGATCTATGCCCCTGTTTACAGGAATGGCGCTGACGTTTCAACCGTAAAGGCGCGGCAGGATGCCCTGTTCGGTTTTGTCTATAGTCCTTTTCGAGTGGACGACTTTATAGCTCCGGTTTTGAATGAAAAGACCTCGATGTCAGTTTTAAGATTTACGACGGAAACGAAGTTAAACCTGAAACTCTGTTACACGACTCGCCAGCCGAAACTAAGCCAGAGCTCACCAAGCAAACAACCATCGATTTCGCCGGAAGAAGCTGGACTTTGGTTTATGCAACAAAGCCATCCTTTGAACTCTCTTCCAGTCGCACGGTTGTTCCTTACACTTTCGCCGCAGGCCTGTTGCTCAGTTGGCTGTTCTTCGGTGTAACACGCGCACAGATTCATGCGCGTGCTCGAGCCGAGTTTGCTGCCAGTGAGCTGGCCGAGTCGAAGCTACGACGCGAAAGACATTGACCGAACGTGAACTTGCTGAAGAAGCCCTGCGTGAAAGCGAGGAGCGTTATCGCGAGCTGGTAGAAAATGCGAACGACATCGTCTATGTGCTCGACTTCGATGGCCGCATCACCTCTATAAACAAAGCGGCTGAGACAATCCTGGGTTACTCGCAAGACGAGTTGCTGGGAATGAAGATCACTGAAAGGTTGGCGTCGGACTCAATCGAAGTTGGTGAACAGATGCTAACGTCAGGTCACCAACGAACCAACTTACGAAGTCGATGTCGTAACAAAAACCAATCGAGTCCTTACTCTTGAAACAAGCAACAAATTGATCACCAAAGGCTCCCAGGCGGTTGGCATTCAGGGCATCGCACGAGACATCAGTACGCGGCGGCGGGCCGAGGAAGCATTGCGTGAAGCAGACCAGCGAGCGCTTTCAGAATATGAACGACTGCTTGAAAGGATTTCGGGACTCGCGCAGGCCCTGGGAACGGCGCGTGAATTGAGCGTGATCTTCCGTGGACTCCGTGAGTTCACCAAAGCCTCCGTTCCTTGCGACGGCTTTGTTGTATCTCTTTATGATCCAATTCTCGATATGCGCACCGCTTGTTTTGCATGGGGAGATGGCAAGGAACTCGATGTCTCCGACCTACCTCCGATGCCTGTAACGTCTTCCGGTCCGAACAGTCGGGCTGTCAGAACCGGGCAAGTGATCATCACCAGTGACTACATGTCGGCAACGCTGGGCCATCCTTCGGTAATCGTCGGTCCGGATAATGGCCTTCGTCCCCAATCATCTATCGCAGTCCCAATGACGGTGATGGGTCGAATCATCGGCACGATTGAAGTTCAGAGTTATCAGTTGAGTGCTTATGAACCTGAACATGAAACGGCGATGAGCATGGCAGCTAACTTAACAGCCGTGGCAATTGAGAACGTTCGTCTGCTGCGAAGGGAAGTAGTGCAAGAGAGGCAGCTGAGGAATCGAACCGCTTGAAGGACGAGTTTCTGGCGACTGTTTCTGCACGAGCTGCGCACTCCGTTAACCGCCATCCTTGGTTGGTCACGCTTACTCGATTCGGACACTTTGGACGAAAGTGTCTCCAGGCAGGCTATCGAGACGATTTGGCGCAACGCAAAGGCGCAGTCACAAATCATCGACGATATCCTCGACGTCTCACGAATAATCACCGGCAATCTTTATTTGGACTTGCAACCACTGGAACTTGCTCCGGTTGTCGAAAACGCTATCAACGTTGTTCGTCCAACGGCTGACGCAAAGGCATTCGAATTGAGACCGAACTTCACAGCGCACCGGCTGTCGTGTCAGGCGATCACAATCGTCTGCAGCAGGTCATTTGGAACCTGTTATCAAATGCGGTGAAGTTCACCAACAGCGGTGGCCGTGTATCGCTTACGATGTACCAGGAAGGATCCTCAGTGGAGATAAAGGTGAGCGACACGGGACAGGGAATTAGCCGCGAGTTTCTGCCATATGTATTTGATCGGTTTCGGCAGGCAGGACAGCAGTACCACGCGTCAACACGGCGGACTCGGACTTGGGCTGGCGATAGCTCGTCACCTTATCGAGATTCACGGTGGTACCATTCGGGCGGAGAGTGACGGAAAGGGACAAGGCTCATCATTCACAATCAGACTTCCACTTCTGGATTCAAGAATCAAGACAACTGATGATCTCAAGTCGGAGCCGATCTCGCTTGGCAATCAGCAGTGTCTTTCCGGCGTTCACGTCCTGGTTGTCGACGACGATGAGGACACTCTGGAACTAATGACCACAGCCCTGACCAGTAGGAAAGCAAAAGTAACGGCAGTGTGTACCGCGGAGAAGCTATCAACGTCATAAAGAACCATAGACCTGACGTATTAGTTTCTGACATTGCCATGCCCGGGGAAGACGGCTACGGACTGATCGCAAAAGTGCGATCTATGGACACAGACTCAGCGACCGCCATTCCGGCCGTTGCTATAACTGCATATGCGAAGGACGAGGATCGCCGCCGAGCGCTGGATTCAGGGTTTCAAATCTATCTGGCTGAAACCCGTGGAATTGTCGGAGTTGATTTCAGTTGTCGCCCGCGCAGCGAGCGAGAGTTTTGATTCTATGGCCTACGTGCAAATCGACGATGTTCGTCTAGCTTACGACGATGTCGGATCCGGTCCAGAGCTACTACTTGTTCATGGGTACCCCTTCAATCGTTCGTTGTGGGCCGAGCAGGTCGACGCACTGGAGCAAGACTTTTCGTGTGATTACTCCAGACCTGCGGGGTTTCGGTGAAAGCGAGATTTCGGAAGGCGTATCAACCATGAATCGCATGGCCCAGGATGTCGCGCACTTGATGAATGCGCTGGAAATTTCGGAGCGCAATAGTCGGGGTTGTCGATGGGTGGCTATGTGGTCTTCGCCTTTTACAAACAATTTGCAACGCGTGTTCGAGGGCTCGTGCTCGCTGACACTCGAGCACAGGCGGACACGGAAGAAGCCAAACAAGTGCGCACACAACAGGCGCAACAAATCCTGGCGTCGGGCATGGCTGGCGTTACCGATGCGATGTTGCCCAAGCTGTTAACGCCTGAGACCGTTAGCAAGCGCCCGGAAGTTGTGAAGCGGATTCGTGACATGATGCTGAAAACGAAGCCGGCTGGAGCTGCTGCAGCGTTGAGGGGGATGGCCGCACGCGAAGATCAAACCGCGCTGCTGCCTCAAATATCTGTTCCAACTTTGATACTCGTTGGGCGTGAGGACCCGATTACGCCATTGCCTGACAGCGAGAAAATGCACGATACGATCGCCGGCTCGCGATTGGTGGTTATCGAGAATGCTTCACACGTATCGAACATCGAGCAGTCGGCTGTCTTTAATGCTGAAGTATCATCGTTTCTCCGTGGTGTGTCGTAGCTATAGGAGTTCATGTCTAACTACAAAACGTTCACAATTGAGGAGCGAGTGCGCTGGGGTGATGTCGACGCGGCGCGAATAATCTTCTACGGTGCCTACATTAGATTTTTCGAGATTGCTGAAACAGAACTATTTCGTGCTGCTGGTCTACCCTATGGTCTGATGTTTGACGAGGCCAATGTTTGGCTTCCACGAGTGCATCTCGAGTGCGACTTTCACAACGCAGCGCGACTCGATGATCTGCTGGAAGTCAGTGTCTATATCGGACGCATCGGAAGATCTTCGATGAGACTTAACTTCGAAGTACGTCGCAAGGGCGAGGAGATGCTGGTTGCCACGGCGCATTTCGTCCTGGCGACGGTCAGAAGAGATTCATTTGAGACCGTTCCTTTTCCCTCCGCGTGGCGAGAGAAAAACTTTGCCCCTTATTCAGCTAACGAACAGAAATAAATGACAGACGAAACCCTGGATGAGCGTTCAGTCGAGCGCGATCCGCTCAAACTATTTAAAGCTTGGTTCGATTCGGCAGTTGGCGCAAAGTTACCGCTGCCCAGAGGCAATGTCGCTGGCTACAGTGACTCGAGACGGCAAACCAACGTCACGCATGGTATTGCTTAAGAGCTTCGACAACGATGGGTTTGTGTTCTACACAAACTATCTCAGCGCCAAGGCAAAGACATGGAAACAAATCCAAATGTCGCGCTGACTTTCTTTTGGCCACAACTCGAGAAGCAGAGTTCGAATCGAAGGTACAGTAACGAAGACTTCTGCTGATGAGTCGCGAAGGTATTTTTGAAGGACGCCCCGCGAGAGTCAAGATCGGCGCCTGGGCGTCGGCGCAAAGTGAAGTTATTTCGGGGCGCGATGAATTAGAAAAACGGCAGGCGGAGTTGGAAGAAACGTACCGAGACCAACTGAGTTCCCTGGCCACGAGCACTGGGGCGGTTATCGCTTGAAACCGGATCGAATTGAATTCTGGAAGGTCCGAGTTGGACGACTGCATGATCGAATCGTTTATGAGGGACAATCGGATGGCTCATGGTCGATCAAGCGACTCGCACCGTAGGCTCTGTTGAGACCGGCCTGAGCGCACTCCGCACGAGCTTTTTTTTCAGATCAACATATCCCCTGATCGCCCGCGACCCAATTCGCTAAGAGACACGTTTCACGCCGCGGTGGTGGCCTCGCGCAAACTCAATCAATCCGTTCTGTAAATGGTGCGCCCCAGAAGTTGCCGTAAAAACGTCGCGCGCATCTGTGCCGCGCGTCTTAGTTCGCCACCAAAAGTCTTCACGCCAACGAGCCTCATAGTCTGTCGAGATGGTCCGCGAGGGTAACACTCAGCGAAGACCTGTGCTGAATCGCAGTGCATAGTAGATTCCTTCTCCGGTGACAGGATCATGCGAAACCAGCGGCATCGCCGAGCAGTGCCCAGTCTGGGCCGCAAATTTTTCTCGTCTCCCAGGTCTTGTCTGCGAGCCCGGGAATCCGGGCCGGCATAACGTTCGGCGGATTGCTCGAAGGTATCGACGAAGGTTTTCAGCTTGCGGGTCATTTCTTTGCGACCAGAACTTTCGTTTGTCATTACTCGGCGGTGAGTAATAACCAATCATGAATTGCCACAGGAGATCGTCCAGAGGTTCATGCTCAAACGCATCTTGAGTTGTAGCGATACCAAATGAAATGATCCGGACGAGGAAAAGCCCACGCATAACCAACCCATTTCGGAAGAAACGCCACCACTGTAGGAGCTTCGCCGTTTGCCGGAAGAGGTGCGCGGTAACCAAAAGCTACTTCCATGTCCGATGGCGGCAAGGCACCAGCCAACTTCTTACCAATGCCACTGTTTGCGCCGTCGGCACCGATCAATACCCGACCAGAATACTCACTGTCCCTTTCTGCAACGATTGTCCAGCCCCCGTGAGTTCTCGTCATCTTCCTAGCGGATACTTTCTCGCTACATACCAGTGGCGCCCGCGTCGCGTGCTCTATCCCGCAGAAATGAGTCGAAGGCGATGCGCGAGTAAATCGCGAATGGCTCATCCAGTTCGAGATGTAGCTTCTTTCCAGATGGAGAATACAAATCGAGTTCGTCGATCGTGCGGCCCACCGCGTTGAGTAACTGCGGCCATGCTTTCAACGCTTTCGACGTTACTCCACCCCCACATGCCTTTGGTTCACCTTCAGGCCGGCCATCAAACAGCGCAACCTTCGCACCACCTTTCGCGAGCAATTCGGCAGCGAAAGATCCCGCCGGCCCGGCGCCTACGAATCAAGAGATCAGATCTACTCATTTGAATAAGGTGAGTTTAAGTGATCGGGATCGCTTAGTCATAATGCGGCTCCTGGAGTGCGTGTGGCTATGCGTCCGGCGCTGGCTAAAGCAGGGCACCGCACCGCTCGAGAGTTGATTGTTGCGTCTCGAAAGAGCAGCGCTAGAATGTGTTTGTTCCCAGTAACAATCCCTGGCACCGTCGAGAAGCACGACTTCACGTCAGACGCGCTTGTTCAATAAATGGCGATCGAGCGCGGGCGTTCTCCATCCCCGGCACGGCCGCGCCGAGATCGAAAGATCGATTTATCAATGAGCACCGATTGCTTTCTGGTATTCACCGGCATCGCACCGCATCCACCGATAATGGTGCCTGAAATAGGTGGCGGGGCGACTGTGGAGGTCCAGGACTCCATCGATGCGATGGCGTGAAGTTTACCGACGGCTTAAAACGACTGGCGCCGAAACTGTTGTTCTAATCTCCCCACACGCGCCCGCTGGAAGCAGACTCATTCGTGGCCTATCACGGACCGACCGTGCGATGGTGACTTCAGTCGTTTTCAAGCACCTGACACTCAGTTCAGCATCCAGGTTGACGATGAATTGTTGACCGCAATTACCGAGAGTGCCTGCAAAGGAGCATTTCAAAATCACCAGAATTGCGGAGCGCGTGTTGGACCACGGAACGGCCGTTCCGCTTTACTTCCTGATCGCGAACGGATGGCACGGCAAGGTCGTTGCGCTTGGTTACAGCTTCCTATCGAATGATGAACATTTGCGTTTTGGATCATGCATCAGGAGAGCAGTAGATGAGTCGTCCGACGCCGCACGGCCTTTGCGTACGCAAGTGGGGATTTGAGTCATCGACTCCTGTAAAAAACCGCAAGCGCCGGCCGGTTACAACCCGGACGCGCACCTCTTTGACGAAGAGGCTTCCAGGGCCGCAATTCGCTCATGCGACCTCGAACGAATTCTGAGATCGATCAGAAGCTGGACGAAAGAACTGCCGGGTGAGTGCGTGCTATCGATCGATGCTGGTTGCCATTGGCGCGGGTGGCGACCTGGTGCGAAGCTGCGAGGTGATCAATTACGAAGCGCCCTTCGGCGTCGGCTACCTGGTCGCTCGATGCACGCTGGACGAAGCCGCGCGCTGTGCGACTACCGAAATCACAAGACTTCTCGCCAGGAGAGACCGGCGGAGACTTTCGTCACCTCCGAATTGCTCCCGAACCCTCCAGCAGATCCGCGCGGCATGCTCTTGCCGAACGCGTCGCCGTGCTTCGTGTCTCCTGAAAACACTCTGATGGCGATTTGCGTGATGCATTGGAACGATCGAAACCGGTGAAAGACACCCCGGCGGGAGGAGTTGGATCGCCAACGCGGTCTAGCGTTTTCGGCCACAATTGATCCGCGCTTCCCACCCTGTCACTAGCCGATGAACTTTCAAACTTGCGATATTCGGTCGATGTGCTACGGCCGGCTGAGACGAGTTCGATAGAAGAACTGGATCCCCGAGTATACGGAGTCATTGTTGAGGACGAATCACGGTCGACACCCGTGGCTTCTGTTGCTGCCGAGATTCCAGGTGTGGACACCGCGAAACAGCAGCAGGTTGAGATTGCGACTCGGAAGGCCGGGATACCCAGGGCGCAAAGAGATAAAGCATGTCGCGGTTTAAGGCGGAAAGATTTCGCGAGCAAGAAAAACTAACCGCAGATTTTCGCAGACAACAGTCGCTGGCTGCGTAAACCCTGCGGTTTTCTGATCTGCCAAAAGAAAACTAAACGTCGAGGTTGCGGAACGTCGTACAGCGCGTTGTCTTCGATGAACTTTGCGTGCGCGGTTCTGACAGCGTCACCCATCAAGCACCGTGAAGTATTTCATCAGTCTCAACCGGCGTCGTCGACTGAACTTCCAACAGCGTACGTTTGTCGGGATTCATTGTTGTTTCCCAAAGCTGCTCCGGGTTCATCTCGCCCAGACCTTTGTATCGCTGAATCGTGAGGGTCCCTTCTTAGCCGCGGCAAGCACCCTTTCAAGAAGCGCTTCTCGTGTTGGGAACCTCTTCACTGGTTCCCGTTCTCGCCGGAAACGAATGGACCCGACAGATCGTCTTCGAGACCCTTAAATAGTTCTGACGGCTTTTCTGAACTCCACGTAGCTAGCGAAATTCCAATCGATGGCCGATGTTAATGCCCGATCGAGTCATGGTTTCAATTTCCCACAAACCGTGCTCTTCGTCGGGAGTCAACTCTGTTTCATATCCGGCTTTGCCGAGCGCGCCGTCGATCTTCTGCATCAGGTCCCCGTCCTGGAAAACCTTGCGCAGAGTCAGCCCCCTCTTTCGCAACAGCACCTTTTCGACCAGCCAACGTCTCAAGCAGGCGCATCGAGAAGATTTGCATCGCCGGCGAGCTGTCTCCTCGCGCGTTCGCACGTAACTCTTGAAATCAACCATCTTCTCAAGCGACTGCGCCAGAGCGCGCACCTTCAATGCTTCCTCGTTGGCACCGACCGATTTGACGCTTAGCTATCAGTGGTTGCCATTCGCATGAGATAACGCACCATGGAACTCTTCGTCTTTGATGTACTTCCTCTTCTTGCCTCTCGCTTCACTTTGAACAGAGGCGGTTGAGCGATGAACACGTGTCCACGTTCTACGAGCGCAGGCATCTGGCGGTAGAAGAACGTCAAGCAGCAAGGTGCGAATATGTGAGCCGTCGACGTCGGCGTCGGTCATCAGAATTATCTTGTGGTAGCGAAGCTTGGTAGCGTCAAAGTCTTCCTTACCGATACCCGTGCCGAGCGCGGTGATTAGGACTTTGATCTCGCTGTGGCCCAGCATCCTGTCAAAGCGCGCTTTTTCGACGTTGAGGATTTTGCCCTTCAAAGGCAGGATCGCCTGGTTCTTGCGGTCGCGGCCCTGCTTGGCGGAGCCTCCGGCCGAGTCTCCCTCGACAATATAAATCTCGGACAGAGCCGGATCGCTTCTCCTGGCAATCGGCGAGCTTGCCCGGCAACATCGATCCGCTCAGCGCGCCTTTGCGCACAATCTCGCGTGCTTTTCGTGCCGCTTCACGGGCGCGGGCGGCATCGACAGACTTGCCGACAATCCGGCGCGCCACCGTTGGATTTTGTTCGAGGTACTCCGTCAGCCGCTCGTTCAGGAACGACTCGACTGCGCCTTTGACGTCAGAATTGAGTTTGCCCTTCGTCTGTCCTTCAAATTGAGGCTGCGGCAACTTCACGGAGATGACTGCGACCAGACCCTCGCGCACGTCGTCGCCGCTGAGCGACCCCTTGAAGTTCTTTGCCAGGCCTGAAGACTGAGCGTAGGCGTTGATGGTCCTGGTAAACGCCGAACGAAAACCCGGACAGGTGTGTGCCGCCGTCGACGGTGTTGATGTTGTTGGCGAACGAGTAGACCTTCTCGTCGTAGCCGTCGTTGTACTGAATGGCCACTTCGATCGACAAGGCATCGCCTTCCTTCTCAAAGTAGAGCGGCTTGTCGTGAAGCGTCGATTTGTTCTTGTTGAGATGTTTTACAAACTCAGCGATGCCGCCCTTGTAGTAAAACTCGTGCGAGCGCTCGGGTTCTTCGCGTTCATCCTTGATCGTGATGCGAATGCCCTTGTTGAGAAAGGCCTTCTCTCGGAGCCGCTCCGAAAGTTTGTCAAAGCTAAAAACGGTATCGGTCAAAGATCTGCGCGTCAGGTTTGAACGTGATCTTCGTGCCACGCTTCCTGGTCTTGCCGGTCTGCTCCAGCCGGGCCACGGGAATCCCGCGACGTAGTCTTGCTCGTAAGTTTTTGCGTCCCGCCAAATCTCAAGATGCAACGTCTCGGAAAGAAAGTTGCACACACGAAACGCCGACGCCGTGCAGACCGCCGGAAACTTTGTAAGCGTTCGAGTCAAACTTGCCGCCCGCGTGAAGCTTGGTCATCACCACTTCCGCTGCCGAACGCTTCTCTCTTTCTTCATCTCGTCGACGGGAATGCCGCGTCCGTTATCAATTACGGTAATCGAGTTGTCGAGATGAATCGCGACTTCCACAGTGTCGCAGATAGCCGGCCAACGCTTCATCGATAGAATTATCCACTACCTTCGTAAACGAGATGGTGAAGACCTATTTCACCAGTCGATCCGATAGTACATCGCTAGGCGCTTCCGTAACAGCGTCGCTTCCTTCCAGGATTGTGATCGATGATGAATCGTAGGCCATGCTCTTCTCTTTTCGTACTTTGGTTTCAGCTATTACCAATCTACTCTCCTATCAAACACCTGAACCGGCCGACGCGAGGAAGATCCTCACTTCGGCTGCACACTTTACCGTCCTCAATTCCTACGTAAACATGTTGCTCGCGAAAAGAACGATTCAACGTGCGTTCGTTTTGACGTCGTGATGAAAGTTTGAGTTCGATTCTCAAAGGTACTCAAGCAGGCGTCCTAATTCTTCGTTCATCCAGTTCCGCGTCGACATCGTCTATAACGAAAATCCGGCCTGATCTTCGATGCTAAATTATACAACGAAATCGCCGCTAAGTCCAGTAATAACAATGCGCTACGCTGTTGTCCGGAACTTCCGTAAACCCGTATTTCGTGGCCGTCCAGGAACGATCTCCAGGTCGTCCTATGCGGGCCCGACAAGAGAGTGCCCAACCGCCAGTTCAGCCGGCAGTCGGAGAGTCAATTCTGGAGCGTAAGGCGGCTTCGTAATCGTCAGGATTTCCTTTGCCTTCCAGCGACGAAACATAACGCAGCTGCGAGGTCTCGGCGGTCGAAAAACTGCCGTTCTAAGGTGTCGTTCAATTCCCGAACATACTTGACCAGTCGCTGGTTGTGCCAAATGACCGAGCCCAACTCAATCAACCTGGATCGTTCCATGGCGCGACAAGATCTGCGAGACTTTCTCCAGGCTGAATTCGTTTTCACTAGCCTGCTGCAACAGCTTGTTCTTTTGCTTGACGACTCTTGAATAGTCAGCAATCGTTTGCAGGTATGCTGCTGGATTGAAGCAGATTCCTCGATCGAGAAAACGTCGACGGGCCTCCGGCATTCCGCGTACTACTTCAAGGTCTGCTGCGGTAGAACGAGAACACTCTGCAATTGAGAAAGATAGCGGGCGAGGGATTCTCGCTTGGCGTTCACAAAAATTGCTTTTGAGTTGTCCTGGAGAGTCTACCTGCAGGTTTCGTTCGAGGTCAGGCGCCACTAATACTCGTCCACATATACGTGGCTGTTCTCTCTCCAAATCTTATCGCTTCCTTGTAAGCGTTGAGTTCGAAAGGATTTGTGCGAGCTAGAACGTGAATTGCTTCCAACCAACTGGTCTTACCATGACCGTTGTTACCGTAAATGATGTTTAGTTGAGAACCCCAGACTATCTTGCCAGTTAGATTCCTGGTATAGTTTAGTCGCTTCAATTCCAGCGAGCTGCATTGTCGAAATTTTACCATAGCGACCAGAGAAACGAGTGAGCAACAAGCGCCCTTGGGCCAGATTGGCTGACCGGACGAGCGCGTTCATTATCAGAGATTCAGTGTCGGATCAATTCAGACTCTCATTGGCATCACCAGACGTACTTGTAATCGTAATCGGCTTTCTCTGCCGGCTGCAATTGCGCCTGCGAGTTTCCATCTCGAAACTCAAAAGCGACCTTGGCGTCACCGATGACATTCAGGAATTCACTGGAGATACTGAGCGATTGAAGCCTATATCGGTTTCCTCACCCGCATATTCAGTTTGCAGACGTTTCTGTTTAGCTTCGCCCTCTTCTAGCGTTTTGGGAACTGATTACCAGTTGATTGGGTTCCAGATGGAAACGAATCGCGTGCGACCTTTCGTCTGCCATCAAAGCAACTCGCGATCCGCAGATTCGAGAAGTCCGCTCTCAAACTGCGACTGACTTGTCGTTGTTTTTAGGCATGACCATTTCGTAATTCGGAAACTGGCCATACAACATGCGTGAAATCGAGCAAGCGTGGGCCGATCTCGAAAGTAGATATGGTTTTCATCCATACCCCAAACTGATATCACCATCAAAACCTGCGGTCAGCTTAGTCAATTCAGCGAGGGTTTTTCGCGGTATCAGAGTATCGATACTCTGATTATCACCATTCTTCGTAACATTTTGCGCTCAACATACGCGAGTCGGTGTCCATCAGTCGTAACCATCTTGGCTGAGTCTGCGTCGAGAACAAACTTCGCACCGGAGAGCGTGTATCGTGATTCTTCCTGGTAATCGCAAAGATCGTTCGATCGATGAAGGTCTTCAAAACGTTTGCCGGAATCTTTGTTGGAGCTGATTTGAACGAAGGAACTTCTGGAAAAGCATCCCGTGCAACGCCAACCAACTTGAACCGCGCTCGGTCACATTTGACTGTTACCCATTCGTTGTCTTCCTTCTTAAAACTAACTGGAGCGTCTGGCAGTAGTCGGGCTATCTCAAACAGCTTACGAGCCTGAACACAAATAGCTCCAGGCGTTGCTTATCTCCTCCGCATCCATATCGCAACGAATGGTTACGTCCAGGTCAGTACCGGTAATTCGGATCGTACTCTCTCCTACCGATTCAATCAGAATGTTCGATAGACCGGTATCGTATTCTTCTTCTCAACTACCCCCTGAACGAAGGCGAGTTCTTTCTGAAGGTTTTGTTTACTAACTACGAATTGCATCGCGATCGCCCTTCACGTTGTGATTCCCACAACGTTTCTTCTTCTTCTAACTCAAAACTAAATCATTTATAGATCTTAGTAGTACTAGTAGGAGGCTGTGAATCTGTGAATAAGTGCGTTAACCATCTAAATCAGAGTGAGTTTAGTTATTCTTCTGACATAGTCTGTGGAAACAATCTGCAGCTGTCGTTCCAACCTTAGGAAAAGTTTGTGGAGCGCAACCTTACCACATTTCCACAAAACGTTCTCTGTGGCCTGTGCAAAAAATCCCGCCAAGACTATTTTTGTAACGACTCGGAGATTTCGCTAATCAGACGTTGCAGAGTCATCCGTCGCTTGTTACCAGCGATTCTGATCTTCTCAACTGAATGAATAACGGTGGTGTGATGTTTCCCGCCAAAAGCGCGACCTATTTCAGGATAACTATGTTTCGTGAGTTGCTTACAAAGATACATCGCCAATCTGACGATGGGTGCGAGATGTGCCGCGCGTTGTTCTTGGAGAGTAATTCATCGACGCTCAGTTTGTAGGTTGATGCGACCAGCTTCTGAATTTGCTGCATCGTAACCGCGCCTGATTCTTCTTCCTTTGCGATATTTCGAATTGCATCCTGCGCCAGTGTTTTTGAGATTGGTTCGCCTCGGAGCGATGAAATAGCGATCAAACGCACCAGGGATCCCTTCCAGTTCCCTCACGTTGCTCTTCACGCGTCCCGCGATGAACATCAGCAACGTCGTCGGGAATGCTCATATTCATGAGATCCGCTTTACGCTTAAGGATAGCGATTTTTGTTTCGAGATCCGGCGGTTCAATATCAGCGATCAAACCCCATTCAAATCGAGAATGGAGTCGCTCTTCCAGTGTCGGTATCTCGCGCGGGGGACAATCGGAACTGATTACGATCTGCTTTGTGTTGATCGTAGAGTGCATTGAACGTATGAAAGAACTCTTCCTGAGTGCGCTCTTTACCTGCCATGAACTGAACGTCGTCGATTAACAGCACGTCTACCGATCGGTATTTCTCTCTAAAACTTTGAGTCTTATCGTAACGAATCGCATTGATCAGATCGTTCATGAACTTCTCGGATGAGAGGTAACAGAGCTTCGAAGTGGTGATTGCGAGCTTTGATTGCATGACCACACGGCGTGCATTAACGTGTAGTCTTCCCGAGACCCACGCCACCGTAGAGGTATAGCGGGTTGTAGGTTCGTCCAGGCGCTTCGGCAACGGCCATTGACGCAGCGTGAGCAAATTGATTACAGGAGCCGACGACAAAACTGTCGTAGGTGTATCTAGGAGCTGAGCGAAGGCTCCGACTGGAAGGTGGTGTTGACGCTTTGCTGGTTACTCGCGGGGACGATATCGCTGATTGATGTTGTGGTCGTCGTCCTCGGTTTCCGTGTTGGCAAACGTTGAAGTTGAATCTGATTCAGAAGCGCGATCGATCTGCCAGCCAGGGAGTACCCATTGAGGCTGAGATCGTTGAGTGATTCATCCAGAATCTTCGAGTAACTTGCTGACTACCCAATCTTTGATTACTTGGTTTGGCGCTCGTAGGTGAATAACCTGGCCGCGCACTATCGAGACTTTCAAATTGGATTGGACCGAACCATCGTTCACAGTGTTTGATGGTTCAAGCGGCCGCTTAATGAATGGAGGATTTCACCCCACATTGCTATCTACGGATGGATTCATTTGAGAACTTAAAGCTGGAGGGGGTTCAAATTGACTAAAAGCCCGCGAAACAGAACCGTACCACCGGTTTTTGGAGAACTCTAACCTGCCCTATTCCAGTATTACCTTGCCAGTGACACCACGATACTTATGATTTGTCTTTTCCACAACGTTTTCCACAGCTAGAATGGAAAAAGATCCCTCCGGTTAAGTGATGCATTAAAGTCTTTACTATCAACTGTTTACAGGTGCCATACCCGGAAAGCCTGCGGAGACTAACATAGAACTTTTCGCCCGATCAAAGCGACTCCCGGTAATAAAACAAGCCACTTCCCACCCCAGCTTCTGCTGAGTTGGAATCAGGTATCATAATCATACGAATTTGTGTTCGGTGGTGTCACTGCGAGTGAGATCGACGAAACCCGTCCATTCGAAGCCAAAGGCTCACTTTCGGCTGTGAATGGTTCCGATAACATAAAGCCCTAAAACAAGGCGTACATCTCACGTCTTGGTTTCTTGGCATAACCAAAGACGCCGATTGAAGTCTGTAGGTTTTCGTCTACAGGAGATACTCGAGACTATGTCGAAACGAACATTTCAACCAAACAATCGTCGGCGCGCAAAGAACCCATGGTTTTAGGGCCCGAATGGCAACTAAGAATGGCCGTCTGGTGCTGAAGAGGCGTCGTGCCAAAGGTCGCAAGCGACTGACTCCTTCGCATTACTAAACAGCTCCGCTCCGGAATTGGTTAGTTCAGCGTATGCGGAATTATTTGCGAGACCCAAAAGAGTTCCAATACGTATATAGACGAGGCAATCGATACGACGGCACGTTTTTAACTGTATTTGTTATTAATAACGAAGGTTTGCATCATCGACTCGGCGTAACCGCTTCGAAGAAAGCGATTGGTAAAGCAGTTCAGCGAAATCGCGCCAAGCGCTTATTAAGAGAGGCATTCCGATCAAACGAACTCCCTTTAAACGCGCTGTCGAGTAAATATGATTGGGTTTTGAACGCGAAGTCGGCACTGTTAGAGGTTAAGTTGACGGCGCCGGCTGAAGAATTTGCGGGAATCATTGATCGCATAAGCCAAAGGGAATCGCGGACCGACGTCACATGAAGCAGTCAGTGAAAGTTGTTGTGAAGACAGTCCTTATTTCATTTCTTAGGATCTATAAACTGGCGATTTCACCGCTTCTACCTCCCTCTTGCAGATTTATTCCAACATGCTCGGAATATGCTATTGAGCGCGATCTCGCGATACGGCGCCTGGCGAGGCTCGCGGTTGGCTATGTCCAGATTACTAAAGTGTCATCCTTTCACCCTGGTGGCTACGATCCCGTTAAGTAAAGAGTCTTGCGCTTCTTAAAGAACTCGACACGTTATGCAACAAAACGATTCATATTGGCGCTAGTTATTTCATCCGCCATTCTGTTTTTTTGGAGTTACTTTATCCAGTCAAGCAGCCTCAGAGCCCGCAGCCTTCAACTCCTGCAAACAACCACGAGTCAACCTACTCCAGCTCGGCGGGATCAGCTGCTGAGTCCTACTGTCAATCAATCAACATCTCCGCTAGTGAGCGCCTCAGAGCAGTGCACCTCAGCGAACAATAACTATCGAGACACCGCTTTACAGAGTGCGGTTTGATTCACGCGGCGCCGAACCAGTTAGTTGGATCATCTCCAAGAATAAGAATAGTGGCGCTGAGATCTTTTCGGTGGCGGGTAAAAGTCTGATCGGAAGGAACTAGAACTTATCTCTCCCGAAGGTCTCGAGCAGACAACCGCGTCAGGTGCCTCTACAGATTCGTACCGGCGACGGCGGCACTAGATGCAGCCTTAGCCTCAGCCACATACCGAGTGGAAGGTGTCGACCACAGCACTGGCGATTCAACGGTAAGCTTATCGCCAGGAGAGAAAAAGAACTGACGTTTGTTCTGGAGGATCCTAGTGGTTTACAGGTAAGGAAGTCTTTGGTTTTCGACGCCGATCGTTACGCAACAGATCTCAGCGTGATCGTCAAAGAAACGAACAGGCTATTCCGCAAGTAAAGGTCACAATTGGACCAAGCATTGGCGATCAAGGCATCACGCACCACACTTTCTATTCAGTTGCACCTGAGGCGGTCGCGCACGTAAACGGCAAGCAGCTTGAGCGACATCCAGCAGCAGGTATCAATACGAATAAGAGTTCGCCTGATCACCTCGTGCAAAACGGACCAGATTGACTGGGCAGGCGTGGGTGATACCTATTTTCGCGATGGTGGCGGTTCCCTTGAAAGCAATCGGAGGGGACTTGAATACCAAACCGTTGCGTATGAATTTCAACCGAATGGTGGCAAAGCCAGAGAAGCGTTTTCTGCTTACCGGTACGGTTCCGATTCCTTCAGATGGAACACACACCCTTATTTACGCGGGACCGAAAGACCACTACCTGTTGACGTCGGCTAGCGAGGAGATTTCAAAGATCGCGCAGAGGCCAATCGATCTGGAAGGCCTGATTGATTATGGCTTTTGGGTTGGATTTCTCGCCCACTTGCTGGTTCCGATCTTAAAGTCGATTACGTATCTCTACAAACTAACGGGCAGTTATGGAGTGGCGATCATTCTTTTACGATCGTGATTTACTCTCTGCTTCTTTCCGCTACAAGTGGCGTTCTTCGAAATCGATGAAGAAGGCGCAAAAGCTTGCGCCGCGGATGAAGGAGCTGCAAGAGAAAATCAAGGGCGTAAAGCAGAATGACCCGCGCCTGAAAGAACTTCAGATGGAGCAACTGCGACTGATGTGAAAGAAGGCAATCCCCTCGGTGGATGCTTGCCTCTACTCATCCAAATGCCCTTTCTGTTTGCTTCTGTGTCAGCGCGATCACGATCTCTCTCGACTTTCGTCTGGCGACATTTCTCTGGATACCTGATCTCTCTTCAGCTGAACCTTATCTGATTCATCTCTTACCGATCTTGATGACTGGCACGATGGTGGTTCTCCAACTAGTTACCCCAGCACCATCAGCTGACCCACTGCAGAGAAAAATGATGGCGATAGGAATGCCGCTCTTTATGCTCTATGTTTTGTGGAGTGCGCCATCCGGTTTGGTGTTGTACTGGCTTGTTGGCAATATCGTTGGCTTTACACAGCAGTTTCTAATTAATCGCTGGACCAATACAGACGAAGACAGAGGCTCCTCCAGATAGCGGGAAAACGACTGCCGGCGTGGAAATAAGAAACCGTCGACTCCCTTAGCGGCACGGGCTTGAGGTTTCAATCATGAGTGATGTTCCTCAACAGGCGGGTGAATTCCTCAAATCAATATTTGAGAGCACAGGCTTGGATCTGACAGTTTCAGTTCGACCCGGATTAACTGGGCCAGTTTTGGATATCGATGGCAGTGATGCAGAGTTGCTTCCAGATACAAACCGGAGAACTGCTTGAGGCTCTACAGCATCTTGTGAACCAGGTGTATGGTCGCAGCATGGAAAGCAGTGAACGCTTGGTCTGCGATGTACGCGGGTTCAGAGCGACGCGACGAGGCAGAACTACAGGCAGTATGGCCAGCCTCGCAGCCAAGCGAGTGCGTGAGACAGGCGTCGTTTTTACATTTGAACCCATGACTGCCAACGAAAGGCGAATCATTCACCTCACTTTGTCAGAGAGCGACGATCTGTTTACGGAATCGTTAGGTGAAGGTTCTGATCGAAAGCTTCGAATCGCGCTTAAACGAACCAGTAAATAAAGCCTTCGAGCATTCTCTCTCATCGTTTCTGCATGGACTCTACACGACAATGAGCACGATCGTTGCACTCTCCTACTCCGATCGGCCGCGCTGCCATTGCGCGTCGTTAGGTTGAAGTGGCGATCCGTCGTTGCCGATCATCAAAACCTCGCCCCTGACTTAGACAATGTAAAAGCAAGGCACGCAACCCTAGCTACACTCCATTACTCGCAGACTGACGAAACTCTCGATGAAGTCCTGGTGACTTATTTCCCGGGACCTCACTCGGTGACAGGAGAGGACGTTGTTGAAATAAGCTGTCATGGATCCTCTGCGGTAGTGCGACAGCTTCTGGACCAGGCACTTCTTTTGGGAGCTCGGATGGCAGGTCCCGGCGAGTTTACGCTACGTGCTTTGACGAACGGGAAAATAAATCTTTCCCAGGCAGAAGCGATTCGTGATCTGATTGCCGCACAAACGACCGCAGCAGCTAAACAAGCTTCTCGGCAAATTGGAGGCGAACTCTCAACAGCGTTGGCGAAGTTTAAGAAGGGACTCATCAAAGTCATCGTTGTTCTCGAGTCTGCGCTTGAGTTCGTAGAGGATGATCTACCAGCAGCCGAGTTGACGGAGTTGCAGAACATCCTGGGATCTGTTCGACAGGAGTTTCGAAATTAGCTGAGAGCTATGGTGCTGGCCGATTCCTACAAGATGGAATCAAAGGTAGCGTATCATCGGTAGTCCTAATGTTGGGAAGTCAAGTCTCTTTAACAGCCTCAGCGAGCAGGATCGCGCGCGATCGTTACCGACATTCCGGGAACCACGCGAGACACGCTAACTCATTTGATTGATGTCGGCGGAATACCTGGTTCTTCCTGATAGATACAGCAGGGTTGCGTGAGACGGACGACGAGGATATTGAGAGTCTCGGAATCGCCCGGACCTTGAAGGCGATCAGCGATTCTGATTTAGTGCTGAATGTCGTAGATGGGTCGCTGCCTCCAGAGTCGCACGCGCATACGGAAGATACCAATCGTTCAATTCTAGTTTTGAATAAATGTGATTTGCCACTCAGTCGCGAATACGCGGAGAACTCTGACGCAATCCAAGTGTCTGCAATGACGGGAAAAGGCCTTGATGATCTCCGTGCTGCTATACTCATGCGCGTCAACCAACACCATAGTCAGCCAGAAGGATTGCTGATAACTAACGCTCGCCATCACGACCTTTGAGAGAGGGCTACTGACAGAGATCGATTCTGCGTTAATGCTGATGAAGGCTCGAGTTACAGAGGAGCTAAATTTGGTGCCTCTCCACAACGCGTTGAGATACTTGGACCAGATCACCGACGGAAACGACAACTGAGGATATTCTGTCCGAAGTGTTTGCAACATTCTGCATTGGGAAGTAGTCATGTCATTTGACGAATCGTTTGATGTCATTGTTATTGGCGCCAGCCACGCGGGATGTGAAGCCGCGTCCTCCGCAGCGCGCGTTTGGGCGCAGCAGCAGGCTTAGTCACGCTAAACCTCGATCTGATTGGTCAAATGTCAGTGCAATCCAGCTGTGGGCGGCAGCATTAGCCAGGTCATTTGTTTCGTGAGATTGATGCCCTGGCGGCATCATGGGAAGGGGTAATTGACAGAACGGGCATACAGTTTCGGCTGCCACAATCGATCTCGTGGGCCTGCTGTTCAATCACCAAGAGCACAAGCAGATCGCTCGCTGTGCAGGGACAGAAATGCGCCAGGGTTCTGGAGGGACACCGAATCTTCGTTGCGTCAGGAAAAGTTGTCGATCTAATTCGGCACCAGTGCAGGAAGTGGTAGGAGTGGGAGTTAGAGGACGGCAGACAATTCCGGGCAAAGCAGTCGTCATTGCTACGGGAACATTTTTGAATGGCCTTATCCATACTGGGCGGCGCACGCATCTCTGGCGGCCGCACGAGAGTCAGACCTCGATTGAGTTGGCCGAGTCCTTGAAGCGTATCGGTTTCCCGGTCGGCAGACTCAAAACAGGTACTCCCTCCCCGACTCGACGGTAGGACGATCGAATGGACGGCTTTTGAACCTCAACCCGGCGACAAAGTTCCCCATCCCGTTTTCATTTGCCACAGATCGAGATCGAGCAGAAGCAAATTAATTGCTACATCGAGTTCACACAACGAATCAAGTTCATGATGCCATCCGGGAGAACCTGGCCGAGATCGCCCCTCTATTCCGGAAAGATTCAAGGGGTCGGACCTCGTTACTGTCCGTCAATTGAGGACAAAGTTGTTAAGTTTTCCGACAAGTCACGACACCAACTTTTCCTGGAACCGGAAGGTCATGACACAAAATGAGGTTTATCTGAACGGCTTCTCTACGTCACTACCGGCAGAGTTGCAGCAAGATCTGATTCGAGATGATTCCGGGTCTGGACGAGGCCAAGATAATCAGGCCTGGTTACGCTATCGAGTACGATTTCGTCGATCCAAGAGAGCTTGGTCGGATCTGCAGACGCGTCAGGTATCCGGACTATTCCATGCCGGACAGATCAACGGAACGACGGGCTACGAAGAAGCGGCATGTCAGGGATTAATTGCCGGGATCAACGGCATTGTTTGTTCAGCAAAGGGCACCTTTCGTTTGCGACGGAATGAAGCCTACACCGGAGTTCTGATTGAAGACCTCAGTCAGTCAAGGAGTGGATGAACCCTACCGAATCTTTACCTCACGTGCCGAGTATCGCCTGGCTCTACGTTACGACAATGCGGACGCTCGACTTGAAGCGTATGGTCGTGAACTGGGATTGGTGGGCGATTCTGACTGGCAGCAGTTCAACGCCAAACAAAACAGACTAGCAGAGCTCCGTTCAGCGCTGGAGTCAACACGGTTCGAGACGTTCCGATTCCACCTATGCAGCTCTGCGGTCCCATCTAACACGCAGATCTGGGTGACGCGATTTCATTGACCCAGCTCAGCCAAGCGGCCGGGCGTGTCGGCCGGACTTGGTGCGCGGGTTTTTGCCGATCTCCATGAAGAACGTGAGTGACTCCGACTTGGACTCCGTGCTCGCCGACTCTCTTTATGACGGCTATCTCCAGTCTCAAAAAGCGACGATCGATAGGCTATACCAGCATGACGGGCTTAGGATTCCAGACCGCCTGACCTACAGCGAGGCTGAGCGGTTTGTCCTAACGAGGTCGTCGAACGCCTCGAGAGAGCTAAGCCTAGAACCTTTGGCTGAAGCGCGGCGAATCTCGGGTCTGACGCCGGCGGCGCTATCCGCCACTGTTAATTCACCTGTCAACAGCGCAACAGAAACCAGCCTGACAGGTTTCACGTTGTCCCCTATGATTAAAGAATGGGACACGTGAAACACTCCTCCTGATAAAACTTCCAGAAGCGTAGCGATGAGTGGAGCTCGACTGACCGCCTTGTGTTAGTTTGGTCGGGTTTGATCCAGCGAGACTTGCTCACCTAAAACATGGCGAAGACAATAGCTGTAGCGAATCAGAAGGGCGGCGTTGGTAAGACCACTACAGCCGTCAATCTAGCGGCTATCATCGCGAGCTCCGGTTTTAGGGTTCTCCTGGTTGACGCCGACCCGCAAGGAAATGCTACTTCGGGTATTGGTGTTCAGCGGGGTAGTTTTCGGCGAAGTCTGTACCACGCGATAGTTCTTCAGGAACCGCTAGCGGATATTATTCTAAAAACAGAGATACCGTCCCTATTTGTGGTTCCGGCGAATAGGGATCTTGCCGGTGCCGAAATTGAGTTGGTTGACGTCGAACATCGGGAGGCGCGCCTCAAGAGGGCGCTTTCGACGCTCGAGTCGGAGTTTGATTACTTCATTATCGATTGCCCTCCTGCTCTTGGCCTATTGACTCTCAATGCACTGACCGCGGCAAAATCACTTCTGGTTCCCATCCAGTGCGAGTATTACGCGCTTGAGGGTAGTTACCGAGTTGTTTGATACGCTGACTCGTATTCGACGCCTCCACAACCCTAGTCTGATAATTGAGGGTCTATTGCTCACGATGTACGACGAGCGAACCAATCTATCCGCCGCGGTAGCGAGCCGATTTAAGGGATTTCTATGGTCAACAGGTTTTCCAATCGGTTATCCCTCGAAACGTACGACTTGCCGAGGCGCCCAGTTATGGAAAGCCCATCATTACTTATGACCCGCACTCGAAGGGCGCAGACGCCTACTCTCAACTCGCGCGGGAAATCATTTCCAGGGAGATAATCTATGAGTCGAAAAGCCTTGGGTCGGGGCCTGGGAGCGCTCCTGGGCTCGGATCAAACGGTTAGCGGGGACAAGAAACACTTGAGGTGGACGTCGATCTAATCGATCCAGGATCGGAACAGCCGCGAACCCGCTTCGACGAAGAGGCGCTGGAGCGTCTAACGGTTTCGATCAAGGAGCACGGAGTTGTTCAGCCAATACTCGTTCGTCGCCGCGGAAATCGGTTTGAGTTGATTGCGGGCGAACGAAGGTGGCGAGCCGGCGCAAAGGGCCGGAATCTCAAAGATACCGGTGGTTGTCAGAGACGTGGCTGACGGTGATCTGCTCGAAATTGCACTCACCGAGAACGTGCAGCGGGAGAGATCTGAATCCGATAGAAGAAGCCCAGGCATACCAGAAACTGATCGAGCGAGTGGGGTTGACTCAAGAGGCCCTTGCCGCAAGGTTCGGGAGAGATCGTTCTTACATCACGAACTATCTCCGCCTCCTTCGTCTACCTGAAGATGTTCAGCACTTGGTTGAGGAGGGACGATTGTCAACCGGTCACGCGCGGAACTGTTTTGGGATTACCCCATCACGATCAGCAACGCAGGGCAGCTAGACATGTAATTGAGAAGGGTCTGTCGGTAAGGGCAACTGAGGCATTGGTAAGAAAGTCGCTAGGAGCAGGATCGGAGAGTTCGACTCGAAAGGTAGACGACGTCTGTAGATCCCAAACGTTCGCGCAGCGGAAACCAAGCTACGCAGAGCACTTGGTACCCAAGTTCGAATAATCCAAGGAATCACGGATGGCCCTGGAAGAATCGAAATCGCATTCTTTAATAATCAGGATTTGGACAGAGTATATCGGACCCTGGTCAGAGTAGGCGACGAAATGTAAATTGTAGAGGCCATATCCCGCCGCTACCTGCCAAATTGTATATTGTAGAAGTCAGCGGTTTTGTATTTGGCAGAATGCTACGACGTGAACTGCGTTTGGGCGTACGCAACTGAGGGCAAGTTCCAACGTTACAGGCTGCTCGTATAAACAATCGTGACCGCGATTTAGGCTCGGTTGACCGACCAAATGGGCCATGTTAGACTCGCGCGCTTTTCAGCGGGATTAAATTAGTTGTCCGTGAGGGATTCAAAATGTTTTTAGCGGAGACGCTCAATTCAGTTAGTGCCGGACGGCACGCTGCTGCTACACCTGTTGATGGTTGTTGTGATGGTGGCCGTGGTCAATCGCACCTTGTTGCGGCCGATTAATAAGATCCTCGAAGACCGCGACAAGCACATTCTCGGACGCGTTGACGATGCAAAGGAAATGCTGAAAACGCGAGAGGGGCAGCTGGCTGAGTACACTTCGGCTCTCAGGCAGGCGCGATCAGACGGCTACCAATTGTTAGAGAGAGAACGAGCTCAAGCTGTCAAAGAAAAAGAAGAGAAGGTTAGCGCTTTCAAGGAAGAGAGTGCTCGCAGGGTCAAAGATGAATTTAGGACAACTTTTGAACAGGAACAGAAGCTTCGGGGCGAGTTAGAAGGTCAGGCGGAGCAACTAAGCGCCATGATCACCGCACAAATCATACGCCGTTAATAATCAACCACTTCAACCGAGATCGGAATGCTAATTATCTCACTGCCAGATTGGGTCAACTATCCAGGGCTTGAGCTTTGGAAGTTCGCCGATCTGGCCATCTTTATAACGGTAGAATCGTAGTGCTGCGCAAGCCGCTAGCGAATGCATTGTCTTCGCGGCGCGACGCCATTAGGGAGCGAAATCGCCAAGGCGGAGAAAGATCGTGGCTCAAGCCGCTGAGCAACTTGCGGAAGCTCAAGCGCTATTAGCTCATGCTGATGCTGATGTGGAATCGGCTCGCAAGCAGGCTCTGGAAGAAGTCACTCAGGAACGTCAACGACAAGCGGAGGCGGCCGAAAGCAGAAATCGCCAGGCTCAAGACTCAAGCAGAACGTGAGATCGAACTCGCACGCAAAGCTTCCCGCCGGAGTCTTGAACAGTTTCTTGCGACTCGAAGTCTGCAACTCGCTAGGCAATCTGTTATCAGTCAACTTCGACCTGAGGATGATGATCGCTTCATTCGGGAACGACTAGACGAACTCAGGAGGGCCAGGGGTTGAGTTTGCAAACCATAGCCAGGCGCTACGCCTCTGCTCTCGCGGAAGTCGCAACTGAGCGACATGAAAGCAGATGAGGTAGAGCAAGAGATCAATGCCTGGGCCAAGCTGATCGATGAGACGCAATTGCGCGAGGTCTTCTCGAATCCGACAGTTCCATTACGATCAAAAACGAAGACTCCTCGAAGAGTTGATCGCTCGTACAAAAGTTCGCGAGACAACTGCCTCCCTTTTACGGGTTCTACTGAGGAATCAACGAATCGCGCAGTTGAAGGCCGTTGCCGAACGATTTGCACACGGTACTCGACGAGCGGCGTGGTGTCGTTACAGCAAAAGTGACTACGGCACGTCCGATTGCCGAGGATTTAAAAGCAACTCTCGGACAAACGATGTCGGCGGTTTCCGGGTAGCACAGTCAAGCTATCGTTTATAACGGACGAAACAATCGTTGGCGGCGTTGTCACCCAAATCGGCTCAACAATATTTGATGGATCAATTGAAGGTCAGCTCGAGCGTCTGAGATCTGATTTTGTTAATCGTTGAGTTGTAATCAGAGGAAATCATGGAACCTTTAAGAGCTGAGCGAGATCAACGAGATCATTCGCAAACAAATTGAAAACTTCGATACAGGTGTCACCGTTACGGAAGTTGGAACAGTAATTAAGATTGGCGACGGAATTGCTGAGCTTCATGGTCTCGAAAAGGTCATGGCGGGTGAGCTACTCGAATTTCCGAATAACGTTCGCGGGCTGGCACTCAACCTCGAAGAGGACAAGGTTGGTGCTGTTTTGTTCGGCGACTTCAAACCATCAGTGAAGGTGACATCGTAAAGCGCACTGGAAGGATTATGCAGGTTC
>ERZ1370068.6365-contig-5351_pt1 | contig 48754 bp, 76 predicted proteins | sample MGYA00561227_ERZ1370068 | MGnify/ENA primary metagenome ERZ1370068 (study PRJEB38410, sample SAMEA6850437) | metagenome | study: Metagenomic assessment of the ecological functions of the soil: analysis of the soil microbiota associated with the... | reverse complement strand
ATGTGCTTCGTTCAGTTGCGTATTGCACCCGTTCAAAATTGGCAGCAAGGGCCTTCAGGATCCGGCGGGGTCCCACCGGGTAGTCCAGCTAGTTTCCCCTGCGTTGACGTTGATCCTGTCACCGGGCGGCAGCGCCCGTCGGTCAATTTCCTCTTACCGCCGGAAACCGCAGCGGCGACTTCGCCATTAGCAGCAACGCACATCGACGCATTACTTGCCGGAGTGCCGCCGCACCTCTTGCCCCGCTCCGGGCATTTTCGGGCTCGCCGGCGTTTTACCGACCCGCAATTCCAGGTCGTCATTCATGCTCAATCAGAAAAAGGGTGTCGACGCACTCTCCTCGCACCTCGCGAGTTACCACCAAAAGCGCCGGCGGGCCGTGATCGAAATCGTTCGCGAGTTCATCTACCCACAGAACTTTACGCCGGCGCAGATTCCGTCGCTCAGCAGCACTACCACCGGCAGCACTGCTACTTCCGAGCAGTTCCTGTAGTTGTGGCACCGTCTACGCCTACCGACTTTACGACGCGCGGAATACAGGAGTGACGTTGGAGGTTGAACCTGTCGTTGGAAACGACGGGAAAACGATTGATCTGAACTTGGTTCCGCAGGTAGTTGGAATTTGAAGGATTCATCAACTACGGCAGCCAGTCAATGCAGTGGGTCACCACTACTGCCGCCACCATACGATCTCTACCCGGTTCTGCTCACCGAGAACGTAATCAACCAGCCGATTTTCAGCACGCGAAAGGTTAACACCAGTGTGATACGTGCAGGACGGACAAACGGTCGTGCTCGGTGGGTTGATGCGCGAAGACGTGCAGAAAACGGAAGATCGCACTCCCATCATCGGCGACATCCCCATCGTCGGGCGGCTCTTTCGCACAAATGCCGAGCAGCATATCAAGCGCAACCTTGTCATCTTCGTCACCGCTCACCTGCTCAACCCGGCCGGGGCAGGTGGTTGAGTCAGAACGGAAGAGGAAGAGGGATTGCAGCCGCCGCTGCTGCCGGAGCGCCAATGTATAAAAGTAAGGCCCTACTTCTGTAGGGTCATGCGTAACAAATCCGCCGGCACACGCAGACGCCGTGTCTTAGTCAGGGCCGCGCTTATCGTGGTCTTCGGCCCCATTGCGGCTTACCGGGTGGCATCGCACTACTGATGATTCCGCTGTCCATTTTCGCGATGCGCTCCGCAAGTGAACTCGATATCCGGAAAATCAAAAACGTCGAATTGAGCCTCCGGGCACAAGACAAAAATTCCCGCCGACCTTGGATTCCGGATTCGCCATGATCATGCCCGCCTCGCGTTGGTCCGCCGCCAGAGGAACTCGACTGCTTAAAGCATTCCAAGTTTTCCTGGCATTAGAAGTTTACCCGTAGCCCACGCCTCGATTGGTCGGTGCCGTAGCTTTCTCGAATTCTCGCCGGGCTGGTTGTATCAGGCGCTACATGCCGGGCGAGCCGCCTCACACGGGATGCATCAGGATGCCCTATTGGAAAGCGCGCCAGTTTTGTAATGCCGCCGCATCGGTGCCGGTGGTGGTAAAACCTTAACGAAGCCGTTGGCACCCGCATTCCACGCCGAAGCCACCCGTCACGCGCACCGCCAAGGCCGACGCGCTCGGCGACCTCGCCGTCAACAATTTTATCGACATGCGCAAGAGGACCGCATCGTCTAAGCACTTCATCGAGACTTTACGACTAGGATATCGAAAGCCTAAGCTGCAGCGTATGAGCACGGATTTAGCACAACAAGGCCTGCGACCGGTATGAGATTGCGGATACCATCCATCGCTACGCCTTTCGGTCTCGACCACGGTGATGCAGATTCGCTTGCGTCGGCGTTTACGGAAGACTGCGTCCTCGATTTCAGGCCGCGCCGGCAGGAAACTCGGGATCGACTTCCCCAAGCTGACCGGCCGCCAGGCCATCCTGGATGCTCTGCTGCCGTTTCTCGGTCCGCTCGACACCAGTCACACCGCGAGCAATCTCCAGATCGAAATCAGCGGCGACGCGGCCACACTGCTATGCCTATGTGATGTCGCAACATTTCATGCCGCGGGAAGGTTCGCGCCGCGGATCGGAGAACGCGCTTTTGATGAACCGTTATGATTGCGAGCTGGTGCGCGACGGCCAGAAATGGCGCTTCAAACGCGTCACGATCGACAATGCATGGGCGCAGGGCGACCCGGAAATTCTCAACGTGCGGGCCACTCACCGAGCTTTGACCACGAAACCGAGGCAGCCAGAAATAACTCCGCACACATCCGCGGCATCCTTCATCGGCCGAGATTCGAATTCGCCAAGCCTTCGATCGACTCGGCGCGCGCGAAAATCGATCGCGTTATCCTGCTCAGTATATGGCGGCGAAATTGATCTGACAGCCGGCCGAATGGCAACATCGCGGAGGCCTGGCCCGCCGGATGGATATCGTAATTCAAAGGGGTTACTTAATTGTCTCTTTGCGCAGGATCCATGAAACGTCACTGCCTCGCCCGTTTCGGTCTTGAACTTCAGTTCGCGGTTCGTCCTCTTTGATTAGTTTGGGCTGACCATCCGGTTTTCATACATCGCTTACTTGCGAACCACGGTCAGGTCGGGAACCGGATTGCCTTCCGGGACGCGCTGGCCATTTAACCCCCCTTCTGCGAAACTCTGAAGCATTTTCTTGCCTCGGCATGAAAACCAAACATAAAACATCCAAAAAACATCATCATGAGCGAAACCCTATGTTCCACTGATCAGTTCCGGCGTTGCCGGTCCACTCGGCGTTCTGCACCTCCCGCGTCTCTGGCAGAAAGTCTCTCTCGAGGCGGCGGGTAAACTCGCCTCCGGTTATCCCGGCATCGGCAGAGGCTTCGATGCGATGACCTGCGCCGCGCTCGGGCTCGATGAACAGGCGGTAAGGATTACATCAAGCAGAACAAGCCGACGTATCCGAATTCGAAGCGTGGGTAAAGAAAAACGCCGAAATCGCTTACCGCGAGAGGCCGTCGAGAAGCACAACGCCGCGGTGCGCGGGTATAATCACGATGACGACACGCGCAGGGCGTTCTGGGCGCGTGCGGCATTGCCGACGACGCTTCCGCTCCAAGGACGCGGTGAACCTGAACAATCTCGACGACTGGTATCGGGGAATTCCACCAGGCGGTCCTGAAATGGTACGATCCGAGCCGGACTGGCATTAGCGCGGGAGCCGCGTGCCCCGATGACGACAAACGCCGAACCTCGACATCAACTTCCAATCTCGAAGCCGGAGAATTCAGCCACAGATCGACCCGGATTAAATTGGAGTGAAGACGCAGGAATCTGGAAACCAAGAAGCCAGAATTTTCATGTATTCGCTGCTTCACGAAAGCTCCTGGTTTCCCGATTCGCATGTTCTTTGATGCTGTGGATCTTCCGGCAAACCGCCGCTGACTTGAAATCCGTGGCACGGGAGTATGCGACGAGCGAGACTATCGAGGACGGGCATATTTCGCTTCTTCCAGCGTTTTCTCTTCTTTTTTGTATTCCCCGCCCACCATTGGCGGAACGGCACTAAACCCGGCTTCCGTTTGAGAACTCCGCGCATGCGTTTGATCCCCTGCTTCCTGGACTTTGACAGCGGACGACGCGTTGTCATTTCATTCGATCGATTTTGACGACCGATTGGTTCACGTGCCAACGCCTTCCAACTCAACCCGCCGCATCGTTCGCTTCCACCGAACCGTTTCTGCGCATCGAGAATTTCAAGCCCGCGGTCTGCCTTCGCTGTCGTAATCGGCGGCGATGCCTTCAGCCAAGTGTTTCGTCGTTACCGTCGTTTCGCGGAACGTGATACTCAACGCATCCACTTCTGGGTCATAGCTGATTTTCATGGTCGATTAAAAATAGTAGGTGTAGACCGTAATCACAGGCGGCTTCCTCGACAAAGACGGGCCGACACCTGTTTCGTCAGCTGCGAACACTGCCACCCGGCTCTTCTGCCGTAAGGCAATCCGGCGCGGCAGGCAGTCGTGCAAGTTCTGCGCCCCGCGGGCTCGTCCCGAATCGCTTCTTCCATCGGCAACGGTGAAACCGCGCTTGCTCATGTAACGCAACGCGTAGTTGGAAAGTCGAACCCGGACTTCATGACCGGTCATCAAAGACGTGATGAGCAATAACCGCAAGAACTTCGACGGTCACAGACCGCCGCTACAAATCTGCGGCTGGCACAGCCATCCCCACTATACCAGCCATCAGCTCAGGATGACAGCGCGAAACGATGCCTGCCACTTCATTCGATGTCACTCGCGGTGCCGACTTTTCGCGCGTGTTGTCGATGATCTTGCTGTTTCATCGTCCGTTGTACGCGCGTTGCCGCGTGGAGTTTCTGACATGACCGGCCGCTGACTCAAACGACCGCAATGCCTGCCTTCCGCAAGACCGCCGAGACTTTCGCGGCAGGCGCGAAAGACGCTGCCGCAGCGGTGCTTCGTTTCGCGCGAGGTTTATGCCGCAGAGCAGGATAAGATTTTTCCACGCAATGGGTGTTGGTCGGGCATCAGAGTCAGGTCGCCAAACCGGGCGATTATTTTGTCCTCGGAAGTGGCCGGCGAAAGTCTGATCATTGTGCGCGATCAAAGCGGCGACAATGCGCGGATTCTACAATGTCTGCCGCCATCGCGGGACGCGGTCTGTGCGAGGACGAAGAGCGGACAGTTCCGCGCGATTCAATGCCCGTATCACGCCTGGACGTATGGCCTCGACGGAAGATTGATCGGCGCGCCGCACATGGACGACGTTCCGGGTTTTGATAAAGCCGAGCATTCATTCCACGCCGTCAACCTGGCGTTATGGGAAGGATTCATCTTCGTGAATCTGGCGGACTCAGACGCCTCGACACAGCGAGGCGGCTACATCGCTGGAGGAATGGTTCGCGCCGTTGGCCGGAAAATTCACCCACTGGAATCTGCCGAAACTGCGCTCGGCGCAAACGGATCGAGTATGACGTCCGCGCAAATTGGAAGTTGATCTTCGAAAATTATTCGGAGTGCTATCACTGTCCGGGGTGCATCCGACGCTCGCGAAACTGACGCCGTACGATTCAGCGGAGAACGATCTGTGCGAAGGGCCGTTCCTCGGCGGGTTTATGCCGATCACCAAAGGCCACAGTCTGACCGATGAGCGGCAATGCCTGCGCGCTGCCCGTGGGCGACATCAAGGGCGAGGATCACGCCCGCGTTTTCTATTATTCCATTTTCCCAAACATGCTGCTGAGCATGCATCCTGATTACGTGATGGTGCATCAAATCTGGCCGAAGTCGCCGGAACGCACGCTCATCCTGTGTGATTGGTTCTTCCATCCGGAGGCCTTCGATCGACCCCGACTTTCATCCGGACGACGCGATCGAATTCTGGGACATGACCAACCGGCAGGACTGGCACGTGTGCGAGTTGAGCCAGCAAGGCATCGCCTCTCGCGCGTATCAACCTGGTCCCTATTCGCCGCGGGAAAGTATCCCGGCGGCATGGGATCGGAATATCTTCGCTTCATGCAGTGAAGCGAAGAACGTGACTCTGTTGAGAAAGCTCATACAACGGATTCAGGTAGCGGCGACTTGACCTCTGTGTCGTCCCAAATATCTATCGAAGGCGGCGCAGGCAGCGGCTAAGGTGGATCGAGCAGTCCCTTGCTCGATGCTAATAATGGCGGCGCAGCCGCTACCCTGTAACATCGCCCGACGGAACGGCCGATCCACCGTTGACGCGCGCGCGAGTGACGTAGAGTCTTCCGACATGCCGCCGCTGACGTATGCCAGTTATCTCGATCTGGAGAAGCTGCTCACGCTTCAGAAGCCGCGCTCAAGCCCGGCCGAGCACGACGAGATGCTGTTCATCATCATCCATCAGACGTACGAGCTCTGGTTCAAGCAGCTGCTGCATGAGTTCGAGAAAATAAAGAAGAGATTTCTCCGCCGGCGATCTGTTCGGCGCGATTCATTCGTTCAAGCGCACCCGCACGATCATGAAGACGCTCGTAGCGCAGGTGGACATCCTCGAGACGATGACGCCGTCGTCGTTCTCGAGTTTCCGCGACCGGCTCGAGACCGCATCGGGATTTCAGTCGGTGCAGTTTCGAGAAATTGAGTTCGTGCTCGGATACAAGCGAGCATCGACGCTCGCGTACGTGAAGCCGGATTTTCCGGGCGCTGACCGGCTGCAGCAGCGGCTCGGCGAGCGGACGGTGATCGATCATTTCTACGATTTCCTCGCCACGCGCGGCGCGCAGATTCCCGACGGACCTGAAGAATCGCGACCTCACGCAGCCAAATGAGGCCAACGAGCAGCGTGCAGAAAGAAATCCTGCGGCTCTACAAGAGCTGCGCCCGAAGTCTCGATCCTGTTCGAACTGATGACCGACTTCGACGAGGGGTTGCAGGAGTGGCGCTACCGGCACATCAAGCTGGTCGAGCGGACGATCGGCGCGAAGAAAGGCACCGGCGGATCGCCCGGTGTGCCGTTTCTGAAGGAGTCACTGTTCAAGCCGATCTTCCACGACCTGTGGGCGATCCGTCATGAAATGTAATGCGGGAAATGGAGGAATCTGGAAGCCATGAAGCCATGAAAGAAATTACTCAGGAACACAGGAAAGGAGGGGAATCGGAAGCCGATCACGTTCTAAGCCTGTCTTCGCCATGGTTTCCTGATTCGTATCGTCTTAATCTGTGAATAATCTGCGTAATCTGCGGATCTCCTCAGCCTAAGCCGAGGAATTCGCGCGCAGTTCCGACAGCAATTGCGTCTTCTCTTTGAGGAGAGTTCCTTCATCGATTCGATGAGTTTGCCGGGGTGCGCTTCGCCGAGCGGGAACGGGTAGTCTGAGCCAAGTGCGATGCGCGCTGCGCGCCGAATAGCGTTGAGCAGCAGCTTCAGCGCGTCGGGATCGTGCACGAGCGAGTCAACGTAGAACCGCGCCGGCGTGATTCGCCGTGTGGCGAGATAACTTCTCGGGTTCGTATCGTTGTCGGTCGCGCACTAAGTCTGGTCGCACGTGAAAAGCGTGCTCGATGCGACCGATGGTGAATGGGAACGCGCCGCCGCCGTGGGCGAAGGCGACGCGGAGCTTTGGAAACCGCTCGAATACGCCGCCGAACATCATCGAGCAGATCGCCAGCGACGTTTCGGCCGGCATGCCGACGAGCCACGGCAACCAGTATTTCGGCATGCGCTCCTTGCCGAGCATGTCCCACGGATGAACAAAAATGGCCGCGTCGAGCTGCTCCGCCGCGCTCCAGACGGGCTGGAGTGATGCATTGTCCAGATTTAAGCGTGTCGATGCGTCCGGAGTGCGGGTTTGCGTCGACATGCGTGCCGATCTGCGCCCCGCGCAGGCCCAACTCACGGACGCAGCGTTCCAGCTCGCCCGCCGCCAAATCCGGATCCTGCATCGGGATCGTCGCCAAGCCCGCGAATCGCTTCGGATGATTGCGCACGACTTCGGCGATGTGATCGTTCAACCGGCGGGACAGGTCGAGCGCATCGGCCGGCTTTCGCCCAATAGCTGAACATGACCGGCACGGTCGAAAGGACCTGCATCGAAATGTTCGTCGCGGTCGCAATCCTCGATGCGACGCTTCGGGATCCCAGACATTGTCGGTGATCTCGCGAAAGACGCGGTCGCCGATCATCATCCGCGCGCAGCACGGCTGATAGTGATCGAGCCTAACGAACCCGCCGTAGCCGTATTTCGCGTCGAGGTCCGGCCAGTTGTGCGGGAGGATGTGCGTGTGCAGGTCGATCTTCATGCGCGGAATGTGGAGCAAGTTTCCAACTTGCTTTCCTAGAAGATCGCAACTTGGAAAGTTGCGCCACCTAGAACTGGCTTCAGTCGGCCCCGGCTGCTCGACCTTCTTACCGCAGTTCTTGCACGTCCGCCGCGCGTCGTCGTTCCAGAAATCGAGCATCGCCTGACTGAAGTGCTGGACGATGTCGCCGCAGTCGAAATCAATGTCCTCCACCAGCGCCCCGCAATTGTCGCAGTAGAAGATTACGTGTTCCCTCTCGCCCGGCGGACGGCGACGTTCGACCACCACGCCCAGCGTATCCGGCGGTCGCACTGGCGCGTGCGGAACATTTGGCGGAATGAAGAATGTTTCGCCTTCGCGCACGACGTGATCCACGATCCCATCGCCTTCGCGGATGCCGCACTTTGATGTCGCCCTTTCAGCTGGTAGAAGTACTCTTCCGAATCGACGAGGTGAAAATCATTCCGCGCGTTCGGGCCCTTGATCACCATGACGAAAAAGTCGCGCCCGTCATAGAGATAACGGTTGCTCACCGGCGGCTTGAACTTTTCTCGATTCTCTTCGATCCAGTTGTTCAGATTAACCGGCGGTTGCACGGCGGCCTTGTGCGCGGTCTCTGCTTCTGACGATGGGGATTCAGCAATATTTGCGATGGAGGAGCGTATTTCCTTCCAGGCATAGCGTCAAACACGTCGTTTAAGAATGGGACACGGCTGGGCGGGAGGCGCGAGGGCCATATCTTTCGACTTCCCAAATTGTTGGCACTCGGATAATTGGAATAATGGTGCCCTGTCATGCGTCTGATCCTAGCAACGCGGCGAATATTTAGAACCTCCTCAGGCATTTTCAACCCTTTGCCACGCTCCCGGCGGTATTGTGCCGTTTGGAAGTTGAGCAAAACCAACAGAAAAAGAAAGGTTAACATGACATCGAAAGCATTGATTGCCGGCGCAGCGTTGCCGGCTTGATGAGCGGTGCGTAGCCATGACCCGCGCAAGGCACCACCTCCCATACGAAGGCTGGCGTTTCGCTCGAAATGGGCGAAGAAGAAAGCCGATACAGACACGCATGCCTGCAAAGGCATGAACACCTGCAAAGGCAAGGGCGGTTGCAAGACCGGGCGACAACAGCTGCAAAGGCAAGAACTCCTGCAAAGGAAAAGGCGGCTGCGCGACCGACGGCAGCAAGCCGGCCGAATCGCCAGCTGAGTAAGAGTGGTTTATCGAGAGCCGGGGTTCCATTCCCCGGCTCTCAAGGGTAACTGCGCGCCAACCAAAAACTTTTACCGCCGTGCCGGCAAATTCTTTCAATAATTTCACCGAGTACGGAATCGGCATCGGCCTGCGCGTGCCGCATTACCGGCACATTCTCGCGCAGAAACCGGTGGTCGATTGGTTCGAGATCATCTCGGAAAATTTCATGGTCGATGGCGGCCGTCCGCTCGAAGTGCTCGATTCAGATTCTCGAGCAATACCGCGTCGTGCAACATGGCGTGGCGATGTATTTCGGCTCGGCCGATCGATTGAATCGCGAGCATTTGAAAAAGCTCAAGCGACTGGTGAAGCGCACGAAGACGCCGTGGCTTTCCGATCATCTTTGCTGGGGCAGCGTCGATGGACGTTACACGCATGATCTGCTGCCGATGCCTTACACTTTCGCCGCGGCCAAGGCGACGGCGGACAACATTCGCGAGGCGCGCGATTTTCTCGAAGTGCCGATCTGCGTCGAGAACGTGAGCAGCTATGCGGAATTTCACGCCTCGGAAATGACGGAGTGGGAATTTTTAAGCGAAGTGGTCGAGCGCGCCGACTGCGGCATTCTCCTCGACGTAAACAACATTTACGTCTCGTCGCAGAACCACAATTTCGATCCGCTACGACTACCTGAACAATGTCCCGCATCGATCGGGTCGGGACAGATTCACATCGCGGGGCATTCGAAGTTCGAGAAATACATTCTCGATACGCACGATCATCCGGTGCTCGATCCGGTTTGGAAAATGTACGCGCACGCGATGAAGCTCGTCGGCCGCACCGCCACGCTGCTGGAATGGGACGATCGCATTCCGACCTTTGACGAAGTTCACCATGAAGCGCTCAAGGCCAATCAGTTCGTCGACACGCTCGAAAACGCCGCAGCTTGAACGTTCGCTCGCGCGCGCAGTTGAAGGCGCTGCAAAGCCTGATGGCGACGGCGGTCTTTCGTCCGCTCACCGCGCAGGATGGAATGCAGCCGCGCTGGATCGACGGCCGCAAGACGAGCGAGCTGGCGGCGACATTCATCAAGACCTAACGACCGGCTTAGCTTCCTTCGACCGGACTGGAAATCTACAACCGCGTCTATTGGTTTCGCGTGCTCGATTGTCTTTACGACGATTATCCCGGGCTGCGCGCCGTGCTCGGCGAGACGAAGTTCATGAAGCTGATCACCGCGTATCTGGCGAAGTATCCGTCGGCTTCGTTTACGCTGCGCAATCTGGGCAGCCGTCTCGAGACAATTTCTCCGGGAGGAGCCGCGCTGGGTCGCGCCGCGCGCGGAACTGGCTCTCGACATGGTCCGCTTCGAGTGGGCCCAGGTCGTTGCCTTTGACGATGAATCAAAGCCCGCGATCACGCCGGACGACATTCTGGACGCGCGGCCCGACAAGTTGCGGCTCGGCTTGCAGCCGTATCTCTCGCTCCTCGAATTAAATTACGAGGTGGACGAGTTTTTGATCGGCCGTGAAAAGAACGAAGCCGCCGTGTTGCGCAATGAAGCGAGCAACACGTTCGAAGCGATGCCGCACGGGTCCGGCGCTGAAAAACGGCATTCGATTGCCGAAGCGCAAACGCATTCATCTCGCCGTTCATCGGCACGACAACATGCTCTATTACAAGCGTCTCGCGCCGGAAGCGTTTGTCATTCTCACGGCGCTTGCGCGACGGGCGCGAGTGTGGAGGAAGCGTGTTTGCGGGCGCTCTCTTCCACGAAGCGCGACCGGCGTCGATTGGACAGCGGAAATCAAAGCCTGGTTCGACGACTGGGCGTCGCTCAGGCTGGTTCTGCCGAGTTCTCCAAAAATGAAAACGACTTCCCGGATTCGTCGCCAGGTACTTCAGCTGGTTTCTGCCCGTCCGACCAGCGTGTTGCAGTCATTCCCTCTTCTTGTCGTCCGGCTCTGCTTGGGGCTGGCAGTTTTTCCTAACGGGGAAGGCAAATTGATGGATCTGCAAAGGCCGACGGAGTTTTTCCAAAGCCTCGGGATTCCTTCCGCGCACTGCAATAGCGATGCTGGCCGGTGCGACCGAATGCTTCGGCGGTTTGCTGCTGACTGCGCCGGTCTCTGCTCCCGCCTCGTTTCCATTCCGCTAACGATTTTGCTTTCCAGTCGCTTATCTCACCGCCGATCTCGACAGAGTGAAAATGATCTTTCAGCGATCCGGACAAGTCTTTGACGGCCGACGAATTTCTCTTTTTGTTTGCCGTCGTGTTGGTCTTCGTTTTCGGGCCGGGAAAATTTTCCATCGATTGGCTGATCAAGCGCAAGGTTGCTGCCACCTCTGGGCAGCGGGTAGTCCAGTTGAAAAAGATTGGCGCGGCGGCACTGCCGCATCTCCGCCCTCGGCCAGAGCAATATCGTAGAAGCCGACCCTGGGCCAGGTTTTTGATTGAGTTTGCTCGGGCTGGCAGCGGTTCTCGCTCTGCTATTTTACATGGTCTTCCAGCTCTCCCGCGAGACCATCATCGAAAGTTCCGAGCGCGATTCGCGACGGAGCAGAGCCGCGAGATCGGCGAGCGTGTTACGAGCTTTTGGCGAAAGCGCCGGACAGCTGTGGAGCTGTTCCAACGAGAGGTTGATCGCGGACTGGTGGACGCGCGCGATCCGCTGGCAGTCGAGCCCAGCGCTGTTCGCGCTGCTTTTGTCCACCCGCGACATCGCCAGAGATGACGTTCACCTATGGCAACAAGATTGGTTTTGACGAGGATGGAGCGCTCCAACTTGCGGCGACTCCGCGCGGGACAGATGAGCGTAGTGCGGACCTTGAACGCAAAAGGAGGAGGATCAACTTTGGAGCCGGAACATCCATCAGAGAAGTGGCGCATTTGTAGCGGATCGGCGCGAACTTGGAGCCCGCGTCACGTTTTTCCACTCGCTGCCATTGCGTCGCGAATCAGGCGCGGCGATTTCCGATCCGACATTGCATGCAACCTTTGTCACGACCTGCGCGCAGGGATTTTCCGGGCAACTTTTGTGGAGCGATCTGCATTGGTCGCAGCTCGATGCCGAACTGCCCGAGTCGCAACGCCGGCGTCGAAGTCAGCGGCGTGCAGCAAGTAGTCACGGATGCTGGCGGGCGAATTCGTCGGCGTGCTGCGCGTCCGGATTGCTCACGCAGCAGCTGGATCGCGCAGTGCAGCTCAAGCTGGCGCCGATTGGTCAGACCGATCCGCATCGCATTTTCTATTTGCGATGCCACGGGCCGTCTAGGTGACGCGCGTCTCGCGCGTCCGATCAGTTGCAGGATTTCGATGGCGACTTGCGCATTGCGCCCGCCAATCTGCCGCCGAAATCGTCGGGCGCTCGCCGATCCGAAACTTCGCGCGGTGGACGAAAACAGACGCCCGGCCGCTCGGGGCACTTTCATCTCAACGGCCAGGAATTCCTCACCACGTTTCGCGCCTTGCCTGAGACCCAGGGCTGGATTGTCGGGATCGTCGTTCCGCGTGGCTATTACCTCATGGCAAGCTCGCCGCGATTCGCGACCGCCTGCTTCGCCGTCTCGCTCGGCATCATGGCGCTGCTCATCGCCAGGGGGCGGCTTCATCCTACGCCGCGTCAAGCGCGGCGCTGGCGCAGATCGCTGAAGGAAAGCCTGACGATGAACGCATTCGAGTTTTCACGCCCGCACCGACCGCCTCGCCATTTCGCGATGTGAGCGAGGTCCTCGAGGGCCTGCGAGAAAGCAAAAACTGCGATGCGGGCGATGAGCAAATACGTTCCCGTCGATCTCGTTCGCCGGCTTTACCGGAGCAAGACCGAGCCAGGTCCTGGGCGGCGAGCTGATGGAGATTTCAATCATGTTCACGGATATCAAAGATTTCACCACCTGCTGCCGAACAGCTAGAGCCTAACGAGCTGGCTCGCTGCGCTCGGACGTTACCTCGACGTGATGGCGAGCATCATTCAGCAAGGAGACTGGCGGCACGATCGACAAATTTATCGGTGACGCCATCATGACATTTTGGAACGCGCCGGAACCGGTGGCCGAACATGCCCGCATGGCGTGCCTCGCCGCGCTGCGTTGTCGTGAGGCGGGCCGCGTCCTGTCGCAGTCGCCCGATTGGCGCGAGCTGCCGCCGTTTGAAACGCGTTTCGGATTGCACCAGGAGAAGGCGCTGGTCGGACACTTCGGCGCGCCGGACCGAATGAATTACACCGCGATGGGGACGCCGTGAACGTCGCCTCCCGGCTGGAAGGATTAAACAAGCAATACGGCACGCAGCATCATCGCGAGCGATCGCATTTTCGAAGACGCGCGCGGCGCATTTCGATTTCCGGCTATTGGACTGGGTGGCGGTGAAAGGGAAAACCGACGCGATCAAGATTTACGAGCTGCTGGGCGGAATGAACAGAGCGAGACGGTGCAATAGAAGACCGTCGCGGCGTATGAAGCGGCGTTCGATGCTTCATGTGGCGCGCGACTTCGAAAAAGCGATCTCCATGCTTGGAGCACAACAACAGCGACCCGCCCGAGTGCGATTTTGACTCGAATCGCTGCCGCGCATTTCAGCAGACGCCGCCGCCCGAAGATTGGCGTGGCAGTCCATGTCTCGATGTCGAAGTAGACACGCGAGAATTCGTTATGACTGACGTCAGAAGCGTGTCCTCATTCTCGGCGGCGGCTTTGAAAGCAATGGCTGACGCCGTGGTGGTCGAGGACAAGGCGACGGGGCAAACGGGAGACGGTGGCCACGGATGTGGCCGCGCGAATCGTGGCGTTGCGCGGAAGATCCGGAAATAAGCGTCGGTTGATGTTGTCCCGCTCTGTTTGGGAGTGTTGCTGCCGGGAGCGGTGGCGGCGGAGGAAAAGCCGCGCGCTCAAATCGAGTGGCGGGAATGGTCCGACGAAATCTTCGCGCAGGCGGAGAAGGAGCACCGCTTTGTGCTGCTCGATCTCGGTGCGGTCTGGTGCCACTGGTGTCACGTGATGGAGGAGATCACGTATCGCGATCCGAAAGTGATCGCGCTGATCAAGCAAGCGGTACATCGCGGTGCGAGTCGATCAGGACGCGCGCCCCGATCTATCGAATCGCTACGAAAACTACGGCTGGCCCGCCACGGTCGTGTTCAACAGCGACGGCAGCGAGATTGTAAAACGTCAGGGGCTACATTCCTCCGAAGCCGATGGCTTCGATGCTCCAGGCGATCATTGATGATCCGTCGCCCGGTCCGTCAATCAGTCGCGGAACCGCCGCTCGAGCAAAGCAGCGACAGCGAGTTGCAGGCCGAGCAGCGGGAAAAACTGCGCAAGATTTTGCGCGACCGATTACGATTCGAAAAATCGCGGCTGGGGCACGGTGCAAAAGTTTCTCGACTGGGACATCATCGAATATTGCATGGGCGAATCGATGCGCGGCGATCGAGAATTTGAGCGCATGGCGCGCGAGACGCTCGATGCCCAGCGCCAGTTGATCGATCCGGTCTGGGGCGGTGTTTATCAATACTCGACCGACGGCGACTGGAAGCATCCGCATTTCGAAAAGATCATGCAGATGCAGGCGGAGAATTTGCGCAGCTACGCGCAAGCTTACGCGCTCTGGAAAGAACCGACGTATCTCGAAGCCGCGACGAAGATTCGCGATTATCTGCGCAACTTTCTCACGAGTCCCGACGGCGCATTTTACACGAGCCAGGATGCCGATCTCGTGCGAGGGAGAACATTCCGCCGGCTACTTCGCGCTTTCCGACGCCAGCCCGGCGCAAGCGCGGCATTCCGCGCATCGACCAGCACATTTACGCGCGTGAAAATGGCTGGGCGATCAACTGCGCTCCGCAACGCTCTACAGCGTCACCGGCGAGAGAGCGCGCTTTCCGATGCGGTGCGCGCGGCCGAGATGGATCATCGCGAATCGATCGCTTTCGGGCGGTGGATTTCGGCACGACGCTCAAGGCGCCGCCGGGCCATATCTTGGCGATACGATTTACATGGCGCGCGCATTCTTGAAACTGTGCGCGGTCACCGCCGATCGGAAATGGCTGCGTCGCACGGAGGAGGCAGCGCAGTTCGTCGAAGCGAAATTCAAGAGCGACATCGGCTACATTGCATTTGTGCAGCCTCTGGCGGAAAGTTGAAACCGAAGCCGCAGGTGGATGAAAATGCTCGCAGTCGCGCGCACATTGAATCTCCTTCATTACTATACCGGCAAGGAAGTCTACGGAGAAGCTGCGCAACAACATGCGCTGCGTTATCTCGCTGCTCCTGCCATCAACGGAAATCACGGTTACGCGGTCGCGGGAATTCTGCTGGCTGACAAAGAACTGGGCGCACCGCCATTGCACATCACCGTCGTCGGCAAGAAAGGCGATCTCGCTGCGCGTTCCTCTTCATGGCGCGCGATCGCGCTGCCGGCGACCTACAAACGCGTCGAGGTGGTGGGATGAGCGCGAGGGCGCGCTGCCAAATCCCGATGTAGAATATCCGAAGTTTGAAAAAGCAGCGGCGTTCCTCTGCACGGACCGCAGGTGTTCGGCGCCAATTTTGATTCGGCAAAGATCTCCACATTCGCAGCCAGAAAATGATGCGCACGCTCCCGTTCGTCGTTGCGATGATCTGGTCGTCGCTGGCGTCGCGGACTGCTGCTCAGGACAATGCGCAACTGGAAATTGGCGGCGGCAAGATTGACGTCGCATTCTCATCCACGCCATCCGAGCCGTTGCGCAAACTTGTGCTCGGATGGGTCACATCATCGGCACGCGCGGTCACCGTCTTACTATCGAGCGATTTCCCGTTTCACATTTGCAGCTCGAAATTCGGTTTATTCGAAGGACGCGGTGTGCGCGGAGGCCGAACGACGGGCTGGAACGGCGCGAGGATCGCGATCGCCGTCGGACGCTCGAGCACGTCTGCCGATTTCGCCGATGACTGGGTGCTGACGCACGAGATGGTGCACCTGGCATTCCCATCCGTCGCCGAAGAACATCATTGGATCGAGGAAGGTTCGGCAACGTACATCGAGCCCGTCGCGCGAGCGCGCGCCGGGGATTTGACCCCGGGAAAGTCTGGGGCGATCTCGTTGACGGGCTCCCGAAAGGATTGCCAGAAACGGGCGATCGCGGCTTGGATTTTACGCCGACGTGGGGCCGGACCTATTGGGGTGGGGCGCTCTTTTGTTTGCTGGTTGACATCGAAATTCGCAAGCGCACCGGAAATGCAAAAGGGGTTGGAAGACGCATTGCGCGCAATTCTCAACGCTGGTGGGACAATTGAATCGGATTGGTCGCTCACACGAGCGCTCGAGATCGGCGATCGCGCGACGGGATTTCCAGTTTTGCGCGAGCTTTACGATAAGATGAAAGCCACACCCGCGCCGGTCGATCTCGAAGCGGCATTATGGAAGGAGCTGGGCGTGGCGCGCCGCAACGGCAAAAATCGAATTCAACGACGCAGCGCCTCTCGCTGCCATCCGCAAAGCCATCACGCAACCGAAGCTCCGCCCGGAAAAAATCGCGTCATTCAAAAGATCAAACGCACGTTTCGAATGAATGCGGCGATTACGTCTACCGACGCCGGTCAGATCGCGAAACGCAATATTGACGTGAACAAAGACCGGCAGCCGAAAGAACCGAATTCATCGGAACGCGAAGATGGCTACTACCTCCGTTTCACACCGAGGGCTCCGCCGCTGCATCGGGCGGTTTCGTTCCGCGTTTTTCGCGCGATCGCGTGAGGTGCGTCCGCATGCCGCGGAGAAGTGGCCCAGCGGCTATTTCTTCGAGGCCGCCGCCATGGACACGCCGGTGATCGTTAGGGAATAAAACGAACGATTCTGCGTTGGGCCGAACGCGGTGACTGAGTGGATCAACCGGGCGGCCAGGCCAGAGCGCGCTTTCCGAGCAGATGCACGTGCAGGTGCGGAACGCTTTCGCCCGCATCGGGACCGTTGTTGATGACCACGCGGTAACCGCCAGTCGTTAGGCCAAGTCGTTCCGCAATTTTGTTCGCAGTGAAAACCAGTTTTCCGAGGAGCGACTGATCGGATTCGGTCGCTTCGGCCAGTCGCGGAATCGCTCTCTTCGGGACAATCAGAACATGCACCGGCGCTTGCGGATTGACATCGTGAAAGCGCGAGCACGTCGTCATCTTCCCAAGATGATCTTCGCCGGAATTTCCCGCGCGATGATCTTCTCGAAAATCGTCATCGAATCGAGCAGCTCAACTCTGCGATCGCTTCGTCGGTGGAAAGTCTATCGCGAATAAAAGAGGTGATTTCCTCGCGTAAGGCATCGCAGGCGCGCGTCCAGACTTTGCGTCCGACGCAGATGTTTGATGCAGGGGTGCAGCGCAGAAAAATGCAGACTCGTAGTGCCCGCATCTGACGAATTGCGGCGATGCGTTTTCCAGAAGATCGAAAAAACGCGAGCTCATATCCCGCGCCGGCAGTTTCAGCAATTTCATGAAGCGACACTGAGATCGGGGCGGCGCCGGTTTGAAGTGGGGAACGATTTCTTGGTAACCAATCACCTTCAAAACATAACGCACGGTTTGATTGAGCTGGCTGAAAGCGACCACGGATTCGTCGTTTCGAAGCCGCAAATAAAACGTGATGCTTTCGGTGACATGCTCGGTCAGCCACCAGCTCGGGTAGCCGGCGCGGTCGGCCGCTTGCGTGATCGCGGCGTGCAAGCCAGTCGCGGTTGAACTCAAAGAGCTGCCCGGAATCGGAGCGCAGATACGGAAATTCTTCTTTAAACGCGACCATGATTTGTCGGGCTTCAGCCGAGAACAATTCCCGCTGCAGCGCATTCGGTTTGATCCGGCGGCCCAGCGCCTGGATCTCATCGACAAATTGATCGACGTCCTCGAATCGTCGATGAACCGAGGCGTAACGCAGATAAGCCACCTCATCGAGCTCGCGCAATTTTTCCAGAACTTTCACGCCGATTGCGGCGGAGGAAATTTCGCGCCCGCTCGTCTCGAGTTCGTGGACGATGTCGTCGACGGTCTGCTCCAGCGTCACCAGACCGATCGAGCGCTTTTCGCATGCTTTGGCCAGACTGCTCACGAGCTTGCGCCGATCGAAAGGTTCGTGGGTGCGGTCGCGCTTGATCACGCGCAAATCGGACCGCTCGATTTGCTCGTAGGTGGTGAAGCGATATGTGCATGCGAGACAGACGCGCCGACGCCGGATGCTCGAGCTGTCACGAGATTGCCGCGAATCGATGACCTTGTCATCCCTAGATCCGCACTTGGGACAGCGCATAGTGTCAGAGCAATACGTAACACACTATATCTTGCGACGTCAATGCAGATCGTCGAAAGTTCGATCCGCGCTCGCAGCCGTTTTAACCACTAGCGCGGCGGGAACTCGAACTCGGCTTTCTTCTTATCCTTCGACAGCGTGAGGTAGGCGCTGAAGTTTGAGCCGCGTTTCGAGACGAAGCCTTCGATCAAGCCGGTCTTGCCCACCTCCACGAGACGCTCAGCTTCCTCGGCAGAAATTTCTTTGCCGCAGAGATTGCGTTTCAATTCGAAGACGACGCGCGGTGAACCGTCCGCCTGAGGCTTCGCGACGACGAACGCGTCTTCAGTTTGATACAAATTGCCCTCGTGGACTTTGCTTTCGCTCAACTTCACGGCCTTCGTCAGATCGAGCGGCGACTTCGCTTTGCGTGGCGCGCCCTTGCCATTTCTGGCGGTGCCCTCGCGCGGTTTGCGAGGCGGGAATTCCCAAGTAGTTTTCGCGCCCTGACGAACCAGGTAGGCGTCAAACGGCCGGCCTTTTTTCGAAATGAATTTCTTCGATCAGGTCGGTCTTCCCGCGCTCGACGAGTTGGATTGCCTGTTCGCGCGTGACTTCCTTCTGACACATGAGGCGTCCCACTTTGAAAATCTCTTTCCAGCCATCGCCATCGCGCTCGCGAAGGACGTAGCTCGTGGGCGCTTCGCAAAGTTCGGCGCCGGTTTTCGGATCGGTCCAGAACGGAACGAGCGTGTTCACATCCGACCTTGTTGCCGAAATCGAACTCGGCTTTTCTTCGAGCCGGGATTTTTCTCGTCTTCCACGATTTTTAATTTCGAGGGAAAACGGTTGCCGGTTTTCGCGGAGACGAATCCATCGAGCGGACCGATCTCGCCGTTCGTCACGAGCTCGCGGACTTCTTCTTCCTCGATTTTGCGGCCGCTCATCACCTTGTAAATCATGAGGACGCCGTCCTGCGATTTGTAGCCGCGCAGAGTATCGACCATCGGCTTGCCGTCGCGTCGGTGAAATGATGTCGGTGACGCGCGAGTTGGAATCATCCTCCTCGAAGTTCTTCGTCCGCTCGACGATGCCCTTGGTGACCTCGACGATCTCCGACATGAACGCGCGGCGCGGAAATTTGCCGTGCTCCATCTGGCGCAGTTTGTATTCCCACTCGCCCGTCATGTCGGGCTTGGTGAGTGCGTCGGCATGCACTGCGGCGAGGAACTGAAGCAACGATTCCGCTTTCGTCGTCGGCACGAGCTCGCGCTGGTTCCGCTCCAAGTATTTCTGGTTGATGAGACCGTCGATCGTGTCCGCGCGTGTGGCGGGAGTGCCGAGGCCGCGTTCTTTCATTGCCTCCGCCATACTCTCGTCGTCAACGAGTTTGCCGGCGCCTTCCATCGCAGAAAGGAGCGTGGCTTCCGTGTAGCGCGGGGGCGGCTTCGTCGTTTCGGCGTGGAGCTCGGCGGAAATGGTTTTGGCCTGTGCGTTGTCTTCGGCAATGAGCGCGGGTAACGCTTTCGCGTCGGCTGAATCATCAACCGTGGTCTTGCCATACACCGCGAGCCAGCCGGGCGCCGTCAGGACTTTGCCCTCCGTCTTGAAATCATGCCCGGGCGCAACCGTGCTGATGCGCGTGGTGACATTAAATTCCGCCGCTGGAAAAAATGTGGCGACGAAACGCCGCGCGATCATGTCGTAAACCCTGCCCTCCATCTCATCGAGATGTTTGGGCCCGGTGGTGGTCGGGATGATGGCGAAGTGATCGGAGATTTGCGCGTTGTTGAAGATGCGCTTGTTAGGGCGAACCCAGCCGTCGTTCGAGAACCGATCGGCCGTGCTTCGCCAGATCGCCCGCGCAGATTCGCTAACGTCTGACGGCATATCGCGATATAGTCTTCCGGAAGCGCGCGCGAATCCGGTGCGCGGATAGGTGATGACCTTGTGGCGCTCGTAAAGGGCCTGCGCGATCTGGAGAGTGCGACGCGCGGAGAGGCTGAAGCGATCGTTCGCTTCACGCTGAAGCGTCGTGAGATCGTAGAGACGAGGCGAGGCCTGACTCGACGATTTTTTCTCCTCAGAGACCCTGCGCGAGCGGTTGACCCTGGCAGGCGGCGACCGCGGCCTCGGCGACCGCCTTGTCCCAAACGCGATCGATCGCGGTCGTGCTCCTCGTCCTCAGCCTTCTTGAAATTCGGCCGCTGATACACGCCCTCGTAGAATCCCTTTCGCGATCTGGAATTTCGCGATCACGCGCCAATAGCGATCGCGGCTTGAAATTGCGAATCTCCAGCTCGCGGGTGAAGACGATCGCCAGAGTTGGTGTTTGCACCCGGCCGACCGATCGCGACGTTGCCGCCGCGCGAGCCGAACATCCGCTTGCGTGATCGCGCGGGTGCCGTTGATCCCGATCAACCAATCGCTCTCACTGCGGAGCGCGCGGCGTCGGCGAGGCCCGCCATTTGTTCCCCGTCGCGGAGTTTCTTAAACGCTTCCTGGATTCCTTCCGTCGTCATCGTCTGCATCCAGGCGCGTTTCACGGGCAGCTTCGACTTCGCGAGTTGGTAGAGATTCGTGAAGATCAACTCGCCTTCGCGCCCGGCGTCGCAGGCGTTGATCACGGTATCGATGTCTTTGCGATGGAGAAGTTTTTGAGCTGATTGAAGCGGTCCTTCGAATCCGCGATCGGTTTCAGACCAAACTTTTCCGGGATAATCGGGAGCGTCTCCAGCCGCCAAAAGCCGTATTTCTTCTTGTCGATGTCCTCCGGCATTTCGAGCTCGACCACATGGCCGACCGCCGAGGAGATAACGTATTCATCGCTCTCATAGTGGTCGCTCTTTTAGGAACTTTGCCAAGCGCACGAGCAAGGTCCTGTGCGACGCTGGGTTTTTCGGCAATGACGAGGGTTTTGGGCATGAAAATGTTTGCTTGTGCGCCGCGGCTCCGAGGCGTTCCTCTGTCCGCAGCACATTGCGGACGAGCTACGACAAGCCTCACGAAATATTTTCCCGGTAGTTGTTTAACGAGCCGCTTCAGCTCAAGGGCGAGCAAAGTAGAGGAGACGGTTGCGCTTGGCAAATCGCATTTCGACGCGATCTGGTCGATCGGCGTTTCGGTGGGATTGATGGCATCATAGACGCGCCGTTCGTTTGTCGAGCTCCGGCAACGCCCGGCCTGTTGTGATCGGAATCTTTCTTTCTCCGGCAGGAGAATCTGCAAGTCGTCGAGAATGTCGCTCGCATCCATGACCAGTTTTGCGCCCTGCTGAATGAGCCGATTCGATCCGTGAGCGGTCGGTGCGTTGATGTGACCGGGAACGGCGTAAACGGAGCGACCTTGCTCGATCGCCTGCGAGACGGTGATTAAGCGCGCCGCTGTTAATGCCCGCTTCCACCACGAGGATGCCATGGCTCCAGCCGCTGATGATGCGGTTGCGCATCGGGAATGTTTGGCGATCGGGCTCGATCTCCATCGAGAATTCCGAAACAATCGCGCCGTTTCCGCTGCGAATCTTTTCCGCCAGCGCGGCATTTTCCGGAGGGTAGAGTTTCATCAATCCAGAACCGATTACGGCCACGGTCCGGCCTTTGCCGCGAGAGCGCGCCCTGGTGCGCGGCCGTGTCGATCCCGCGCGCCAGCCCGCTGATCACCGTCAGTCCGGCGTAGGCCAGTTGATAAGCAAGCTTCTTCGCGCGATTCGTTTCCGTAATGACTCGTCCGCCGCGATCCGATCATGCCGATGGCGTGCTGATCGCGATCAGTCAGTTCACCCCAAACGTAGAGGACGATCGGCGGCGCGTGAATTTCGCGGAGCTGCCGCGGATAAGTCGGCGATTCCGCGGTGATGACCTTCGGCGCCGAAGTCGCGGATGCGTTCCAGTTCCGACGCGAGATCGACGGTCTTTCCCAATTGACGATCTGGTCGGCGACTTCTCCGCCTACTCCTTCGACTTTGCGCAGACTCGCGCCGCGTCGCCGCGAGAATTCGCTCGCGGCGTTTCGAATACTTCCAGCAGCTTCCGCAGCCGCACCGGCCCCATCGTGGGAAGCATGTTGAGCGCGATGCAGGCTTCGGTGTTGTTCATGCAAGCGCGCTTCCGAAATCAATAACGGCGTGCTCGTGATGACGCGCGCCGCGCGACTACGCAACACTAAAATGGAATCTCGTCGTCGTCCGGCGCAGCAGGTGGCGCGTTCTTCGGCGGAGGACGGCGGTCCGCGATCCGGCTCGAGCGCGATGGATGACGCCGCCTCATCCCCTCCTCGCTGCTCACTTGCCACCTCCGCGAGCGCGATGCAGCTGCATCCTTTCGGCGACGACGCGAAGCTTGGCTGCGCTTCTGGCCTGATTGTTTGTCTTCCCACGAATCGAGCTGAAGCCGGCCTTCGATAAAAACCGGCCGTCCCTTTTTCAAATACTCGCCCGCGACTTCCGCGGTGCGACCCCACAGCGTCACATCCACGAATGTCGTTTCTTCGCGTTTCTCGTTGTTCTCGCCGCTGTAGATGCGATTGACCGCCAGACCGATTTCCGTGACGGCCGTCCCTTTCGGCGTGTAACGAACTTCCGGATCACGGGTGAGGTTCCCATTAAGCATGACTTTGTTGAAATTGGCCATAGCCGCTTTTTAGCGGAGTTATTTCGCCGGAGCGATCTTTTTCGGCGCGCGTTCTTTTCTCTCGCGCAAGCGCTGATAATGCTGACGGTAAACTTCCGGATCGAGCTTGAATTTCGACCGCAGTTTCGTGATCAGCTGTGAGTCGGCCTGGAAAATGAAATTGACGAAATGCCCGGCATCGAGCTCGCCGCGCAGCATAAGAAAAACGGTCGCTTGTCCATCTTCTGCACCTGCTCGATCGTCGCGCCTTCCTTCTGAAACTCCGACTCCAGGCGCTCGACGATTTCCTTGACGGTGTCTTCTTTGCCTTGCGTGTTGAGCACAAGCAACGCTTCGACTAACGGTTGTTCATAATTCGGGAACTTTGTTGAAAATGTTCATCGCGGCAAGCACGCCGTTCTCGATCACACATTGCGCGGCGGCAACCGCGCGCTCGATCGTTTCTTCGAGGAGCGGTTTCTCTTCTTCAAAAAATCGACCGAGCACATAATCGACTGCACCTTCGCTCCGGGGCTGCACCAATCCCAACCCGCAAACGCGGAATCTCTGTCGGTGCCAAAATGGATCAGGATCGATTCGAGACCGTTGTGGCCGCCGGAACTTCCATCGGACGCAAGCGCAATCGGCCTAACGACAACGCCAGATCGTCCAGAACGACGAGAATCTCTTCCAGCAGCAATCTTGTAAAACTGGGCGACCGCCGGAAAGCGGTTTGCCGCTGCGATTCATGTAGGTGGCGGGTTTCACTAGAATCACATCGCCTTTCGCCCAATGTCGCGCCCCACCTGGCGGAGTGTTGCCAGTCGAGCCGCAAGGCGGTCGCGAGGCGGTCCGCAACCATAAAACCAACATTGTGACGCGTGCGCTCATAGTCGCGTCCGGGATTTCCCAGCCCCGCGATCAGGCGGATCCGCGAAGCTCCTGTATCCACGTTGGTTCAAGCGCGCGGGGAAGCGACGCGTTGCGCCGATCACTTCTTGGCTTTCCTTGCTCCTTGGCGCGCAGGTGCCGCCGCGGCTCCGGTTCTTCCTTCTTCTCCGTGATCACCTCCGGAGCAGTCGGCGCTTCCGCTACCGCAACTGGCTCTTCCTCGACTGTCGGCAGCGAGGACCGAGAATACCGTCAGATCCGGCGGAACTTCTCGTTGTGACACCCGCGGGCAGCTGGATCTCGCGCACGTGAATCGCGTCGCCGATATTCAGAGTGAGATATCTCCACCGTAACAAGATCCGGCAGATCGCGAGGCAGATATTCGATCGCCAGGGAACGCAAATTTTGCTCGAGCAAGCCGCCGCATGTTCTTCACACCGTTCGGCTGTGCCGATCGGCTCGAGCGGCACATCGGCCTCGATCATCTCGTCCATCGTGACGGCGTGGAAATCGACATGCAAGCACGTCGCCGCCGACCGGGCGAATGCTGCACTTCCTTGCAGCAGGACGAGACGGTTCGCTGTTTCCGCCGCCGCCGTCGACTTCCAGCTCGACTAAAATATTTTCGCCCGAAGCGTGGCTCAGCATCGCGCTGATATCGCGCTTCGTGACCTGCAACGGTTCCGCTTTTGTCCTTACCGTCCGTAAATCGACTGGCCGGCACGAGCCCGCTGCTCTTTCAGTTTGCGCACGGCGGAGCGCCCGATGGCCGTTGCGCCGTTCTGCTGCGAGTTTTACTTGTTTTGCCATGTTAAAATTTCCTACTTGCTGCCGTTATCGATCTTGAACGAGCGATGAAACCGATTCGTCATTGTGAATCCGCTTGATGCCTTCGCCGAGGAGCTCGGAGACGCAGAGCACGGTGGTCTTAAAACCATCCACCGGGCGCACCGGCGTGCTGTTGGTCGTAATTAATTCCTCGATCTCGGAATTTTTGCAACCGCGGAATCGCGACATCGGCCAGGACCGCATGCGCGACGCCGGCATAAATATTCGAGCGCGCCATGCTCTTTCAGGATCTTGACGGCTGAAGTCGAGTGTGCCGGCTGTCTCGGTGAGGTCATCAACCAGCGAGGACGTCGCAGCCTTCCACTTCACCGATCACGATAAAGCGCTTCAGTTTCGGTCGCGCTCTGTGCGCTGCTTCGCGACGATCGCAAGGTTTGCGCCGAGCGCCTGCGAATATGCCGAAGCCATTTTTAATCCACCGACATCCGGCGAAACAATGACCGTTTGCGCGTCAATTTCTGTGCGCAGATATTTGATCAACACCGGCAATCGAATAGAGATGGTCCACCGGAATGTCGAAAAATCCCTGAACTTGCTGCGCATGTAAATCCATCGTGAGACACGGCTCACCCCGGCGGCGTGAAGTAGATTCGCCACCAGCTTTGCCGTGATCGGCACTCGTGGCTGATCTTTGCGGTCTTGTCGGGCATAACCGAAAAATGGAATCACCGCTGTAATCCGATCCGCGCTCGCACGACGGGCGGCGTCGACCATGATGAGCAACTCCATTAAATGCTCGTTGGTCGGCGGGCAGGTCGGCTGGACAATGAAAACATCGCGGCCGCGAATATTTTCTTCGATTTTGATGTAGGTCTCGCCGTCAGGAAATGAGCTGATCATGGCCTGCCCGAGCGGCACTCCCAGGTAGTCGCAAATGCGCTGGGCCAGCTCGCGGTTCGCCGAGCCGGTGAACACCTTCATCTCTGGTTGAAGTGCGAAACATAAGCAGGGCCGCTAACCTAGGCGCGAAGCGGCATCGGTGGCAACGGGAGAATGCGCGAGAACACGCGCCCGGATTGCCCGCTTCATCAAAATGTAGTCGAGCAGTCCGGCATACAACCGGCGGCGAACCTCGACGGTTGATCGGGCTGAGGCTCGCACGATTGGACTGACCGAAATGAGCTGCTTTGCGAACCCAATATCATTCTGGAGCCTAGCAAAGAATCCCTCAGTCTACCTCGTCTGTGCTCGAGGAGGTATCCCTCGGCGCCAACAGCTCTGCGGGAGGACCCACCCTGGCAGCGTATTCGGGAAGGTCGAGCCTCTGCCTCCAATCATTTAGGCGGGGCCGCCTGCTTGATAACACTGCAGGCGCGGCTGCATCGCGCGAATGAGGCGCGCAACTTTTCTTTTTCGTCTCGCAATCTTCCTGCAATCTTCGAAGCTCGATCGCGAGTTGTTGCTCGAGGGTTTCTGCTTCATCAAAATTACTTGCCGCTGCGCCGTTCCGATCTGATCCCGCAGGAACAAGTTCCTTCTCCGCGATTTCGCGCCGATAAGTAGAATCGATCTCCGCGACCTTGCGCTTTTCATTGTCAACCGTCAAGGCGACCGTCGGCGCATTTTTCTCCAGGCGCTCCATGGCAAGTTCGTAGGCGGATTTCATCAGATGGTGAACGGGCGCGCTTCGAGACGCGTGGCGCGTTGCGTTTGGGAAATCAATTTCTAGAATTACTCCCCATGGGCGCAAAATCCGGCTGCTGAGCACGGACTTCGATGGGACTCTCGTTTCGCATGCGAGCGATCCGGTATTCGACCGTCGCTGCATGGAATTGATCCGCGCACTCCAGGATGGCGGGGCAATCTGGGCGATCAATACCGGTCGTTCGGTGGACTTGCTGGAGGCAGGGCTGGAGGACTTTTCGTTTCCATTGCGACCGGATTTTATTCTGACGAGCGAGCGCGATGTTTTTCGCCCGGCGGAAACTGGCTGGGAACCGTACGGCGGTGGAATGAGCGATGCGCACAGGCACACGCCGAACTTTTCGGTTCCGCTTCTTCCGTCCTCGCGGAAGTGATTGATTTCGTAAACCACAAGACAAGAGGCTCGAATAATTTACGAGAGCGACGGACCGGCGGGCTTGATTGCCAATAGCGAGGAGGAAATGGCCCGCGTCACCGGCTTCATCGACCGCGCGCGCGCAAGTCAACCGAAGTTCCATTATCAACGCAACACCATCTACCTGCGATTCTGCCACGCCGATTACCACAAAGGTGCGGCGCTTGCGGAGCTGTCGCGGCTTACTGAAATCCCTCGCGACCTAATTTTTGCGGCCGGCGACCACCACAACGATATCTCGATGCTCGATGGGCGTTATGCGCAAATATTCTGCGTGTCCGGCCAACGCGATTCCAGAGGTCAAAGAGGCCGTCCGATCGGCGTGCTGGTTACGTGGCAGAAAACGAATTCGGCGCCGGCGTTTACGAGGCGCTGCGGTATTTCGTCACTTGAAGCACTCGATTTACGCGACAGTATTTTCCGCGTGATGCCCCCGATAGCATTCCTAAAAAGCGCGCAGGTAGTGAAAAAATCGTGCGCTTTCATGGCACGGTCGCTGATGTCGCCATCGAGGTCCGAACCGAACGCATCGCAAAACTGTTTGTCATATAGGTGAGCAAGAGGACCCAAAAGTGAGTGCGAGACTGAAGAGTGGAAACTGCAACGCGAGCGGGAGCGAATAAATCGACCGCCATCAGCGGAATCCAGACCGCCCAGGTTGCCAGCAAGGTTGGAATGATCTTGTCCCGATAATGGTTCCAGCTAAACGCTCGGCGTAAAGACTCGCCGGAGTAACCGCAATTTTTCCATTCGTAAGTCAGCACTCCGAAGGGCGCGGCGAAAAATGGATTGTAGCCGAATTGATCAACGCAAATTTTCGCGAGCACGACTGGGACCGTGACCACGTTCCCCAACCATGCTGCTTCGCCTCGATAGAGAAGATCGACCAGTGTGCCCATCAATTCCCCAGATCGGAACTGTAAAAGGAGATTGCGAAGATTCCGTCGGTTCGGACGTCCGTTCTGAAAAAAGCAGACTAGGGGCAACCTCCGGCAGGACCGAACCCGCGCAGATCGCGGCAACCAAAACAAACGCCAGGCCGTGCGCCCGTTTGTATTCAGCAGAGTTGGTTCAGCGCCGCCGAAGCCGCGGGGCTCCAGTAGTAAGCAAGCAGCAAGGCGAGCATGCTCGCTGGACGACACGAACGCGGGCACGAGATTCGCGCGTGCGGCTTCAGCCGAGGGCGAACGGTCGCCGCGGATTCGAAGGTGACATTGGCGAAGAAGCTGACGCGTTCATTCTGGTGATCAAGTTCGAATCTCCGCGGACAAGCCGGCCCATGCGGAAGTTGGACGTTCCGGTCCACCTGAACGTAAGCTCAGGTGCAAAAGGAACGCAAAGCGTCAATAAAATCTTTGCTGTTCGATGAGCTTTCAAATTTGCTCGCGGGAATGGGGCGAGCCGGCTTATCGCGCCAAGCAGATCGCAGATTGGATATATCAGAAACGCGTTTCGTCGTTCGAGGCGATGACCGATTTACCGGAAGCGATGCGGAAGCGTCTGGCCGAAACCCTTTGTCTTTGCGTCGCCCACCATCGTTCGAGTTCTTGGCTCGAGAGATACGACCCGGAAATTTCTGCTTCGCCTCGGTGACGGCAATTTCATCGAGGCGGTCTTGATTCCAGCTTCGCCCCGCGCTTTATGGGGGACCGGTCCGATCGGCGGACGATTTGCGTATCCACGCAAGTCGGTTGCGCATACGGCTGTAAATTCTTGTGCAAGCGGGCTCGAGGGCTGGACGCGCAATCTCGAGGCGGTCGAAATTGTCGATCAGCTCATCGCGCTGGAAGCATCCACCGGCGAGAAGATCGACAACGTTGTTTTCATGGGAATGGGTGAGCCGCTCGCCAATCTCGCGAACGTCGTGCGTGCCATCCGCATTATCAATTCGCCGCGGGGTCTTGGAATCGGCGCGCGACATATCACCGTTTCCACCAGCGGCCTCGCTCCGCAAATTCGGGCGGTGGCGGACAATCCAATACAATTTCGACTCGCCGATTTCGCTCCATGGCGCACACGGATGAAGTCCGCAATCAAATCATGCCCATCAATCGAAAGTATAATCTGGCGGCGCTGCTCGAGGCGTGCCAGTATCACATCAGCCGGAAAAACAGCACCTCACTTTCGAATACATTTTGATCGATGGAATCAATGACAGCGAGGACCAGGCGCATGCGCTCGCTGCGCATTCGCGCGCTCTTTCGGCAAAGGTGAATCTTGATCCCGTGCACAACACGGTCGAAGGTTTGCCGTGGTCTCGACCACCGCGGAATCGGCAGGAGCGATTTCTGGCGATCCTTCGATCGCATGAGGTTGCCGGCAACGCTGCGTCGGGAAAAGGGCCACGACATCGAAGCCGCATGCGGACAATTGCGATTGCAAACGAAGCGCGAATTACAACTGCTGTAGGGGACGACGCTGTCGTCCGCGGGAAGCCACCGGTTTCCCATACAATTATTCGTCGGCTCGACAGAGTCTCGCCCTACCGAAATTTTTGCGCGGCGGCGCAAGCTGGCGTTGTAGTCAATATGATGCCCGGCTACGATCACGAACCCGAAAGACCTGGGACGAATACGACTGGGAACGTTTTCTCCAGCAGCAGGACCATAAGACGGAGAAATATATGGAGCTGCTGGAGAAGTATCATCGACCATCCGCAACGCGACCAGATCATCGCACGCGAAATGGGCTGGATCGCAGTTGCTCGACGCAAAAGCAAATGATTGGGGTGAAGAAATCGATGCGCTTCTCGCAGAGGACGATAACGCGCGCTTTGGATGACGATCGTTTGCAGCCGAGCGAGCCAGGTGGAGCATGCCGGGCGAAAGCTTCGAAGATCACGTGCTTTATCGCGCCGCGTTCGCGCTGACCGTTTGGATCGATCAACTCTTTGATGAAAATGCAGCCCTGCAAAACGAGCCCTCCGCAGTGAAGCTCGCTACTCACGCTGCCCTCGCCAGCGCCAAACTCGCCGCCGCTCTGAGTGACGACGACGTGGACGAAATCGGAATGACGATCGCGTATTTGAAGCGCGCCTTGAAAGCAATCACCGTCGCGATGGATGGAGGTGCGCAGCTGCTCTCGCCGAAAAACTGGTTAACTCCGCAACAGCATGCAGTTTTGCAACAGCGCCTCTTCCAGGTCGCGCGACGGTATCATCCTCTTGATGGGCGAATATCGCGGCGAGTGGCTGCGTCGTTACGGCAATCTCTAGCCGTTGAATGAATTAGCCGCTTCCCCGTCTAAATATGCACACGGAAGCGACTCCGGCTGAGGCCGATGTTTCTGAGCTGGACTTGGTGAAGCAATCCCAGGCCGGCAATACAGAGGCGTTCGACCAGCTCGTCAGCCGCTACCGGACACGGGTTTTCGGTATGATTTATAACATGGTGCATAACGAGCAGGACGCCTGGGATCTCGCTCAGGACAGTTTCGTGAAGGCCTGGAAATCGATCGGGCGTTTCCGGGGCCAGTCGTCTTTTTATACCTGGATTTACCGCATCATTATGAATGTGACGATCGATTGGCTGCGCAAAAACAGGTGAAAGGCGCAGGCGTGGAGTTTGACGATGCGATTCAGCTAAAGGAAATCAATCCCGCCTCACGCACGCTGCCGAAAGCCGACGCCCTGCCGCACGAGCGAATGGAACAACGCGAAATCCGTCAACGAATTGATGCCGCTATCGCCCAATTAACTCCGGAACATCGCGCGGTGATTTTGATGAAAGAAATCGAAGACATGCAATATCACGAAATTGCCGAGGCTCTGGAGTGTTCGATTGGCACCGTGATGTCGCGACTGTTTTACGCACGCAAGAAGCTGCAGAATTTGCTGAGAGATGTTTATGAAAACGTTTGAAGAGAAATTTACCGCATGGATCGACGATCAGTTGAGCGACGCTGAGCGCACTCAGTTTGAGGCTGAGCTGCCCGACCGCGCGGCGGCCCATGCGGAGAAGGAGCAGGCGCACAAGCTCGGCGCGTTCTTGAAGGAACAATTGAAATCGCGGGCAATGGCGAATGAAGAATTTTTCCATCATCAACTGCGCGGTCGTATCGCTGCGCGAGATGCCGGACGAATCGGAAACGCAATCGTTGCCTGATCTTCGGACGACCTGGTGGTCGATCCGCCGATTGCTATGGGCCGGCGCGACTTCGCTTGCCATTTTTGTCGTCTGCACATTTTTTGTGGTGCGCGAAAAGCAAACGCAACAGCAATCGCAATATCTCTCGCAGATTCTGAATGCGCGGGTCGATCCCGCGGTCAGCCCCGATGCCACCGTTTCAATTTTCCAGACAAAAAGGATCGGGTAACCGTGCTCTGGGTGGATGGTTTGGAAATCGCTGCCATCCGATTACGCCGCCAAATAAACTGATGTTTCGTTTCCTTCTCGTTGCCAGCGCCGGAATTCTTTTTCGAATTCGATCCTCACGACGGCGGAGGCTGCCGAGAATGTTTGGAGCGGGCTGGTCGTGGCGACGAATGTTGCCAAACCTGAGCCACCTCCGGCCCAATTGCACCGGCTCAGACCGTCACTTCGCGAAACATTCGGTTACAACCAATTCGAACTTATTGGCCAGGCGCGCAAAAAACTCGTCAATGGCAATGAAGATTGGATGGCGTCGAGCAAACATTTCGCGCTGCATGTGGATGCCCAGAGGGGAAAGCGCGGAAGGTTATCGTCTGAATCTGCAGCTGTTTCAGGATAAAACCCTGCTTGTCGAAACGGAAGCGAAGCTCAAGTAAACGTAGTCCGCTCGTGATCAAAGGACCGCAGATCGGAGCCGGGCAGTTATTGCTCCTGCTGGTAATACAGTAGCAATTCCCGTCGGGAATCTCGCCCCGACGAAGCGGAATTGCCGATGCAAAGAGTTGCAGACGCTGTTTTAGTGGTAAGGATGCGCCTTGATCACCTTCTCGTTTTCGGCAGTCTCGTTTATCGTTTTTCGACAGTGAGCGCGGAAAGCACCTTCAACTTCGCAACGACGCCCGGAAAACTTCCGAAACAGGTCCGGCCTGAAACCTATGCAATTCGCATCGTACCCGATCTTGAGAAGCTGCACTTTTACCGGCTCGGAAACGGTGAAGTGGATGTGCAGAAGCCGGTCACAAAATTGGTGCTTAGCGCTCTCGATCTCGCTATCACCGCCGCTTCCGTTGACGGGAAGCCACTCGATACAGTCAGCAATCAAACTCGATCCAAAAGAGGAGACCCTTACGCTCGCCTTGACCTGCAGAAATTCCGGCGGGAGCTCATGAGCTGCTGCTGAATTTCAGTGGCAAAATCAACGCACAGGGCCAGGGCCTTTTTTCGCTCGCTATCAGGAAGAAGGATCCGGCGCGAAGAAAATCATGCTCGGCACGCAGTTCGAAGCGACCGATGCGCGCCGAATGTTTCCTGCTGGGACGAGCCAACGTTTCGCGCTCGCTTTCAACTTACGACCATTGTTCCAGAAAACTTCACGTGGCCGTTTCGAACATGCCCGTCGAGCGTGAGGAAAAAATCGAAGGTGGCAAAGAGGTCCGTTTCAGCATGAGCCCACCGATGTCGAGTTACCTCGTGGTCTTGGTCGCGGGCGAGCTCGATTCGATTGAGATGGAAAGTAATGGCGTGCAGCTCCGCGTCGTCGCGACGAAAGGAAAGCGGAGACCGGGCGTTACGCGCTCGAGAGCCAGGCGAAAATTCTCCAATATTACAATGACTACTTCGGCATTCCCTACCCGCTTCCGAAGCTCGATTTGATCGCAATCCCGGGCGGATTCGGCGGTGCGATGGAAAATTGGGGCGGCATTACTTATTATGAGTCGCGGCTCCTTTTCGATCCAAAAAAATCCTCGGCCACTAATCAGCAGGATATTTTCGCGGTGATCGCCCACGAAATGGCGCACATGTGGTTTGGCGACCTCGTCACGATGGCATGGTGGGACAATCTTTGGCTGAACGAAGGTTTTGCCTCCTGGATGGGAACGAAGTGTACGGACCATTTCAATCCCGAGTGGAATGAATGGCAGCGCCACGACATGCCGCGCGATCCGACACGCCGCATCGGCTACTCAAAGATATGGCGATGAAATCTGACGCGCGTTCGACCACGCATCCCATCCAGCAGCCGATCGCGAACGAAGCCGAGGCCAACAGCGCGTTCGACGATATTGCTCATCGCAAAGGGCAGGCGTTCATCCGCATGATCGAGAGTTTTCTGGGAGAAGACATTTTTCGCGACGGCATTCGCAAATACATGGCCGAGCATAAGTATTCGAACACACACCGCCAATCTTTGGGCCGCCCTCACGAAAGTTTCGGGAAAACCGATTGCAGAAATCGCGGCGGATTGGACGGAGCGCCCGGGCTTTCCGCTGGTGAAAATCGAGCGCGGCCGCGGCAGGTGAAGCTCTCGCAGGAACGCTTTGCCGTGCATTTCCAAAGCTCGCCACCGCAAAGCTGGCGGATCCCCTTACCTATGCGGTTCAAGGTGACAACACGACGGCAAGCTTTTTGATGGCCGGAAAAACGCGGAATTGCCTAACGAGATACCGAGGGATCGAACGGTAAAGATGAATATAGGCGACGGCGGTTACTACCGTGTCGATTACGACCCGGCTTCCTGGAGATTAGTTGAGAAGGAGCTGTCGACGCTTTCCGAAGCCGACCGGGTCAATCTGTTGAGCGACGCCTGGGCGCTGGTAGAGGCAAATCGAAAGCCGCTCAGGCATTATTTTGACACTGCTCGAAAAGTTGTCCGACCGCGATGAACTCGCCGTCGTTAATGTAGCGGTCGATAATTTTGATTTCATCAATAGGCTGCTGGCGGGAACGCCAGAGCGCGAAAAATTTCAGCATTACGCACGCTCGGTTTTACAACCGGCCTTCGATCGCGTGGGTTGGCAAGCGAGGCGGGCGAACCGGTCAAAGCCGGATTTCTTCGGGACGTTCTGATTCGCGGCCTCGGAAAACTAAACGATGCGGGCGTGATTACCGGCTGCCGTGCACGCTTCGTTAGGCTTCTCACTGATCCTGCCGCGGTTTCACCAGATCTTCGGCCCGCGATTTTTCGCGGTCGTTGGCCGTTACGCCGATGCCGACACGTGGGAAAAATTGCACGCGTTCGGTTTGAAAACAACCAGCCTCGAGGAGAAGCAAAATTACTATGAAGCGCTCGGCAGCGCCCTCGATCCGAAGCTATGCAACGCACGTTGCAAATTTCGCTGAGCGATGAGCTGCCGACCAGCCGGGGCGTCTTATCTCGTGCCTTTCGTCGCGCGCGAAGGTGAGCGCGCCGACATCGTGTGGGATTTCGCGGAGACGAAGATGAAAGCATTGCTGGCGAAGCAAGATGCACTCGGCGTCAACAGTTACGCGGCTGGTCTTTTCAGTTTTTCTCCGATGCCAAAGCTGAAGCGGAGCTTGAGGACTTACGCGAAATCAGATCTTCCACCGGCTTCGGCGATCCATGTCGCCAGGGCCATCGACGAGATCGGATTCCGAGCGGAATTTAAACAACGATTGACCTCCGAGTTTTCCGCCTGGGTGAAGGAACACGGAAAATTAAAATCGGCAGAGCCGAAGACTCGTTAGCGCGAAGCGCGCTTTAGAGCATCGGCCTTTTTTTGGCAATTCGGGCTCCGGAACAATGATGGTCGCTGCTTCCGGCGTCCGCCTCCTCCGCGAGCGCACTGGCATAACGCAAGCCGTAAGCGGCCCGACTGAGAAGAAACGCCGCCATGATGCCGATCCAGATCGCCTGCCACCGAAATGCGGCCGCAAGCAGTGTGACGCTGCCGGCAATACCGATGATACTGGCAATCTTGAGGCTGCGGATTTGCCCAAATGGAAACCAAAGCAACGCGCGAAGAATCTGGCCAGCCGTCGAGTGGATAAATCGGCAACAGGTTAAATATAAGCAGCACGAGATTGATGAACCAGAGCGTGTGCACAAAGCGCTGCGCGTCGACGACATTCAACGCGAGCGCTCCCGCCTGGAAAAGAACCCGGATTTTAGAAGCGCAAAAGTGGGAGGAGAGCGACATTGACCAGCGGACCGGCTGCGATGCTCCAGAGCATGGCGCTCGCGCGCGGCGGCGGCTCGACGAACGCCAGGCCACCGAGCGGCCAAAGCACAATTTTGTCGGCGCGGCCTCCGACCTGACGGCACGCAAGTGCATGTCCGAACTCATGCAAAATGACGATGAGAAAGAGGGCGAGATATTCAGCGCTCCCCAAACCGGTGAGTGGTAAAGACGGCCGCGTTCCGTAATTCCCCGCCGCTACGACGAACCACGACCAGTGCAGAAAGACTTCCACTCCGGCGATTCGGAAGAAGTCGAAACGACCCTTGTTGGGTGGGCATGATGATTGGTTCTCGCACGCCGCCGCATTGCGGGCAAGCAGCATCAACTACTCAGAGATTATTTCGATTAAACTCTCGCTCTAAGAGCCGCGCATGCGCGCAGCTGTTCGTTTCTTCAAGGATGCGACGCCTTGCGTACTACAGCGTCGGCGCTGTCCCGCCGTTCTGCGGAGAAATCAGCAATCCGCATTGGCATCATCGCCGATTCGTAGAAGCCATGTCGCCGAAAGAAATTCTGGGAACGAATCTCCGGCCGATCGGTGAGTAAGGTGATGCGAAGGAAATTTTCTGCTTTGCAAAATCTATCGCGCACTGGAGCAGCTTCGCGCCGTGAAGCCGTGGCCGCGATATTCATTATGGATGACCAGATCTTCCAAAGAATAACGAAGCCGCCACTCCGCAGTGCTGATCGTGAAGAGCAAATTGATCATCCCGACGATCGCATTGTTGCTGCGCAAAACAAAAACGCGACCGCGATTCGGCTGTTCGAAGATCAAGCGCAAGCCGCGGAGTTGCTTCTCCTTGTCCGGTCGAAAATCGCTTTCTTCGGCAAATAATTCGCCAAGGAGGCTGGAGAGCTCGTCCAAATCTTCCAGGATCGCCGGTTCGATGACTGACGTCGCTCATTTTACGCCCTCTTATTCCATAAACTGAGCGCACTGGCAAGGTAGTAAGGCGATCACCGGCCGGCGTTGACAAAGCGCTTTCTCCTCCTAGGATAACGGCTCTTCCGCTGCGTCGCCGAAATTCTGCTTATCGAAACGGACCTACCAAGCCTCAAAACGCACGCGAAAACGCCAGCACGGTTTCCGCGCGCGAATGAGTACCAAAGCCGGGCGCGCAACGCTCGCGCGCCGACGCGCAGCGTGGACGCAAACGCCTGCTGCCAAAGGGCGCCGAAATTCATTACGCGCGACATACGCAGGCGTAGAGAGCGCGAGAGAAATTATCGCTGTAGTTCCTGGAGAGATGCGGCGTAACCCGTGAGCTCGAGATATCCTCGACCGCTAATCGGCTTTGCGTTCTGCATACCGCTCACTTCGATCGCACCTTCCCAATAAGTCAGCGGATTCAGCGCGAGTTCCTGGTTGTCGAGCACAGCGCGCACGGCGAAATGGAGTTGCAGCTCGGGAATCTCGATGCGCCAGCCGATGGGATAATTCGCGCCTCGTCGTTTTGCTTTTCCAAAATCGATCCGGCGTCATGTGAAAGGCGCTGCTCGGCAAATTAACCCTTGATCCGTCCGCGCCGACGAAAGTGCCACTGGAAATCGGGTCGATTGTTCCGTCCTTCAATCGCGTCTCGTAAAGCATCAGCTCCGCGTTACCGGCGAACTGCACGCCTAGCCAATTCCAACCGGCTTGCTTCTGGCGCGAGCTGATTCGTCGCCCATTCATGATCGAACCAGCTCTCCCGGAAACGGAGAGCGAAGCGCCGCCGCTGCGCAACTGCCCGGTCGTCGACAGCCGCGTGATCGAATAATAATGAGATGTGTGTTCATTACCCTTCGCCTTCTGGCTGACGCCATCTGTTCCATGAATGGTCGGCGATTTTCTCGGACGAAGTTGTAAATGTATGCTCGCCTCCGCGCTGGCGGCGGATATTTCGAAAGAGCCGTCGTCCTTGATGAGAAGGTTCCACGATTCAATCCAGGCAATGCGATCGCCGTCGTCGAATCCTGCCTCGCCGAAACTCCCGCGACTGGGTTTCTGCTGAAAAGAGAAAGCGTTTGCCGGTAATATCCGTGACCGTGAAATGCGCAAACTTCAGATCATTGACCACGAAGCGCGAGAGGCGCTCAGTCGCGCTCGGCCGGCGGTCAGAATTCCCTGGCGAAAAAACGTTAGCTCGTAACCAAAGCGGCGACCTTTTCGTCCGCAAGATTTCCAGTGAAATACCACCACTCTGTTTTGAATTCGAAATGAGCGTGGTGGTCCTGCGGAAATTCATACCTGCCAACCCGGCTCGGCAATTCTCCATGGACCTGCCGCGAGACAGCAGCATGCGAGCGCGCTGATCGCCCAATCAGAAATCAGAAATTGGAAATCTGAAATCTTTCTCATTCATTCCGAACGGCCTCGCGCGATGACACTCCGGCTCGCGCGCCACGCAGGTAACAATCCAGCGGTCAATGCTGCGCCGATGATCCATACCGGCGTCCACGCCAGTGATCCCCACGGAAACGCGAGCTGAATGGTCCAGCCGAAGAAGGCGCGGTTGATCACCCCAGTCAGAACGAGGGAGAGACAGAGGCCCGAGGCCAGGCCGAGCGCGCTCGCGAGCAAACCAATCATGCCCGACTCCCACAGCAACAGTCGCCGGATTTGCGCCGGACGAAGCACCGATCGCGCGGAGGACGCCCAGTTCGCGGGAACGTTCTGTCACGCAGCGTAGTCAACGTCAAAAAATTCCCGCGATCGCGACGATCACAGCGATGGTTCGCAGGACGTAGGTGACTGCGAACGTCTGGTCAAAAATTTCGAAGATGCGTGATCGGAGCAGACCATTTGAATAGATTGCGAATTCGCCCTGCTCGCTGAATTTCTGTTGGAAGCGTCCGGATACCAGGTTCGCCGACGCGTTTTCTTCAAATAAATCGCAAGGCTATTGACGCGAGCATCGTTCCAAAATCGGATAAAGTTCGCCGCACTCAGAAAAACGATTCCTTGGTCGCGAGTATAATCGTAGAAAATTGCGGCTACCGGAAATGGCTTTGCGCCGGCAGGCGTCGGAAGATCAAGGGTATCGCCTTCGTGAAGGTGAAAGCGTCTCGCGAAACTCTCGGATACGAGCACGCATTGGTCGCGGTAAAAGTGCTGCATGATCGCGTCGTTTCGACCATGAAGAAACCGAAGGTTCCGGCGATTGCTCCCGCGGATAATACCGAGTTCAGCCAGTGCCTCCGCGATATGGCAACTCGACTTCGCGAAACGTATCGACCGCTTCAACGCCGGGATCATTTTCCAAAAAGCGAATCGCATCAGCCGGAACAAAGAAGTGGGGCCGGCTATTTCATTCGATGCCGGCGCAATGAAGAGGTCGGCAATCAGCGTTTGATCGATCCAGGCCGCGACGGTTTGGCGAAATGAAAAAATCATCACCGCGACCCCGACAGTCATCGCAATCGCGGCGGCGAGCGAGGCGACTGTGATCGAATTTCGCGCGAGAGAACGTCCGAGATTTCCGGCCGCCAGCTCCTGCGTAACGAACGGTTTCTAACTGCCGTCCGCGGATCCCGTGAAGAAGGTTAAGCGTGATGCGGCTGAAGAGGCGTGTGGCATTCGGCGCAACGAAGGAGAATCCTGCGAGAACGAAAAAGGCAGCTGCAAATCAAGCCACGGCGGACCAGTTCGCAACGCCAGAATCGAAAGAGGACCGCAGAACCGAGCGACGCGGCTCCGGCAAAGAGCCAACCATTGGAAGGACGCGCAGAATGTTCAACGATCGCGCCGGCATTGAGCGCGCGGACAGGATCCATTCTTGCTGCGGCGTCTGCCGGAAGCCATGCTGCCGCGATTACAGAGATAAGACCAAGGAAGATTGCGCTGACCCAGATCCAGGCGGCGACCGAAACGTGTTGCACGCTCACCAGCACGTAGAGAGATGAAATCGTTTCGCTCACTGTTCCGATCAGCACTTTGGCGAGCAACATTCCCGCTCAATTCCTGTAGCGACTCCGAGAATTCGAAAACGATCGCTTCTCCAAGAAACAAGCCGCGGACTTCGCCGAGCGTCGCGCCTAACGAGCGAAGAATTCCGATCTCGCCACGCCTTCGAACGACGGAAGCCGAGACCGTATTATAGATCAGGAACATTCCCACGAGCACCGAGACGAGACTCATCGCTGCGAGATTCAGCTCGAAACCTGCGAGCATCTTTTCGACCTCGGCGCCGCGCGTTGTGCCGGAGGGGCGACCGTCACATCCGGAGGCAAAATCTTTCGAAGACGCGTGGCCATTTTTTCGGCATCGCTTCCAGACGGCAGGCGCAATCCGATTTCGCTAAGAAAACCGCGCTGGCCGAATAATTCCTGCGCCCAGCCGATATCCATGGCAGCGAAATGTGGATTGGCAGCGGCAACCGTGCCGTGCATTCGCATTACAAAACCAATCTCGACCTGACGCATCTTGCTGTTTACCGAGACGGTCAAAACGTCGCCGGATTTCCAGATGGTGTTGTTGGGCGAAATCGTCGCTGACCGCAATGCTGACCGGTCCGCGCAACCATTTTTGCAGATCGAAATTTTGCCCTTCGAAATTGGTAAGATCAAAGGTCCGAAATGACTTCGTTGGTGAAAACATCAATGCCAAGAACGTCCAGATATTCACCGGGAAACTGCGGCAGCGTGAGTAGTCCACGCACGATGGGCGTCGCCGCGGAAATGCCTGCCTCTTTCGCGACGATGGGAAAAATCTCTTCGGCTAAATTCCCCGCTGGCGCGCGGATTTGCAGTTGCGCCTTGCCCGCTACGACGTCGATGCCTCGCCGCAAACGCGCGGTTGGCGCTGTGATTAGCAATTTGGATCGCGAGATAAACCGCTACTCCGAGCCCCGACGGTGGCGATGTTGAGCAGTGCCAGCAATCGATGTCGCGCGATATCCCTCAGCACATGCCAGTAAAACAGGCGCGAATATTGTGTGATCACGCGAGATTTCGGATTGCGGATTGCGCCGAGCGGAGCAAAATAATGGGCGCGAAAACGCTGCCGTCATCTTTGACGAAAAGCGAAGAGCGACAAACGAAAATCGCGCCTATTCGCACCGTTAGCTCAATTGGCAGAGCAAGTGACTCTTAATCACTGGGTTGTTGGTTCGATTCCAACACGGTGCAAAAATCGGGCGCGAACCGCCGCTCGCGCGCTGGCTCAATCGACGTACTCTGCGCGATCGGCATGCGGCGGCCGAGACCGAAGGCGCGGCTCGTCACTTTAATTCCGGGCGCGGCTTGTTCGCGTTTATATTCGTTCAAGTCAACGCGGCGTTGCACCCAGCGAACCGTCTTCTCATCGAAATTCTTTGCGATGATATCACGCGCGCTCAGATTTTCTTCGACGTAAAGCCGCAAAATTTCGTCGAGAGTATCATAGGGCGGGAGCGTGTCCTGATCGGTCTGGTTTGGTTTCAATTCCGCACTCGGCGGTTTTTCAATGGTGGATGCGGGGATGATTTCGCGGTCGCGATTGATCCAGCGCGCGAGACGATAAACGAGCGTTTTCGGGACGTCGCTGATGACGGCCAGCCCGCCGGCCATGTCTCCGTAGATGGTGCAATAGCCAACCGCGAGCTCGCTCTTGTTTCCGGTGGTGAGAAGCAGATGACCGAACTTGTTCGAGAGTGACATGAGGATCATTCCGCGCAGTCGAGATTGCATGTTCTCTTCGGTGGCATCTTCCGGCAATCCGGCGAAAATCGTGCGGAACTGCGCTTTAAAAATGTTGAAGGCGGCATCGATCGGAATTTCCAGACATTTGATCCCAAGATTTTCGCCAGCGCCAACGCATCATCGATGCTGCCCCGCGACGAATAAGGACTCGGCATGGAAACGCCGACGACATTCGAGGCCCCGAGCGCATCCACGGCAATGGCCGCGACCACGGAAGAATCGATTCCACCGCTCAAGCCCAAGACCGCGGAGTTGAAATTGCACTTCGCCAGATAATCGCGCACCCAAGCGAGAGAGCGCCGAATAACTCGCCGGCATCATCGGGTCGGACGAGCAGTGAGAACAGCCGAGGATTCGGTATCGACGATCGCTTCGGCTTCGCGAAAGGCGGGCAATTGCGCGATCAAATCTCCCGCAGGATTTACGGCAATCGAGTTGCCATCGAGCACGAGTTGATCGTTCCCGCCGACGGCGTTGCAGTAGCAAATCGGACAACGGTAAGCGACGGCGAGCGCGCCCACCATCTCGCGACGCACGGCCGGTTTGTGCAGACGAGAATGGCGAAGCGCTCAAGTTTACAATGACCTCGGCGCCTTTTTCGACCAAGCCACGCACCGGCTCGACGTCATAGAGTGGGCGCGGCAGATAATGCTCGGTCCAGATATCTTCGCAAATGGTGACGCCCACTTTACGTCCGGCAACAACGTAGGCCTCCACCGCGCAACGCCGGTTCGAAATAACGATCTTCGTCAAAAACGTCGTAGGTTGGCAGAAGCGACTTATAGGATTTTACGGACCGGCTCACCCGCTTTGAGCAGGGCAGCCGCATTGTGGAATGGTTTTCCGCGACCCTGGTTCCGATCCACGAAGCCAACCAAAGAGGGACTTGGCTGACACGAGCATGGAGACGCTCCACCATCTCGAGATTTTGTGGAACGAACTGGGATTTGAAAACGAGATCCTGTGGCGGATATCCGGTTATGGCAAGCTCTGGAGTGATGACCAGTTCAGCACCAGCGGCGACAAGGCGCTCATAGGCGCCCGCAATTTTATCAAAAATTGCCTCGCAAATCCCCCACCGTGGGATTGATCTGAGCGAAACCGACCCTCATGCCAGGTCACGCAGGTTATGCGCAAGCGGGCAGCGGGCAATCCTTTCCGGGATTACTGCCTGAAAGGCGTCATCGATACGATCCAGAAGCCGCATCGATTTCCGTGACATGTTCAAAAAAATCCACGCCATTGTCGGCCAGGCACAGGTGGAAGACGATCATCCGCGCCTCTTTTACGAAGCGCTCTGACACCTGCAAATATTTGGATGCCACAAGCGAAGACCGCCAACGTTTACCCTAAGATTTTCTCCTGGCGACGAGAATCCCGTCAGGCTGGTCTTTTGTGTCGGGTTCGTCGAATTCGATGACGTAACCATGCTCTTCCAGGATCGCGCCACACTCCCGATGGATTCTCAAGCTGTGCGTGCCGATCAAGAAAGTTTGCACACGCGCGCTTTCCAGCGAATGCGCGCCGCCTTTGAGGACTTCGACCTCCAGACCTTGCACATCCATTTGCAGCAAGTCGATTGCTCGGCCGATCCGGTCGACCAGAGTATCAAACGTGATCGTTCTGATCGGCACGATTGTCTTCGCTTGGTTCTTTTTTTCTAAGGCCAAGCAGGACGAGCAGCGCTTTCCATCGCGTGCTCAGTGATGGTTTCTTCTCCCTTTTCAGTGCGAGGAATGCGACTGCCGTAGCCCCGATCCAAAAAGTTCTCGGTCCCTCGGACGAAGAAATGCCCTCGTCATGAATAATAACATCCGAGTGGCCGAGTCCGTTTAGTGCCAGGTTTTCCAAAGAAATCTGCGGTGCCGCTCGAGAGGTTCCACCGCGTGAACGGTCAACCCGGGAGCCAACTGTTTGGCGAGGATCAAGATAATATCCGACAGCGGCGCCGATGTTCACGAAACATCCGTTGGGCGGCAGAGCGCGAATCAGTCCTACAAAAATGTCCTCTTCCTCCGCTTCGTGAACATTGCGTTTTCGATAACGCCTCACGCTGAAGCGGAATCAGATGATCGTCGAAGAGGCGAACTCCATTGTCGAAAAGATGGATTTGTCGCTCCATGCCTGGCAAGATTATCACTTCACATAGCTGACGCGCCAGATTGTGTCGTTTCCGTCTTCGCTGAAGAGAGACCGCCGTCTTTAGAACGTTGATACCCGACCGGGCGTCCCAAACGTTGCCTTGGGGCGTGACGAAGCCGGCGACAAAGTCTCAATATTTGACATTGGCCTCGGTCGACCCCCGAACAACATCTGAATGTTAAAATATTTGGCCCCAGATCGACCCATTTTTCCGAACCATAGCCAGACGGCCAGCATTGGCAAGTAAATATTAGTCTTGCATTAAGGTTCAGGCCGTCATCATCGGATCGGTGGTGGCATAGTGTCACTAGAGAGACCCCGATACAATCGACCCCGAGGAATCTGTGGAATTGCGCCCCGCAGTCGTGCATGGGGCTTTTGTGCGCCTCGCGTTGCTCGATGCGCTCTTCTAATCGCAGCCTGTTTGCCGGGCCCACTTGTGCAGGAAGAAGTCGACTTTATCAGCGTTGCTACCGATTCAGATCTCCGGCAGGCCGACGAGAAACTACGTAATTACCTCACACTGAAAACGTGCCAGGGCTAACATTGTCTGTTCGTGACCCGCTAACTACTCGCTGCGATTCAATATGTCAGATTTCCAAATGGAAAGCATTTTATTGCGCGCCTTACTCCATGCCAGCCTGGTAGTCGCGAAGATACTTGGAGCAAAGTTTACGAGGTCGCCGTGTGCCAGAGCAAAGCTACTGGGACATATACCTACAATGCATACTTTGTGGTGAAGCGCGATAATTGTCATGACCGGCGTCTAAAAAATCTGCTGCAAGGTTTGCGATCTTTGATCCCAAAGGCTAAATAAGGTGCGCACCTGTTCAGTTCCAGCTGGGTCGCCTTCGCCGGTGGTGCCGCTGCCGCTGCCTGGCTTCTGCGGAGAGCGTTTCAATTTCAGCTGTGTCCCCTTCATCAGATTGCCTGTCGCCGCCACAAGGTTCTACGGAGAGCGCTTCAATTTCAGCTGTGTCGCCCTTGCTCAGTCCTACCCACAACACTCAAATTCAAATTCCACGATAAGTTCAATGCCTCCTCATTTTCCTGCCTTCGCTTTGCTTTCGAGGGCACCACGTGTTCTGCGGCGAGAGCTATCGGCGCAAGTTCTGCAGATCCCGCAGAACGGCGAAGCAAGCGTCTGGTTAGTTGCTTGTGAAGGCGCGGTAGCGGCGGCGATGCGGACTTATTGCGGTCTGGGATGGCACGATCGCCGAAGCCAGCGAAAGCCGCAGATAAAAACAGCCTTCAGGATGTTCAGTTCGTAACGCATCCGGCGACACTTCCAACGATATTCTGGTTTGCGACGATGAGGGCCTGACGAAAAAGCTCCAAGCCGCTATTAAACAGATGAAACCCAAAAGCATCGACAAAGAGGATGTCGATTACTGGCAATGTGAGACCCCTGGTGGTGTGCGCGGAATGCTTATTGAGCTCTATCCTGAAAGCGCTGGCCCCACCGTCGCCCGTCACGGTCCCAAAATCGACTGCGGCGGATAAATATCTGGAATTGCTGCAAGAGAAGCGATCCGACTCTCCGGCTTTTTCGAATTAGTTGAGAATACGATCCGCAATTTCCACAAACATCTGCGGACGTTTCATGGACATATCCATGATGAAGCCGTCCGGTTGCGCCAACAGGTAAATGCCGTTCACGAAGTTCCTGAACAGACGGAAGACATTAGCTATCTCAACTCAGACGATCTAACTGAACGGCTGGGCAATTTTATTCGTGGATGCACCAGATTCGATATGTCTGGCCATATCGAACCAACAGCCTCTTGATAATCAGAGATGTCGATTTTGTTCCCAGCAAAGGGTTCGTCCGTGTGGGTCGAGCCTATAACCTGGATAGATCCCGACTGTGAATTTACGGAAGGTATCTCCTTTAAAGCCATGTTATGTCGTCCGGGTCTGAAACCATAGAACTTAATCCAGAAGATTTTCGCAACGGTAACCAAAACACGGAATTTGATCCAATGAGCCTCAATGCGTTTAGAACAATTTAGAGCGACCATCGCTCGGCGGCTTTGGTATAATGCCTTGGCGTGGACCTTTATTAGCTTGTTCATTGGCCAGCGGGTCTGCCGCAACGCTTTACCCAATGGTGCCGTTAAAGCTCAGAATGGTTCGAAGGTGGGCGAATTACTTACCTGCCTGAGACATCCAATGGTCAAATCACATATTCAAACTTTGAAGCCACTTGCGATGATTTGGTGCAGCAGGTGCATAACGTTTGGGGTAACGAGCAAGTCAGAGGTCAACGTGATTTATTGCTCACGCGAGAAATTGGAAGCGTTTGTTCAAGAGCTCAACGGCGAGGTGTTGCAGGGCAAGTTGGTCGATGAACAAACAAGCGAACCGGACCACTTTCCCTCGGCGCAAAAATCCCGCTTTTTAAAGGAATCCTGAACGCGGAGTTGAGCGCCAGACATCCGTCGGATTCCACGGAAGCGAGAGGAACAGCCAAGCCATGAGGAATCAGGGAACGTGATTCAGGTTGTGCTAAAATCACTACTTTTCCAAGTTTGTGCAGGGCACGGCGGTGGAATGGCAAGCGTTGCATTGCATGCTGGACCGCGTTTTTAGTTCGAATCCGGAGTGGACAATATTTTGCGCGATGACGCGCCCGCTATCGAGCCCCTCATTTCGCGGCACTTATGTCGAACGATTGAAGACAGCACATCGCGGGAAAGCCTGTTCAAGGCGATTGGCGAATTTTAAAGAAGAAGGTCGCTACGCTTTGCGTATGAGTTGCCAGTTGCCGGCAAAGGTGGGCTTAGGTGAAAATGGAAACATTAAAACGGTCAGGAAACTCTCAGTATTGTCTGCGGCTTTGCGGACGGAGTGGATCCCGGACATTTCGCGTCGGACCTCAGTGCCGGTCTGGATACTTGGACGCGTGATCGACAAAACGCCGTCAATCCCGGCTCACTCGAACTACAGATGCGGTCCTTAGCCCTTTTAAAATAGGAGTAGAGAGTTGCACGACAAGACGCGCTCTTGGCTGATACTCGCTGCCGTTTTTGCGGCAAATTTCTTGGAAACACGGACCGAATTCGGTCGAGCGACATCTCTTTGCTGACTCCAATATCGGCCTTGATTCATCGGGCTTTCGATCCTCGAAGCAACGCTTACCTGGGGTCGATTTTAACAATGCGTTCGGCTTTCAAAGAATTTGTTGGCAGTCAAGTCGTGCCTCCTCGTCGTTTGCCTATTTTTCCTGTTTTCCAGTCTTGGCCATTGGGTTGCTATCGCATTAGCAAGGCGCGCTAATCCTGTACCTGGGTTGTTTGTGCGCGATTGCGCTGAATTACCTCGTAACCTTCCGTTCTACTTGTTGTATCGTTCCGGGCGCTGGGCATTCCCGATTCGGGTGATGCTCCTCTCGGATCACATTTCCTATCATCTGATCGAAGCATTTCGCCCGATAAGCGCATTGGATAACTGCCCAAGTTCGCACGTCTCAATCAGCGTGGTTTTGATATGCGCGGCTTACGCTCGCGCCCGACTAAAACATTCTGTTCTATTATTGCATCTTTTTCCGCAGTGATTTTATCCACCTACGTCCCCTTGGTATCCACTGGCTCCCGGACATTGTTGCGGGCGCCGCCGCCGCAACAATAAGCTGGTTCGCCGCAATTGAACTGGAGCTCAAACGCCGCGAAAAACCGGCTATGTCTGAAGTCACAGTGACTCAGCCTGGCTGAATCGGCACCGCCATTCCGTATCATAGGTAACCAGCACGTGTGCGACTTGATCAAGGGCGGGAAGAGAATGAGACCGCGTCTTCACTTTACACATATTGAATTAGGAACTTCTGATCAATCAGGGTACATTTTGAAAGTGAAACTCACGCGCGTCCCCGCTTGCTCGCCGCCCGTCACGGCTTTACCTTCTATGTCGCTGATCCCATCAGCTCCATTGGCTCGCTCACCTCCCCGGCTTGCTCGCCTACCCTCGTCCTTTACCTTGATCACTCGCGCCGCCTCGTGTCGCGCCAGCACCTGGTGCGTTGCCGTCTACCCGCACGATTTCCAATCGCGGCGTGTTCCATGTCGTTGACTCGCGATCTCCCGATCGGCTCGGTCCGGATTCCACCGACCAATGCAGTCCATCCGCCGGCTACCCTGGCACGGCGTATTCATTATTCGCTCCATTCAATTTTCTCTCGATTTGGGTTGCTGGCTTCAGACGGTTCGCAGCAACTTCGAATGGCTCAGCATTGTCTCGGCCTTCGCCGGTCTGCGAAGGTGTCGTCATCGCGCAGCAATTCAAGAATCCACTGCTCGATCCGATCTTCCTGAAGTTGCGCCAGAGAAGCGGCCATCGCGGTGGCACCGCGCAAAGGCGCCGATCATGCATCTTTACCGGGCCCTGCGCCGCGGCGGGCGCTTCGCCTTGCTGCGGCGATCTCGACAATTTCGGCGAAACTGCCGACCGTGGCGATTAAGTGCTTCGGGCTTGAACGCTGCGTCACCTTTGCTCACGTATGGCTGCACCAGCGCACGGGCGCGCCACTCATCAACGTCCATTGCGAGCCGCTGCCCGGCGGGCGTTACCGCGTGGTTTTTCATCCCCGGATTGAATTTCCTGCGGGCGCTTCGCTCAGGAAATGGCGCAAGCTTGTTGGGACCAGTTCGAGCCGGTTGTCCGGAAAAATCCCGCCCCTGGCAGGCACTTTGTCGGCGAGTTCAGGATGCTTTCCTTTGTGCCGCGCTTGCTCGCCAGAAGAATTTGTGCGGCGCCACCAAACCTACCGAACCAGAGCCGGCGGCTCACTCTCTTTCGCCTCGGCAAGCTGTTTTTCGGCTTTCCGCTGATTGATGACGAAAGTGTTGCTGTCGCCGTGCCTGGCCCGCGGTCCCGGCGGAACTTCGCTGAAATCGACAAATCGCCAGTCGGTGACATCCGTTTCCTGCAAACCGAGATAATCGCGCACGGCGGGTGAAACATCGAGACCAGCGCCTCTGTTCAAATTGGGTTTGGGCCGTTCATTACCGAACACATATTGCCAGTGATCGGTGCGAAACGGGCCGGCATCCTCCCATTGCGCATAGACGGTGCGATTACCTTTGCGAATGGCGATCCAGCGATCTTTGCAAACGGAGACGGCAGGTCCTGATAAGCTTCCTGAACCACGGAACCACGCGAGGCGCTTCCGCACGATGGCCAGCGCGAGGCCTTGTCGTTATAAGGCAGAGCGCAATAAAATGGAGTTCTGCCGCGGCGTAAAGTTTACGGGAACGTAGTCGCGACGACGCGCTCGATTCGGGTCGTCGAATCCACCGTAGCTTTTGGCCCAGGCTGCGTCCCAACTGCTGGCATGATTTGGCACCGGATTATTCGCGGTGGGGTTCTCGCCGATCCAGAAAACAGTCGTGACGATATCGTTTCTCCATGGAAAACGCTCTCCATTTTCCCGGCGATGCGACTGAAGAGGTAGATGGCGTGTAAGAGATCGGATCGACTCGAAAAAGCACATCGTCCTTTAGCTTGTTCGATTTCTTGCTGAGCTTGACCTTCGCCGTAGGCGTTTGTGCAGGGGCGGAGTGCGAGAACAACCCCGTGAGGGTCGAAAGCAAAACGGCAATAGTGTGAGTAAAGGTTCCGGGTTTCATCGGAAGAGACTCATCCCGCACAACGCGCGGGATGTAAGGCACAACCTCTACTAATGATTCGAGTTGGTCGGCCTGTGCGCGTGTGTAGTTTCGCCCAGATTACCGCTGCGTCAAGGCTTGGCGTGCCTTTCCAAAAGCGCTTTAATCGAGGTGGATCGCACTCATTTATTTTGTCATCCGTGAAGCAGAGTCGAAGGATCTCTCATTCAGCGGAAACGGCGATAAACGGCGATTCGCCTTTTCGCCGAAACGGATCGGTTCGCCGGTGCCGTTGGGCGCGTCGATTGGATCCTGCGGCGCGCGTCAAGCCGGTGAAGTGGAATTTGAGCGCGTTTAAAAAATCAGGCCGCTATCGGCATAAATGAGCGCCTTTGAGTGGCACGCAATTCCAAATGCCAGCCAGCGTCTCAAATTTTCATTGTCGCAAATCACGCCGGTCTCAGGCGATCAAAACAATGTGCCAACCTTTTTTACGACGTTCATCTTCCAGATAAGAAATGACTCGATTTTTTTCATAAAATTTCTCCCGAATTTTCTGTGGTGGCAGCCGTGTCGGCTGCACCAGTTCAGTGGCCCGTATCCTCTGCTCCATTATAGTAGCCGTGGGCAGGAGCACATTTCTGAGCAATACGTAACTA
>ERZ1370068.2008-contig-11973_pt1 | contig 48754 bp, 82 predicted proteins | sample MGYA00561227_ERZ1370068 | MGnify/ENA primary metagenome ERZ1370068 (study PRJEB38410, sample SAMEA6850437) | metagenome | study: Metagenomic assessment of the ecological functions of the soil: analysis of the soil microbiota associated with the... | reverse complement strand
TACGTATTGCTCAACCAGCTTCAGACGCCGTGGATCAAGCGATCGTCGAGCGACGGTGGCAGCTCGGGTTCGGTGACCGAGCTGCCGCCGAAGCAATACGGCAACGCTCTTCGTGCATCGCGGCGGATCTTTTAGGGTCTTGGGCTTACGGGAGCCAGACCTGGTCACTCAAGATCCGCTGGTCGAAGTAGAGCGGAAAGTTCTGCACTGTCTTGTCGACCACCTGGAGGCTGAGCGAACTTGGTGAGCCAGAGGGTCGGAACGTCCTTCAAGACTTGCTGCACGATGTCGTGGTGGGAGCCGGATCTTCTCCCTTCGGGTCTGTGGCGACGAGAAGCTGGGCGGCGAGACTGTCGACCGTTGGGTTGCTGTACCTTCCGGAGTTCTGCCCCACCCGTGGACGAGTACCTGTCCACCAGGTCGGTGGCCGGCCTGTTCCACCGGGTACCGCCGAGATAGGCCTGAAAGTCCCCAGCGTTGTAGCGCAATTCCGACGGAGGACGTGACGGTCTCGAGATTCACGTTGAGGTTCTTGAGCCTCTGTAGCTGCGCCTTGAATCCTGAGTGTCTAACGGGCCAGCCCCGCGGTGAGGTTCAGCGATGGTGAAAGACACCGGCTGTCAAGCCGTGATCGGCGACGTAGGCGTCGACCAGTTTCTAAGCGCCGGCGAGGTCGTATCAAGCAGCTTGAGTGACGGGTCGCAGTAGGCGAGCCCTTCTGCACGGCATGGGTCACCATGAGGTTGGGATCGCCACCGCGACGGGTGTCGACGGGGCAAGCTTTCGGTCGATGCCCAGCGCCATCGCCTGGCGAAGGCGCACGTCATTGAAGGGTGCCGCGTTGTTGAAGATCAGTCCCCAACCACCGCCTGGCATCGACATTGTGATGGTCTTCAGTTTGGCCTGCTGGGCTGTTCCGGCGTAGGCTGGGTCGAAGAACACGCCGACGTTGCCGCCGCCAGTTTGGATCGTGTTCAGACGCTGCGAGTCGTCCAGCACAAACTTCACGACGAGACCATCCAGGTACGGATGACCCGTCTCCCAGTACTTGTCGTTGCGCACATAGGTCTGCTGGACGTCCTTGGTCCATTCCTTGAGGACGAATGGTCCGGCACCCACTGGCGTCGTACCGTATGACGCCCCGGAGAGCTTTCAACGCAGGAGACGCGACGGAGGCAAGGTTGTGTGGGTATTCGTAGGTTGAAGATCGGGTCCACGACTTCAGTGCGATCTTCAACGTGGTTGCGTCGACGACCTGCATTGATTGACTTCAGCGCGGGGGTCGCAGCGTTCTTCAGTGGTCTGGGCGTCGTCGCCGGGTCCGCTACAGCCGTGCCCAGTTGAACTGAACAGCCTCGGCGTCGAAAGGATTTCCGTCCGAGAACTTGACGTTGGGCCGCAACTTCAGTGTCCACGTCGTACCGCCGTCCGGACGTGGTCAAGTGACAGCCCGGATGCGGGGTTGAATTCTTTGTGTTACTGGATCCTGGTAGAACAACGCGCCGTATAGCGCTTTAACCCACCCGGGCACCTCGCTGTTGAAGGGTTAATGCCGATCATTTCCGGGCTGGGGTCCCAGCCGGCGGTCTGCTGGCGACCTTGAGAACCGTCAGCGTGCCGCCCCCTGAGGCTTGACGGCTCGTGTCGACGCACCCGCGGTGGCACCTGTGAGGAGCACACCGGCAACCGCGGTAAGACAACCGCTGTGACGTGACCAGCCAATGAACGCTTTCTGTTCCATTCCTGGTTACCCCCGTTCCAAGAGGCGATGTTGGTTTGGTCCGACGCGGATGCTACCTGACCGCACTGATCCTTGACAACCACGCCATAAGACACCTACGACCGAACTCGGCTGGAGGATTAGCGCGATCCGAAGCACCGTTGAGGTCTGCACCCACGTGCCGCAGTCCCTGATTCCCGAGGACGTCGCAAATCGGTGAAGCGGTTCAAGCAAAGGCACAACTGTGATTGCAGGGCCAAATCACTGCTGCGGCCGCGCCACGCCGCTCGATGTAGTCCTGGAGCAAGGAACTGCTTGACCCGTCGGGCGCGCCCAGTGCGTGCCTCGAAGCGATCCGAGAGCTTCGTCGGGGCGTGCCACTTCGACGTCGCTCTACTTCGTGCACCACTTCGAGCATAATACCTGGAGCTGCTCGAGGCGATGGCGAGCTGCGCACGCACCTGTGACGAGCGGACTTGAAGGGAATGGAGCAGTGGTCAGGTGGTCTGTTGTTCGACCTGCCGATGGCTGTCATCGCGAACGGTTCTGCGTTACCAACCGTTTACCCTGATGGAGAGATGCTTTGGAATCGCCTGCTGCGCTCCAACCGATCACGCGGGTTAGACCGCGTGCGTCAACGGTGGACCCGCCGCGCCTTTGACTACGCGCGGGTCCCGTTTCTCACGCAGCGCCGGGCCGGTCGTAGGTTCAGTACTGAAATCAAGGTTCAGACACCGGCACGTCCTTGACCTGTGTCCCGACCTGGCAAGTACTTGCTCTACTGCTTTAGGTGTCGGGATGCGCTGAAGGGGAGGCTCCCTCTCCGCGCTTATTCGGCAGTGACAGTTCCGATACGTGTTGCGCCGTCCCTGGCGCGTCATGGCTGGGTCTGTCAAAGGGCTTCGCTTGGATACTTCCACCGAGGGCCAGGTCGTTGCGCCATGAGGACGAGCGGCAGATTCTCGCCACGCTTCACCGCCACAAGCATAGCTGCGACTACGGACCCGGAGCGCGAGGGCTCGACTGTTTCACCGGAAGATGGCGTCTGGGAGACTCGTCGCGGGTGTTCGCTGTCGAAGGTCTCCCGCTGAAACGGTTCCAGGGCCAGGCCGAGTTGGCCGAATTGTTTGCCTCGTTCGAGCATGCCTTGACCAAGCATAGGTCGTGGCGCTGCGATCGAGATTGACGGCGACCGGTGTGTGGTCCACACCTACTACATCATCCCGGCGGCGCATCGCACAGGGCCGTTCATCCTCGCGCGCTCGGTCGTTATCGCGACCGCCTTGTTCGTTGCTCGACGGACGCTGGCGCATTGAAGAACGAATCGGCGACGTCGACGGGACTCATCCCCTCGCAGAGCCGATGGTCGGTACCGATCGTCTCCCGTCCTGGCGATCGAGGAGATCAAGCGCTCAAGGCACGGTGGTACTGCCGGTACCGGACGCTAAACGCTGGCCGGAATGGGCGGAGCCTGTTCACCGGAGGACGCTCGTGATGTGGCTGGTTTCACGCGCAGGGTGAGGAGGTTCTCGAGGGTCGTCCGCAATCCCGGCGTTATTTCGGGCATGCTCGCTGAGGTCGCGACGGTGCAACGAGGTTCTCATGCCCGACATCGAAATCGCGCGTGTTCGACGACTCTCCTTCTGGGATGGACGCGATGCAACGCATTAGCCCGGGGGTATGAGTCCTGATGAAAGCCCACGGGACGTGGGACACCACTCCATCATCGCGGTGGGCTCCAACGCCGATACGGGCGCGCTTCCGGAGCGCCGCTGGGGCCGCCACGAAGAGCACTACGAGCGTGGTGATGACGATCGTTGGCGTATCCGCTCTGCGGGTGACGGAACTGGCACATCGAACGGCTGACCTGCGTTCCCACTTCGGCCTACCTCCGATTCCCGAACCGGTTGAATCTGCGGGAGTGCGGCAGCCTTGCCCGGAGTGGGTAGGCGGTGGAACCGCGGTTGCCACGAGCGCGCACTGATATCCCCTGTTCGGATCCGCAGTCTTCAGGTGACTCGCAAGCGGGTTGTTTTACCCTGGAAATGGGTCGATCGTCGTATCGACAACGTATCGACAACATCATTTTTTCACTGCGCATGACATAGACCGTCGTCCCGAACGCCTGCGGTCTGATCAGACGAAGCGGTGTGCGATCTGCTTTCGGTGGGTCGCCGGCGGAACCGAAACCAGGCCCGGTCGAGGGCGGTCCGATTGATCAGCACGGCGATGGACACAAGGCGTGGCTCGCCTCCGCCGCCAGAGATTCGCGCCCGTCGCCTTCGACGGTGACAACGGCACTCTTTAGAGTGTCGGAGGCGGCAGTCGCGATTCGGTGCCCTCGGTGCCGCTCGTGGCGTACGTGCGTGTGTCTTCCCTGTGGCTAAATGAGCGTCATCGATACCGGGTGAGGAGCCGGTTCCGCTACACCGAGAACACAGGCTTGGTCGCCGCACTCGCGCTGGCTAGGACGCTCATTTCGGCGTGACCGTGGCGGAGCAGCCTTCCGGGAGTGGTACCGGTACAGCGCTCGTCCTCGAAGGTAACCTCGCCGTTGACGAGGATGGCCTTGTAGCCCTCTTCGCCCGCTGGATGCGCCGCCATTCACCGCCGGGGAAGTCGTAGGCGACCTCACCTGTTGTGGGCGGCTCGACTGCGAGCGTCGAGGTCGTAGACGACGACGTCGCATGGTGCGCCTCTCTGAGGGTGCCGTTGGTCGCGAATCCGGCTGCGTGGGCCGGCAGCGCGCTGGAGGCGGAAATGTGCCTCCTCGAGCGTGATGAGTTTCTCGTCGCGGACGAGCCACGCCGAGAAAGTCGGCGCTGTACGACCCGCCGTTCAGGAACTTGATGTGGGCGCCGCCATCGGAGATTCCGAACGTGTACGATCAGTTGATGATGGCAGCGACGTTCTTTGGATCCAATCCGAGGAAGGTCGCGCCGAGGAATTGACATTGAGGTCAGCAGCGAGCGAGATCGACCATGGCGTCGACGACGTGCTTGTTCTGTCTTCTGGGCGATTTGGCCATGATTGCCTGACGTATTGCTGCGTTTCGGCTTGTCGGTTCACGCCCTGCACGACGAGATCCTTGATCGGCCCGCCGAGGGTCATCTGCATCGTCTCTGAGCAGCGTGGTCGCTTCGTCGACCTCCGAGCGGAGCGCCTCACGCACGTCTGGCCGGAGCTTGGCGATGCGTTCCTCTCTCGTTCCCGTCGCTTGCGCGGTTCCAAGCAGGGCTCGTGCCGTAGAGATTCCACTCCGCCAGGGTGAAGACGTATCCCCTCGGGTGGTAGCGGCCTGCCCGAAGATCGGCAGTTCCTTGCCGTTCGCCTCGGCCAGCCAGCTCAGCCGCCCTGATGAACGGATGCGTCGAGGGGGCTGGCGAAGATCAAGTTCCAGAGGATCGGCCGTGCGCTGACTGAGGCCATCTTCTCCGCGAACACTCGATCGGCCCGAGGTTCCCGTGTCCTGCGTGATTTGGATGAAGCCCCCGTCCGCCCGCCGAGCAATCGTTAATAAACGCGAGGATGTCCTCGTCGCACATCGTGTCGGTGACCATCGGCGAGCCGTCGAAGTCGGCCTGGACCGAGTTCGGGCCGAGGCGCTGGATCGAGAAGCCCGCACAGCCCGGCGTCCATGCCCTCGTGCAGCAGGCGCTGCATCTCCTTGCGCTCGGCTCGTCGGCGGGCGCGATCTTGGCCGCCTCGAGGCCCATCACGTAGGTCATCAGCGACGCCGTCGGCATGTACTGGATGACAGTTGACGCCGTTCGGCGCGTGCGGTCGAGGCTAGTCGAGGTACTCGGGGATCGTCTCCCAGTCCCATCGGAGCATGCCCTGCTTGCATCGCCGCCGTAGGGGATCGCCTCCGTGCGCGCCATCGTCGAGCATCGAGCGCTCGACGGAAGTCGGGCGCACCGGCGCGAACCCGAAGCCGCAGTTGCCGAGCACCACGGACGTGACGCCGTGCCACGCCGGAGATCGTGCACCACGGATCCCAGCGGATCTGGGCGTCGTAGTGGGTGTGGCAGATCGACGAAGCCGGGCGCCACGATCCGCCGGTCAGCATCGATCACCCGGTCGGCGACACCACGTGGACGGCCGCCAGATCTGTGCCACCCGATCGTTCTTGATCCAAAACGTCACCGCGGGAAGGCGGCACTCCAAACCGTCGACGACGGTTCCTCCCTTGATCTGCAGGTCGTGAAGTCGGGCATGGGAACCACCAGGAGTTCGGGCGATCGAACAGAACAATCACTCAGGTAGGAGGCAATACCGATCAAGTCACTGGCTCGACGACTCCCGTCACCGGGCGATGTTCGCCCGAGGACATCGCCGGATTATCGATCGTTCTAAAAGTGTTCGAGCCCGGGAATCGATCATTTGTCCAGGTGACGAAGAGGTGGCGGCTCTCGAACTTCCATTCGTCGCAACCTTGCGGAGCTGTCCTGCAGTAGCCGTTCCCGACGACCTCTTCGGGTGCGTCGTCAGTCGCGGCCCAGCACGGAACGGAGGTAGCACTTCATCGGCCTGGGTGCCGTCGCCTTCGATGATGACGTTGGTGACCCAGTGGCACTCTGCCGGGGGCGTTATCGCTGCGCGCTGGCGAAGGCACGGAGGTTGGCGTTTCCACACTGAGCCTCATTTCGACTGACTCAGTCGCGTCAGCGCGCTCGACGGTGAAACGGCTGTCCTCGGTGAAGGTCTGGGCCCAGGAGTCCGCCGCGCCTGGCGGGTTGTCCGGCGATCGTCCAGCGTCGATCGCCCAGTTGCAGCGCGACAGCAGGTCGAGGATCGCGAATCGGTCGTCTGCGGTCAGTCCCACGGCATGTCCCTTCTGGTCAGGGCTGCTCAACGATAGTCAGCGGCCGACGGTGCCAGTTCAGACTCGTTACTCGCGAACCTTCCCGCCTCAGGGACCGTTGCTTCCGGGCATCTCGTCGGGCTGATGCCGAGCGATCCCCACAGAGGCGAACACGGCACTGGCTGACGAAGATCGTCAGCCTGACGATCTGTTCGGGCGTGAAGTGGCGGAGCAGGTCGGCTTTCACGCCGGCGATCTGATGCTGGAAGAAATCACGATTGGATGGCGAGCTTCAGAAGAAGTCAAGTTGTCGCCGCCAGTGCCTTGAACTGGTTCCTTGGTAATGAGCCCAGAGCATGAGACTCCTTCCCGATGAGGCTCCCTATGGGTAGGCCCGTCAGCCTCCCCTTCAGCTCCGCGCCCGAAAGGAGGCGAAGGCCGGGGCGCGCTTGCCCGGGAGGAGAACCGATAGAGACGATCAGCGTTCCCCGACAGCACCTTTTGCGCATGACATCACGCATCCCGGCGGTGAGCCCAGCGATGTACCGCGCCGAGTCCGGCCACAACGTACAGCTGTGCGGGTAGTCAGTCGAATAATACTGCGTTGGCAATGCGCGCCATCACGCATCGCTGCGAAGCCGACGTGGTCTTCCATTGTCGTCACGAATACGTTCTCGCCCACGTAGTTGCTGGGCGGCCGGTCGACTGAACTCCCGTCCAGTGGCCCTGTCGATGGAAGTTCCAGTCCATATTCTCGAGCCAGAACGGCATCCGATCCGCGTTCACTTCGCCCATACAAACTTGAGACGTGGGAACCGCGCGAACACCCTGCTGAGGATCATATTGGTCAACGGAATCAGCCACAGGGAGTAGTAGCGTGATCACCATTCCGGCAAGGTTGAGCCCGGGAACGAGCATCCATCTTTCGGCCCCTACAGGTTCCATCAGCGGCGCCTCATCGCCCTTGAGGTCGGGCGGCCGTCCGCCGTGATTCCTGTGGCACGAAACCACGGTCTCCGTCTCCGACAGCGCTCGCCATAGCGGGTCGTAGTAGGGATCCCAGTACGGCAGCACGGCGTAGCTGAAGGAAGAACCCACGTATGCCCTTCTTCAAGGCGCAGCGGTGGACCTCCGCCACGGCTGCCTCTATGCCGTCGTCGACGGGCAACATGCACATCCCCACGATTCGCTTCCGATCGACCGCCTCGAAGTCCTCGATGATGAAGTCGTTGTACGTTCGCAGAATCGCCATGCGGAACGCGGCGTCGCTTGGGGGAAGGAGGTAGGCGTTCATCGCTACGGTGCACAGACGCGGTACCACCCGTCTCGATCCATGTCGGCAAGATGCGCCTTGGGGTCGTAGCGGCAGGATTTCTCCCCAGGTCAATCCCCACGGTCGGAACTTGCCCCCCATCTCGAACTCGGGCTGCCCGGCTACCGCCTCCAGACCGAACGTCCGAGCGGGTGGGGTTCTCCGTCGAGGCTCCAGGCCGCTCTCCAGCGTCCGGCCCGCGAACCACCCGCGCCCGTTCAAGTAAACTTCTTTGGCAACTGCCCGACGCAGGTCCCCGGGTCGATCAGGTGGTTGTCTGCCGAGATGACTCGCTCAAACACGAGACTCCTCTGCCGTTCTGGCGATGTCCACCTTTGTGAGGAGAACCCTTCCTGCCGGTCCGTCCCCTCCTCGCGAGCAGTTTGAGCGTAACCACCGCTTCAGCACTGTCACGGGTGGCTCTTGTCAAAGCTGCCAACGCCTTATAAGGTCTGCGGTGACATCAGTTGACGAGGGGGCAAACGTGATGCGCAAACGTATCAATCGGTGTACGTCTGGTCGCGGCGAGCGCTCTGGCTGGCCCTATCCTCGTCGGATAGCGCGGGCGCTTTCGACGCGGCGGCAGCAGGGCCGCAGAAGGGAGGGACGCTCACGTTACTGAAGATCAGCGAACAGCCGACTGGATTCGACCCAATCAATCTCGGGGCGTCGGTGTTCTAGCGAGCATCCAACTTTAGCTCTGGTACGACGTCCTCTTCTACTTGGATCCGTCGGCCACGGTGCCTTTGTCCCCGGCTCGGCACTTCGACAACGCAGGACGGCGGCGTTACATGGACCTGAAGCTGCGGCCAAAAACGTCAAATTCTCCGACGGAACGACCCTTTGATGCCGACGCGGTGAAGTTCAACTGGCAGCGCATCGCGATCCGGCCAACAAGGCGCGCCTGGCCAGTGCCACTCAGAACATCCAGACAATCGACGTGCTGGATCCGCTCACGTTGCGGGTGACACTGAAGTCTGCAGACGCGCATTTCAATTTCAACGTCGCCAACAGTCTCGCTTGGATCGGCTCGCCAACAGCCACATAGCGCTCGGTGCCGGCTTCACCACTCGTCCGGTTGGCGCCGGGCCGTTCGTTATCAAGGAGGTCCGAGACGTCCAGATGACGCGTTCGAGCGCAATCCGAATTATTGGGAGAAGGGCCGACCCTATCTCGGCTACCTTGTGACCAAAGTCATTACAGACGATCAGGCCCGTTTCAATACGAAAACCGCTGGTGTCCGAATAGGACGTCCACTGTTCACCGAAATTGGCGATGGTTCCACGGGCTTGCAGCTCGTCGTCTGACGTCATTGACTGCTGCGCGTGCTGGTCTGGGCAAGACGCGCGGCCAATTGAGGATACTCGGGACCGGGCAGCACCACGCAGAGCGGCGTGCCGTCGGCTGTCGTCACCCGGTGCAGGATGTCCGGCAGCCTGCTCGTGTAAATCACATCGTCTCGCGAGCCCTTGAGGAGGCGGATATCGAGATGATAGCCGCCCTGCTGACGCAGGCGAAATGCCAGCGATTGGAAACCGGGTCGCGTCGGCAACCGCGATTTCCATGCATTGGCGGTGATCACGACCGGCATCCGTGCCTGTACCGCTTGCGCTGGCCGACCAGCGCACAGCCTCGAGCATGCAGTTGCCCCAGTAGTCCATCTCGTAGCGCCCGAACGCGGCGCGAGGCCCCTCCCATGACGGGCGTGAAATAGACGGTCTGGTTCGGGTGATTGCGAAGTTGAAACGCCAGCGGCTCGGCGACGCCGAGAGCGAGCAGCGCCGCCGCAGCCCACGCGATCTGAACCGCACTGAGCGACAGCCTCGAGATCCCAACCCGCCGCCGCCAGCACCGCAATCGGCGGGACGATGAAGAATGAGGTGGCGGATGCCGTCGTAGCAGCGTCAGCCCGCGAACAATGGCATATGTCGCGGGGATGAGCACGAACGCCCAGATCGCCGCGAGCTGGAGGCGCGACGTCTTGATCGACCAGAGCCCGCCATCGACGCGCAGGCGCCGGCAATCACGACAGGCGGAAGCGTCATCCCGAGCCACGTCGGCAGATAGTACCAAGGCAGCTCGGTGGCCGCGAGATCCTGACCGGCGAAGAGCGAGGGATTACCCCAGCTGAACGACGAAGCCAGAAAGAATGCCTAGATCGGGCGAATGAGCGGTGACTGCTGCGCCCACGGCCAGAACAGCGCGGCTCCTGAGCAGTCCGCCGAGCGTGATCAGCGCGAAACGTCCGGCAGTCGCGGAAAGCCGCGCGGGCGACCGTTCACCCGATGCCATCGACGGCAATCGCAAGACCGATCCCCGCATATCCGAACAGCACCGAGGCCCATCGACCGCACATCGAGCGCCAGCAGCGATCGTCACGGCCAGCTTGAGCGCATGGCTCCACGACACGTACGGATATTCGGGGCTTGATCGTGAGGATGTAGTAGAGACCCACGAGCATCAGCACGGCGAACGGGAGGTCTTTCGTGTTGTTCATCGACTCGGCGATGTAGCGAGGCATCGCGGCGAGGAGCAGTGCCGCGAGCCAGGCTGCGCGTGTCCCGAAGAGGCGCAGAGCCGTGAGAAACGCGAAGACTGATTCCCGTCCAACCGAAAACCACGTTGACCGCGTGGCGAACGATGTACTGGTTGGCTGGAATCACGATGCTGCGCCGCGCGACGACAGGAACTCCACGAGGCCACCGTAAATGCGCGTGTAGCCTAAGCCGACATCGATGTCGCCCAGCGCACGCTGACCGCGGTAGTAGTCCCAGATCTGTTCGCCGTAGGCCTGGAGGCGCGCGCTCGTCCCACGTCGCACCGAACGCTGGCGAGAGCGCGATCGAGCACCGAGCAGGAGGATGAGCGCCGCTCCCCAGCGCCAGTGCAGACTGGTTTTCATTACTGCTTCGGGCGGATGTCGAATGCAGCCATTTCCCGAGTGTTCCGGACGAACAATAGCCGTCCGTCCGCCACAACCGGATGGTTCCAGGTCTTGCCCTCGATCGCCGGAAATCGCGCGATCTCGTCGTGCCGGTCCGGGGTCGCCTTCACCAGAAGCAAGGTCGCCGTCCTCTGTCAGCACGACCAGATGATCGGACGCGAGCATCACTTGCCCGCACCATGCACCGGCTGCGCCTTCCATTTGAGCTGACCGGTTTCAGCTTCACGACGCACGCGAGAATGGACTCGTCCAGGCCTGTAGCAGATACCCGTTGAGCAGGACCGAGCTCGTGAACTTGTTCTTCATCCGGTTGTTTTCCAGAGGTTGCGAACCGACCAGCGGTACGGCATCGTTCACGATCCTCGGATGAGCGCCGCCGTGGTGCGTCAGCCCGCCGATAGAAACACGCGGCGATCGTCCAGAAGAACCGGCTGGGCGACGTTGATGCCGGCTGAACGTGGACCACGGGTATTCCCAGAGGACACGGCTGCCGTTTGGTGGTTAGACCGAGGGCGCTGCGTGGCAGTTACACCAGAATCTGTCGACGCCGCCAAGCGTCACCAGCATGGGCGCGGTATACGCTGCTTGCTGATCGTCGAGCGCGGACCAGAGGCGCGCGCCGGTGTTCCTCGTTGTAGGCGACGACGGACTTGCCGTTTCCGCCGCCGGAAGCAACGACCACCGCATCCCCGACGATCAGCGGTGATGCGGCCATTCCCCAATCCGAGATTCGTGGCGCCGTTGTCGTCGAGTGATGTTTTTCCGCCAGATCAATCTGCCGGTTTGCAGCATCCAGAGAACGGAACTCACCGACGCACCGAGCGCGCATGCAACCGCCCTTGATGATAAGGTAGGGGTCGCACGAGGGCCGTTCCCGCCCATGCTCTCGGCGAACTCGCCGTCCCAGCTGCTGGTCCAGAGCTCGCGTCCGTGGCAGCCGCGTGTCGTAGGCGCCTACGACCTCCTGCGATCGACGCTGCTCGATCGTAAACGCCCCGGCCGTCGGCGACGACGAGAGGACGCGTAGCCTAGACCGATCGGCTGCTTCCACAGGCGCGGGAGTCCGTCTGGCGGCCAATCGAGGCGGATGTGGCTCGCTGCTGCGGCCGTCACGATTTCTGCCGCGGAAGTCGGGCTAGGGCGCAGGTGGAGACGCGGCGTACGATTTCCGTTCCACGCCTGCGTCCGGAGGGCGGCGCGGCTGGCGGCGACGGCTCAATCGAGGCCGCCGGACGAAGTTGCCGACTCACCGGATGAAGCCGCCGGCTGCTGATGCTGACGCGCGCGATCCGCTTCGAGCGCGTCGTAGTTCGGCCTGCCCGAGATAAAGCCCGGGCCGGCCGCTGCCACTCATGCCGACACGGACGCCGGCGAGAATACATCCCGCCGGCCGCAAGCGCGCGCCAAGCGCGACGACCGCAAGCGCTTTCGCGATTTCCCGAGCACCTACGGAGTATAGCGCCGTGCTATCGTCTGTCCGATGCGCGTCAGTCTGACTCGCGGCTTGCTCTTCGCGCTCGTCGCCAAGCTCGAGCATCGTCGCCGCCGACTGGCCGCAGTTTCTCGGTCCCGGAAGAAACGGTGTCTACACACCGGACCGCCTCTCGCCGATTCCTGGCCCGCAAACGGTCCGCGCGTGCGTCTGGAAAAAACAGTGGGCGCAGGGTTCGCTGGTCCTGCCGTGACCGGCGCGCGCGTGATTCTGTTTCACCGTGTCGGCAACGAGGCAGTCGTCAGGCCCTGAACGCGCAGACCGGCGCGGAGGTCTGGCGCTACCCATACCGCACGACGTATCGAGATCGACTCGGTTTTGACGAAGGCCGCGTGCCGTGCCGGTCGTCGTCAACGGTCGCGTTTACACGTTCGGCGCGCAAGGCGTCCTGAGCGCGATCGACGTGAGCACGGGCAGAGCTGATCTGGACGGTCGATACCGCGAAGCGATTCGAGGTACCGAAAGGGCTTCTCGGACAGGCCGGGTCGCCGCTCGTGGACGGACGGACGTGAATCATCGCCAACATCGGCGGCGTACCGGACGGCGCGCAAAGAACGCGCGATCGTCGCCTTCAACGCCGACACGGGCGCCGTGCTGTGGACGGCGACCGACCACGACGCCAGCTACTCGTCGTGCCGGTGAGCGGAACGTTTGGCGGCCGGAAGGTCGCGTGCTGTTTCTTTACGCGCGCCAGCACTCGTCGGGCCTCGATCCGGCTGAACGGCCGCGTCCAGTTTCAGCGGATGTGGCGATCGCGATCGGCAAACTCGGTCAATGCCGCGTTCACCAGTCATCGTCGACGACATGATCTCGTGTCGGCGACCTCCGAGACGGAGCCACGGTGCCCTGAGTATCGGGGAGCACAATTCCGGAACCGCTCTGGGCGGGCGATGAGATCCTCTCGAATCATTACGCGACGAGCGTGTATTACGACGGCCATCTCTACGGCTTCCATGGACGGTGGGAATTCGGCCAGGCTCTCCGCGCCGTCGAATTCTGACCGGTGGCGGCGAACTGGAGCGAAGAGCGCTCAACGCCGGGACGCGTGCTGTTTGCCGGGAGCCGGCTGGTGATCCTCCGGGAGATGGCGAACTGATCCTCGCGCCTGGCGAGCCCCGACGGGTTCCGGCCCCTCGCCCGCGCGCGAATTTTGCCCGGGATTACCCGGCGCAGCTCAGCACTTTCCGGACGGTTTCCGCGTACGCCTGCAACGCCGAAGATACTCGCTCGCCTCGACCTCCGCCGATAACAAGGGGGATGGGTGTTGCCGAAGGGATTGATGTAGGCCGGGTCTTCAGACCCGGCACCGGCGTTACAGAAGTGCTCGGCGCCCCAGGCCCGTGGCGCGTACAACTCCCTGGATTGATCTGATCGTCGGCTGCGCGGCCCGGTCCGCGCCGCTTCGGTGCTGAGCGGACGCTCGCTCGAAGCGGACGCCAGATCCCGGTCGGTCGTCTCTTACGCGCTCGCGCTGGTCTTCAATTACCCGCATTACATGGCGACGGTCTATCGCGCGCGCATCCACACGCGGTCGGAGTTCGCGCGCTACAGGATCTTCACCCTTCACCTGCACGGCGCTGCTCGCCATCGTCGGCATCGCGTCGCACGTGTGGAGCGCGATCGTGCCGTGGATCTTCACGCGTAATGTCACGTGGAGTCCGTGGTATGAGCACAGGGCAGAACTTCGGGCTGTTGATGATACGCGCAGGAACGAGGCCGCGCCGGCCACACGCTCGAGCGGCGGGCGCTGATGTGTCGTTTCTGTCCGTATCTGCTGCTCTTCATCGGGTTCCACACGGGCCCTCGGCCGACCCCCTGATCCGCTCGCGGATGCCGCTTCTCGTGAGCTCGCGCGAATCGCGCCTCGTCGTCTTTGTGTCCCGGGCTATCTCGGGCTCGCGCGTCTGTCGCGTGCGCGTGCCGGCGTCGGCGATGCTCGCGCCGCTGACGCTCTTCGCCACTGCAGTTCATGTGGTTCGTCGCGCCGGCGCTGATCGAATGGGTCACCGACATCGGTCCGCAGGCGCGCTAGCAGCTCGGGTGTGCTCGCGATCTGCATTCGGCGCAGCACTTGGCGTGACCAGCTACTACGCGCGCCGCGAGGCCGAAACCGAGTCCAACGGCGCCTGGGCGGCCGTGGGGTACGCCGGCACGCCTGCTGGCCGGCGGCATCGCCCTCTTCGTGCCCGGCCGTGGCTCGCGAGCTACGTCTTTCGATCCGATTTCCACGACGAGCGTGCCTCTGGCCTCTTCACCGCCATCGTGAACATTCATCATTTCATCCTGACGGCGCGATCTGGAAGCCCGCGACACACGTGATCGCGGCGCTGTTGATCGACTCGCAGCGGCGCGGCGTCGAGCCGCGGCCGAAGACGGGTCGTGCGTGGCGGGGATCGCGGCTGGCTGGCGAGCTGGCAATCCACCGCGCGTCCCGCTCGCGCGGGCGGCCCTGGCGCCGTCGTGCGCAGCGGGCCGCCTCGATCAGCGCGTTACGTCTTTGCCGACGAGCGACGATTCGCTGCCAGCGCTCGAGCGCGCGGCATCGCTCAATCCGCATGACGCCGCCCTGCTCGGCCGGCGCGAGCGGCTGCTCGTCGCCAGCGGACGACAGCAGGAGGCGATTACGACCTTCGGCGACGGCTTACCTCGCGAATCAGACCTGCGGATGCTGACGCGCTCGCGCGCCTTGGCGTCCTGGCGTTTCGAGATGGGACGCCACGACGAAGCTGTCGCGCGGTGGCAGGGCGGCGCTTTGCCGTCAATCCGGCGCAGCCGGCCGCGCGCCGGTGCATCTCGCGCAGGTCTGGTCGAACTCGGCCGAGAAATTCGAGAGCGAAGGCCGAAGCCAGGAAGCGGCGCAGGCCTATCGCGAAGCGCTGACGCTGCGATCAGGGCTCAAGTGACGCCACCGTCGAAGGGCCCGACTGGTTCAACTACGGGCAGTTGCTGAAGAAGCTGGGCGCAGACCCGCGCCTCGTCGCAGGCTGCTTCATTCACGCAGGCCGGCTGCTCGCAGTGGCATCGGATACCAGGCTGGACGAAGTCCGGCGTGAACTGGCGAAACTGGAACGCCGAACACGGCGACGCCGTGGAGAACGCTCGCAAGAATTTTTCAGCAACGCTTTCGGAAGCGCCTGCAACTGAGGTAGGCCGGGTCTTTAGACCCGGCAATGCGGAGGCGGGCCTGAAGACCCGCCCTACATCCGATCCTACACTCGCAACGCGACTACCGGATCCACGCCTGTCGCGCGGCGCGCCGGGAAGTAACACGCGGCCGCGGCGACCGCCAGCAGCACCGCCGTGACCACGAGGAAGACGATCGGGCCGAGTGCGCTCACCCCGAAGAGAAGACCACTCAGGTAGCGCGTCAACCCCGCCGAGGCGATCAGGCCGATCAGGAAGTCCCAGGCCCGCTGTTCGAAGCCCTTCTTTCAGAACGAGCGCCAGGATGTCCGGCCGATCGGCTCCGAGCGCCTGGCGGATTCCGAGCTCCCGCTCGCGCTGCGCCACACCATACGCGAGCACTCGTAGATGCCCATCGCCGCGAGAATCAAGGCGACCGTCCCGAAGAGCGCCAGGAGTCACCGTCGGTGTTCTCCGTCCTTCCAGCGACTGCCCCACCCACTCGTCCATCGTCTTCACATCGGCAAGCGGTTGTTCCGGATCGATCGATGCGACCAGCGCCCGCAGCTCGGTGACGAGCGCGCGCGGATCGCGGCCGGCTTTCAGCACGACGTCCATCATGGCCAGCGGTGTCTGCCGCATTGGGTAGTAGAGACGCTCTTTCGCGAACCGGCTGCCCGAGATCGATCGCGTTGATCGTGCCGACGACACCGACGATGGTGATCGGTCGGGCTGGTCGGTCCGCCACGGCCGAATCTGCTGCCCGATGGGATCCTGGCCCTGAAGTAACGGTCGACGAGATACTGGTCGATCGATCACGACCCGCTGACCGTCGGGATCATCGGCGTCCGTGAAAAGACGTCCGGCGAGGAGAGGAATCTGCATCGCCTTGAAGTAGTCGGCCCCAATGACTTCCTGGCGTCCATGCGGTTGCGCCCTCGCCGACCGGTGGCGTGTAGCCGACGATGGAATAGCTCCCCGAGGAGACGTTGCCATTGAAGGGCACGTTGGATGTCAGTCCGGCCGCCGTGACTCCCGGCATCGCGCGAGCGCTTTTCGAGCACGCGCTCCCAGAACGAGCGGCGAGCCGCATTGTCTGGATACCGCGCCATCGGCAATGAAATTCGTGCCGTCAGGACGCCCTGCGAGGAAAATCCAGGATTCACCGATGTGAGCGCCGCGAAGCTCTTTGACGAGGAGCCCGGTGCCGACGAGCAGCATCAGCGCCAGCGCAGTCTCCGCGACCACCAGGCTGGCACGCGCCCAGCCGACGCCGCGGCCGCCTGAGTTTCTCGTCGCATCGTCTTTCAGAAAGCTGCCGACGTTGCCGCCGATCACGGCAAGCGCCGGCACGACGCCGAAGAAGACACCGGTCGCTACCGTCATCAAAAGAGTGAAGGCAAGCACCGCGATGTCAACGTGCGGCTCGACGTAAGCCGGCAGACTGGCCGCGCGCGAAGCAACCAGCGCCTGGACGCCGATCAGTCCGAGCGCGAGACCACCGGCGCCGCCGACGGCCGACAGCACGAGGCCTTCGATCAGTGTTTGACGGACGAGCCTCCCGCGGCCGGCGCCGAGTGCCGTGCGAATCGCGAGCTCGCGGCCCCGCCCGGTCGCTCGCATCAGCAGCAGGTTGGCCACGTTCACGCACGCGATCACCAGGAGAAGAAGGACGCCAGCCTGAAGGATCGAGGACCGGCGTTCGCGCATCGCCGGCGAGCTCGTCGCGCATCGGCATCGCGTAGCCGCCGAATCCGCTGGCTTCTGAAAACGGACGACGCTCCGGCAGTCGCTCGAGTTGCGCCGGACGATCGCCTGCATCTCGGCGTCAAGCGCCGTGATCGTCGCACCTGGCCGAAGCCGCGCGATCATCGAGCTGAACCCGTTGCCGCGGGCCGCATCGGATTTCTGCTGCGCCGTGAAGGCGAACGGGCATGCGAGCACGGCGATGTTTCGCATCGGCAGGACGAAGTCGGCGGGCAGAACGCCCACCACGGTATGTGGCTCGCCGCCGAGCCTCACGTCTCGTCCGATGACCGACGGGTCGGATCCGAACCGCGACGTCCACAGCCCGTAGGTGAGGATCGCGAAGTTGTCGGCGTCCGGCGTCGCGTCCGTCTCGACGAACGCGCGGCCGAGCATCGGCGATTTCCGAAGCGTCGAGAAGAACGAAGGTGTCACGGCCAGCGAACGCAGCTGCGCCGGCTCTCCGTCGATCGCAAGCGAGAGACTGCTCATCGTGACGAGCGTGGCATCCTCGATCGACGGCGCTCTGCTCGATGCGATCCAGGTAGTCGGGAATCGACACGGCGGCCTTGGGCAGCCCCATGCGTGGATAGGTGTTCCAGACGTAAACGAGGCGCGTCGGGCTCGGGATACGGCAGAGGCCTCAGGAAGATTTGATACAGCAGGCCGAAGATCGCGGTGTTTGCCCCAATCCCGATGGCAAGCGTGAGGATGGCGGCCAGTGCGAAGGCCGGCTGGCGGATCAGGGTGCGGACGGCGTAACGGACATCTCGCATGGAGCGCCTCTAGCGAGACTTTGACGGATAGAACTAGATCAAAGTTGATCTCCCTAAGCCCTGAGCCCTAGCAGGGTTCTTACCAGTGTTCCATCCATCCTTCCCGCTCCAGCTCCGAACGCTTGGCGGCGGCTTCTGCGAGCGCGTCTTCTCGCGCCGGCCAGAGGCGACGGTAGGACAGCTCCCCGTTGATCGGAAACCGAATTTCAGCGGATCGATCGTCGTCGCCAGGAGCAGAAGCTCGGCGTCAATGTATTGATGACGCTTCCGGAGACGCCATAGGCGCGACGACGACCGGGTCACCGTTGATGGGCTACTTGATGGTGACTTTGACGTGGGCGTTGGTCCAGCAGCACTGGAACCCGCCGCCGCCTTCGCCCGACGAGTCGTTGACCTGGACGCGGACGATGTAGTCGCCAGCGGCCGAGAAGGTTCCCGATGCCGCGACCTTTCCGTCTTCTTTCGACACTTCGGGCCTCTCGCGTGCCCATTTGATCTCGCCCGGGCCGCGGAACTTGTGCATCGACACGCTGACTGTCGCACCGCCGCGGCCTGAGGCCGCCAGCCCCACCTTCGGTGTTGCCTTTGTCGGCCACCCAGAATTCCATCGCGACGGGCTGGTTCACCGCACCGTTATAAGGTGGCGGCAATCCCGCGCGGCGGTCCGGTCAGGACGTGTTCCATTGCGCCGAAAACTTGACCGTCGGCGGCGTGTTGCCCATCGCCGGATCTTTGAACGGAGAAATTTCCCACTGCGGATGAAGGCTCAGGGGAACGGTGGTCGTCTCGCCGTTTGCGGTGATCGTCCACGTATGCTTCTTCGTCCCGAAGTCCTTCGGAACGACGATGCTGAAGACACCCCAGCCTCGGCGCGGCTCGAAGAAGGTGGGCTGCCCGAGATCGGGACCGCCGGGCTCGATCCGGTTGTTCGGGCCGACCGGAATCTCCACGGTCTGTCTCGTATTCCGGTTGAAGCACTCCCATCAACAACGTGAACGTGCCATCGTCATTCTTATGCCCAGCCCTCGAACGCGCCGGTGATGCTGTTGCCGCGTTCTCTGGCCGGCTCCAACGGAAGCTGCCCTGCGTTGACGACCACAAACCCGGCAAGCGCGATCATGAACGAGACAGCCGCGATTAGAGACGTTCTCACCTTCATCCAACACTCCTACTCCCGCGCAAGCGCTGCAGGAACAACCCAAGATCTTACCTTACCACCGGGGCCGCAGGCGGCACGGGACGTCACAGCGTTTCAAACAGGAATGATCAGAAGCGCCAGAGACGGTTGATTTTGACGACGAACGCCCGGTTTTTGAGGCCCGGAAAACCGGCAAGGCGCGTGTCCCGTTCATCGGTATAAACCACGAAAAGCTCGCTGCCTGGCAGATATTCCCAGCGATACCGCAGGTTGCTGCTGAAGGACGCGTCGGTGGAGTTGTATTGAATGAGCGCGCTCGAAAACATCCGCGGTGAAAACGAGTAGTCGGTCCGCGCCCTGTAAAGCTGCGTCGTGAACTCGCCGCACGGCAGATCGATGTGGTTGATCGAGAAGCTTGGTTCGACCGACCACTGGCTCAAGATGGCCACGCGCGAGCCCGACAGCGTCAACGCCTTGATGGTGCCGTCGTAAAAGCCGCCGAACTGGAACGTGACGTTACCCGAACCCTGCCGCTGCGGCCCGAAGTAGTAGCTCACCTGTGCATCGTTGAAGTGATAGTCGCCGATCGGAATGATCACGCCCGGCACGATGGCGAAGGGCTGCGTGAGCTGCTCCTCGTTCTTGTTCGCTTCGAAATTGAATTGATCGCTCGACTCGAGCTCGGTATTGAAATGGCCGGTTGTCACACGCGTTTCGGTCAGGCCGGCGCTGTTTTCGAAATTTTCGAAGGTGCCTTCGTAGAGAAAACGGCGAACGGATTTGATGTTCTTCGGCCGCGGACTGAAGCGCCCCGACGCAAAGGTCCGCCTGAAGTCGCTACGACGCACCAGGCCGACTTCAGGATTGAAGTGATTCCCCACTTTCAAGTACTCGAAGCGGGCACCATAGCGATCCGGAGCGTAGGTAAATCGTCCCTGGTAGCTCTCGGCGTCGCCGTGGAGACCCTCGGTGGCGGTGCGGGCGTAGTAGCCGCCCAGATTGACGTTCTGATAGAAGCCGAACGCGGCATCGACGCCGGCGGCCTGGTTCGATCCCGTCGTGACGCTGGACTCTGAACGGTTCGTAAACAGCGCGCCAATGCTGCTGCGGCGGAGGATGTCGCGCTTGACTCGAGCGACGGTGAAATTGGTGGACGGTGTCGCGCCAACGAGGACGTCGGGCTCGTCGCCAGTCTGGATATTCAGCATCCCGATGCTCGTATTGCCGACTTTGCCGGTGATCCGGCCGCCGACGTCGATGGGGATGACGCGGTTCTGATTGAGCCCGATCCGGCGGCTGTAGAACAGTTGAGGAGCGATACCGCCTCCGCCGCCGTCACCCCCGCCACTGCCCGGAATGCCGGTGCCGCCTCCTTGTTGAGTGCCGCCCCGCCCGAAGTCGAAGATGCCACGGCCCTCGAGAAAAAGTCGCGTTTCTCGGGAAAGCTGAGGGAAACCTCGTGAGATTCACCTGCTGCTCGTCGACTTCGACCTGGGCGAAATCGGTGTTGTAGGTGATATCGGCGGTGAGATTGGCGGTGATGCCGCATTTCGCGTCGACGCCGAAGTCGCCGTCGATGTCGTCTGGCGACACGCGCGTGCGATCGGTCGTGAACCTCGAAATGCCGTACGGCTTGATCTCGATGTTCTTGCTCGCCGTCGGAAGATCCAGGCCCACGAGCGTCGCGCCTCCCGACACGCGAAACCAGGCCGTAGACCCGCCAAGCGCGGCCGGCAGCGCGGTCAGATGCGCCCACTCGTTCTTGCGACGGATGCCGCGCCGGAAATTGACGCCCCACGTCTGATCGAGACCCGACGTGTAGCGCAGCGACTTGAACGGAATGGCGATTTCGGCGATCCAGCCGCCTTCGAATCGGCCGGTTCGAACCTCCCACACCGAGTTCCAGTCGCGATTCGGATTGCCTTCGTCCGTATAGGTCTGATCGGCCAGCGCGCCGAGCGGGTTGGTGTAGAACGCAAACGCGTTTCGCAGATCGTGAAACGTGTCGAACATCACGCCGAACGTATCGTTGTCGCGCAGCTGGTTGCCGTCGCGGCGCATCTCGTTCGCCACCCACTGATCGCGGCGGCGCCGAGTCCCAGCATCGGCAGGTGACGTAGATCTTGTCGGCTGTCGTAGAAGATCCAGACGTCCGACTTCTCCGTCGACGGCTCGCCTTCCTTCGGAAGTGTCTGGATGAAGTCGCCGAAATGGGCCGTCGCTTCGTAGATCGACTCTTCCAGCTGACCGTCCACCTGCAGCGGTTCCAGCCAGTCTCGTCGCCCGGACAACGATGCGGCCGTTCTCGCCGCGCGCGATCACCTCCGGCGGGACGGGCGCTTCAGGATCGTCGCTGTTGGCATTGCCGGGGTTTGCGGCAACGCGTGCGTTCACCGCTGCGGGCTTCGCCTGGCCGGCGAACGCCAACGCCGGCCACCGTCAGCAAGACGATCAGCCTGAATCCCGAGCGCTCTTACTGGATGCAACGGTTCATCGTCCGATCGTGATCTTTTCGGCCTCGGCGATCGTCGCATCAGCCTCAGGCTTGAGGATGTAGCCGGCCGCGAGATTCCTGGCGGTGACTTCCTTGACCTTCGCCACGTAGGCGGCGTGGGTCGGATAGAGCGCGGCAAGTTTTTCCGGCGCAAATGGCTCGCATGCAGCCGTAGAGCCGGCAGAAACCAGGACCAGTGTTCACGCCGGTGTTGACCGCAGTCGGAACCGCGTGCTGCGAGAGTCGAATGCCGCCGAGCGCGTTGCCCGGCTTCGTCGCGCGCCATCACTGCCGGCGGACCAACGCTCGTCACCTCGATCAGGGGCGCTGCGGGCGGAGGCGTACCGTCCTTCACCCAGCGCACCAGGTGATCCAGTGCGGCGTCGAACACCTGATAGAACGGAATGTGGCTGTGCGGCGGCCGGTCGCAGGGGCTTGCGCCGGCGCCGCGCGCCGGCAGCCGTCGCAGCCATGTGTTCGCTGGCGACGAAGCCTGGACGTCGATGCCGCGGTTGTGAACCGCCACGAGCAGCCGGCCGGCGCTGAATCCTGGAGCGACCGGACTTCCATCGCGCGCGGACAGTTGCCGCGAATACGCTCGTGAACTGAAGATCGACGTGCGAGTCGCCCGCGACTTCCCAGGTGCGGAACATGCTCGTATCAGGCTGCCGGTTGACCGCCTGGTTCTGCACGTCGGTTTCAGAAAGCAGCTTCCAGACCGGAATGTCCGAGATCGGTGCGCACCCGGCCGCCGCCGCCGTGGAGGATCACCGCGTCGAACACTTTCGCGATCGGATGCACGGAATTCACGTAGGTGCCCAGACGTCCGGCTGATTGTGAGTGGCCCGTGGCGAAGATGCGCTGCACGCGCAAGCCGCCCATCAGGTTGTTCGTGCCCGGCGCGGACCGCCTGCCCGGCCTGCGCGAAGATGTCGTACGAGAGGTCGTCGTTCGTGACCTTTCCTCCGTCGGTGACATCGAGCGTGCCGTAGCGTTTCGCGCTCCAGACCTTGATGGCCTCGACGCCGATGCGCTGCGGCGTCACACCGACCCACGCGTAGCCCGATCGCATCAGATGGTCGTGGGTCTGGAACCAGTCGATGTCGAGATCGTGTCCCGCCGTCACGTTGTTCCATCTCGACGACGGCTGTTCCGTTGAATCGCGCGGCTGTCGCAGGGCGTCGAACGACCACGCGTGTCTTGTAGGGATGCCCGCTCTCCACCACCGAGCCTGTCGCCTGCGCCGGGGTCGTATAGCGAGAGGCCGTTCCTTCGATGAAGAATTCTTCTTCGACATAGCCTCGGGCCTGAAGATCGACGACGGAGGCGTAGAACGGATAGTCGCGGCCTGGATCGCCGACGGTCTTCGCCGCGATTGGACCGGAGACGGCCGGAACCGGCACCGCCGAAGCGGCGCGCGCATCGAAGCCGGCCAGGAGCGCGGCGACCACGAAAGCACCGGCGAGCGGCAGGGCCAGGTGTCGAAAACGTGGAGTGAACATGCGGGGAATTATAGGTCGAGCCTGCACGGGATTCCTGCACCGGAGATGGCGCGCCTCTATAATGCCCGCGTGCCAGACCGAAGGAGCCTCTCCATGATGAAAACCAGCCTGGTCGTGTTCGTTCTCGCCTCGTCCATGTCGATCGCGGCCCAGGAGTCGAAGCCGGCCGCAACGACGCCACTGCCGGCCACTGACGTGAAGGGCGCCGAGATCAAGGCGTTCATCGACAAGCTGCCGAAAGACGCCATCAGCGACCTTCCGATTCGAACCGTGGACGTCGGCGGCTACCGCGTCGGCGTAGCGGCGTGTTCCGGCCCGAAGTCGGTGAAGCAGGACGCCATCCTCCACGAGGTGACGACGACCGAGGTCTACTACATGCTCGAGGGCGCCGCGACGCTCGTGACCGGCGGCACGCTCGTCGATCAGCGGCGCGAGCCGCCGACGGGCACCAATGTCCGTGGATCGCGAATCGAGGGCGGCGTGAGCCGGCGCGTCGTGCCGGGCGACGTCGTGATCATCCCGGGCAGAACGCCTCACTGGTGGACTGATATGGACGGCGACATCCGCTACATGATCGTCAGGTCCGATCCGTCGAACCGCATCCCGTTGAAGCCTTGATCGCTCGACGTAGCTCAGATGCTTTGGGCTTTGGGCTTCAGGCCTGAGATTCCAACGCCTAAAGCCTGGAGTCTAAAGCCAAGTGCCCAGAAGTCTAAAATCCAAAGCCAAGAACATCGTTGACTACTGAGGCGGGTCCATGACCTGCCCTACATCCGCCCATCGCTTGAGGTTCGACCGGCGCTTCCATCGAAGTGGAAGGCCGGTCTTCATCTTCTCCTACAGAACACCAACTCGACAAACGAAACCTGAGGTTTTCGCGCGGGCACGAGATCTGCTCTGTGACGTGCCCGGACTCTCGTGTTCAGGTTCGACCTCGGCGGAGATCCCGGCACATTCACACGCTCTTCTGGGAGGCACAGTCAATGTCTCGACCGATCCGGACGCTCGCGTACATCGCTTGTGTTCGTCGCGATCTGCGGAGTCGATAGCGGCACAGCTTTCGAAACTGCCGGGCGACATCCTGCGCTCAGCAAAGAAAATCTGGACCAGCGTCGTCGACGATGCTTCCGCCACTCTTTGTCCCCAACCGCGGGCAGTGCGGAGAGGTCGCACAGTTCGGCAGCCAGGGACCCGGATACCGGACGCTCTTCGAGAGCGGCGGCGTGTCATTCCGATTTGATCGAGCGAGCCTTCGGCTTCGATTTGCTGAACGCGAACAGTCAGCCGCGGTTGCGCGGTGAACTTCCCAGGCGGCGCACGTGAACTACCTCCGCGGAAGCCGAATGCGTCGACGTGGCTTCACCGGCCTGCCTACCTACGGCCAGCTGCACGCATGACGATGTCTGGCCCGGCATCGACCGTGCGGTTCAAGGGGCGCCGCGGGAACATTCAAGTATGAGATTCGTGGTTGAGGCCCGAGCGCTCGCCCGAGCGATATCGCGTTGGCCTACGAGGGAGCGCGATCGCTCGCAGCTCGACGCCAACGGCAACCTGCTGATCGAGCACAGGCAGCGGCCTCGCCGATGGATACACGGCCGAGTCGTCTTCCTCGAGGGCACGCCGCAGATATCCCGGTTGATGCCCGCTTCGTGCTGGGCTCGAACGGCACCTACCGCTTCGATGTCGCTCCTACGATTCGCGCCAGAACGCTCGTCATCGATCCGGGGATTGTTTACGCGACGTACCTCGGCACGCCAACAGACGACGGCCGCGTTTGCGATTGCGGCCGATTGGTCGAGGAACACGTACGTAGCCGGATACGCGCCTTCCGGGTTCCCGACCACGACAGGCGCAGCATGACACCTCGACGAACGGGCAACTCGATGCGCACGTCGCAAAGCTCGATGAGGAGGGCACACACCTGATCTACAGCACCTACATCGGGGCGCAAGTTCGTTCGACAGCGCCAACCACGTCGCGGTCGATTCCACCGGTGCGGTCTACGTCGTGGGCAGCCACGACGCAGCGCGGATTTTCCAACAACACCGGGGGCATTTCAGCGAACACACCGGGAAGACTCCGAGCTTGCCATGTGATCTGTTCGTGGCGAAGCTCGATAGCGACGGAGCGTCGCTCGTCTACTCGACGTTCCTCGGACGGCAGCCACAACGATGCTCCGGGCGGGATTGCCCTTGACGTGAGCGGCAACGCCATGGCTGACGGGGCGCACGAGCTCTCTGATTTCCCGATTACACCGGGCGCATACGACACGACGCCGCCCGAACGGATTGGACAAGCGCCTTCGTGACAAGGCTCAATACGAGCGGCTCCGCGTATGATCTATTCGACATTTATCGCCGACGACACTCAGGGACGCTGGCATCGCCTCGTCGACGCGAGCGGCCGCACGTTCGCGGCAGGGTGAGACGTCCAATCCAGCCGTTCCCGACCACAATCAACGCGTTTCAGCGCGACGTTCGGTGGACTGAGCGACGCATATCTAGTGGAAGCTGAATCCGCAGGGAACCGCGCTTCCTCTATGCCACCTATTTCGGAGGAGCGAAGACCGACTACGCCGGCAGTCGCCGGCTGATCAAGCCCAGGGTTTCGTGTATACCGTCGGTGGACACGAACAGCAACGACCTTGCCGACGACCGACGACGCCGTGCAGCCGCACTTTCCTAGAGCATGCAGCCCGAGCGACTTACGACGGCTCCGTCGTCGTCGTTCCACGCCGACTGGAGCCTAGAGTTCTCCAACCTACCCGGTGGTAACGGGTCCGACCCAGTATCAGAGGGATCGCCTCGAGGCTCAGACCGGGTATGGCCGTCACCGGGACCACCGCATCGACAAATTTTTCCGACCACGCCCGGAGGTGTTGGACAAACCCTGAAGGGACCGCTGGACGCGTTCGTCTCGGCGTTCAGCTTTTCATCAGGCACGCCGTGCACTATTCGACCTACGTCGGCGGTTCCGGCGACGACGCCGGAGCTGGCGATCGCGCAGAACTCGCGCAGCGATCTGTATATCGCTGGCCAGCACGAGTTCGACCGACTTCCCACCTACCACGGGCGCCTTCAACGCCAGTCTGCCGGCGTGCATGACGGGTTTGTCGCGCGAATTATTCCCTCCGAAGCCTCTCGGTGAACAAGCCGACGACGGCGTCCTCGGTCCGAGAACGGCAGCCTCGGGCCGCAGAACGTCACAGACGGACAATGCCAGGACACGATGGTCGAGCGCGTTCAGCGATGAGCAGTGGATCCAGTCGATCTCGGTGCACAGGCGTCCATCAATCGCGTCGTCGTTCACTGGGAAGAGGCCTATGCCTTCCATTACCAGCTGCAGTTGTCACCAAATCTCGTGGACTGAGTACTCGGTCGCCACTGTGATCAATGGCAACGGCGGCGTCGACGAGTTCGAAGGCGAAGGCGTCTTCAACGACGACCTGCCGCCTGTCCGCTACGTGCGGCTCAATCTGCAACAGCGGGCGACGCAGTGGGCGGCTATTCGCTGTGGGAGTTCGACGTCTATGGCGCACATCCTGGAGAATCAGCCGCCTGTCGTCACGTTGACGAGCTCGAGCGGACCGCACGATACTACACGCGTCCCGCCACTGATTCCGTTGCGAGCCGACGCGTCCGACCCCGACGGAACGATCGCCAAAGCGTCGGAATTCTGGGAGAACGACGGTCTTGTCGCGACGGACCACAGCCGCGCCGCATACGCCTTCGACTGGACGAACGTTCCCGCCGGTCATTTATCAAATCGTTGCTGTCGCGGCCGACAATGGCGTGGTTCGCAGTGGTCCGCTCGAAAACAGCCACGCGTGACTGTCGCCGTCAGGCCCGCCACAACCGGGCGACCAACCTGGCGCTGAACAGGCCGGCCTTTGCCACGTCGATCGAAGGTCGGCATTTCTACCAGGCTACGCGTTCGACGGCAGCATGACCACGCGCTGGTCGAGTCAGTTCCGCGATGATCAGTCGATCACCGTGGATCTCGGTCAGCCGTTTCAGATCAGGTCGGTCGTTCTGAGAGTGGGAAGCCGCTTATGCCGACGAGATACGAGATACGAGTCGTCAACCGATGGGCCACATGGGCGACCGTCTATATCAATTCGGCGGGCCGATGGCGGCACCGAAGACGGTTACGCTCAACAATCTGCGCGCGGTGCGTGATGATGCGCGGAATCAGCCGCGCCACGCCATGGGGTTCTCGCTGTGGGAATTCGAAGTCTACGGTGAACACGCCGCCGTCTCCGGGGACCAACATTGCGCTCGGCAAGCCCACGACCGCGTCCTCGGTCGAGGGCAGTGCGCATCCGTCTTCGAACGCCGTCGACGGACAGAAATCGACGCGCTGGTCAAGCGCGTTTGCCGACCCTCAGTGGATCACCGTCGATCTGGGCGGCACGTTCGACATTTCCCGTGTCGTGTTGAATTGGGAGGCGGCCTACGCGTCAGGGTACGCCCTGCAAATCTCGAACGACGGCGTGACCTGGAACACCTTCCGCACGGTTTCCAAATCATCCAACGGAGTGGACGACCTGGGTGTGTCCGCGGTCGGACGCTACGTCAGGATGTTTGCGTTTACGCGCGGGACTCCCTGGGGCGTGTCGCTCTGGGAATTCGAAGTCTACGGCTCTACCTGTGAGTTTCGGCCCGAATCTCGCTCGCACTGCGACGGCAACGGCGTCGTCCATCGAAAATTCGAACTTCACGCCGGACAAAGCGATAGACGGCAATCTGCAAACGAGGTGGTCGAGCGCCTTCCGCCGACAGCCAGTCAATCGTGATCGATCTCGGCAGCGTTCAGCCTGTTCGGCGAGTGATTCTCCGATGGGAGGCGGCCTACGCGAACCGGTATTCCGTTCAGTACTCAACAATCCGGCCGTCGACGGCTACTTCACGGTGGCCTCGCAGTCGGACGGACATGGAGGCGTCGAGGACTGGGTCCTGGACACCAGCGCGACCGCCCGGTAAATCCGCGTCTTCTGCTCGACGCGAGGCCACGCCGTATGGCTGTTCGCTGTTCGAAGTGGAGGGGTCTACGCGCGACTCGCTGAAGCGTCCGTGCTAACGTTACCGCGCGTGATTTCGCGCCTGGCGCTGGCACTCACCGACTGGACTGAGCGGTGGGTGCCAGACGCGTTCATCTTCGCGCTCCTCGGCACGCTCATCGTCGTCATCGCCGGTGTCACGGCGACGCCTTCCAGCCTCCTGCAAGTGATCGACGCCTGGGGCCGCGGATTCTGGGACCTCATTCCCTTCACGCTCCAGATGGCCCTGATCATCATCACCGGGCACGTGCTCGCCACTTCCCCGCCGATGGGACGCGCGATTCGGGCGATTGCGGGCTGGCCCACGACGCCGCGCGGCGCCGTCGCGCTCGTCGCGTTCTTCGCCATGGCGAGCTCGTGGTTCAACTGGGGATTCAGCCTGATCTTCAGCGCCGTGCTGGCGCGCGAAGTCGCGCGGCGCGTCGAGGGCGTCGACTATCGCGCGCTCGCAGCCGCGAGCCTTCTCGGCATCGGCAGCGTGTGGGCGCAGGGGCTGAGCGGATCCGCGGCGCTGCAGATGGCGACCGCCGGCGCGCTGCCGCCGCAGACTCGCGAGATCGTGGCGAACAACGGGTTGATTCCCGGGGGATCATCTCGTTCAGCCACACGATTTTTCTCTGGCAGAGTTTCGTGTCGGTCTTCGTCGAGATCGCCGTCGTGACCGTGCGTGATGTGGCTCGCGACGCCGCCGGCCGGCGCCGGAAAAACTGCGCGCGATCTGGGCATCGCGCTCGGCGACGCGCGAGGTCGACGCGCGGACGGTTCCGTCAACTGTGCAGCCGGGCCAGTGGCTCGAGCACTCCCCGCTTCTCAGCTGGCTCGTCGTCGCGATCGGCGGCACATATCTGGTGCGCTACTTCGCCCAGGCGCCGGAACCGCTCAACGCGATCAACCTGAACATCGTCAACCTGTCGTTCCTGCTCGGTTGGATTCCTGCTGCACAGAACGCCCGCGCGGTTGATGCATGCCGTGCAGGCCGCGACGCCGGCGGTCTGGGGCGTGATCCTGCAGTTTCCTTCTACGCCGGCATCGCCGGCATCATCACGGCACGCACCTCAACGAGGCTCATTGCCAACGCGTTTGTCGGCCTGTCGTCGCCAGGCAGTTTTCCCGGCGTCGTCGCGATCTACTCAGCGGTGCTCGGTGTGTTCGTGCCGTCGGGCGGGTCGAAGTGGGTGATCGAAGCGCCGTACGTCATGGCCGCGGCGCACGGGCTGAAAGTGCATCTTGGCTGGGTGGTCGCGTCCTACGATCTGGGAGAGGCCCTTGCGAATCTCGTGCAGCCGTTCTGGATGCTGCCGAGCCTCGGGCCTGTTCGGGCTGCGCGCGCGCGACGTGATGGGCTACACGCTCGTCGTGTTTCTCATGCTGACGCCGCTCGTGCTCGTCCTCGTCACGCTATCTGGGCGCGACGCTGCGCTACCCTCTCTGAATCGGGTGATTGGATAATCGGGTAATCGGGTAATTGATTGCTCAATTGCCCGATCCCCAATCAACTAGCGATTACCCGATTACTCGATTCCCGTTGTTATTTCTTGGCCAGGCTTCGCAGGTAATTGACGACGTTCCACATCTCGGTGTCGGTCATGCGGCCCTTGAAGCCCTTCATGTCGAACTTGGGGGCGGCGCCGTCGCGAACGACGACGAAGATCTCTCCGTCAGTCGCGCCGCGCGTCCATTCCTTGTCGGTCAGGTTCGACGGGTGCGAGTCTTTCGGCGCAGAAGGACTCGTCGCCGAGAGCCGCCGTTCCGTGACAGAAGCGACAGTTTTCTGATATGAAGCCTGGCCCGCCTTGATCGACTCAGGGCGTGGATGCCACCGGATTCTTCAACTTCCGGCCTTCGGTATTGCCACCGTTGCCGTTGCCCTGCGCAGCAAGACCGGCAACGAATACTGTTAACGCAGAAACTGCCACGGCGATGGCCGCAGTCGCTACACGACGCATGAATGCTGCCTCCTCGTTCGAGTCGCTAGTCGTATGTTGTTGGACGCCGAGCCCTTGGTCGGAACACGAGCCTACGGGGCCACAAATTCTGGCACAGGGCCGCTGCGGAGGCAAGGCGTCCTCAACCTTGGGCGTATACTTTCAATCCATGATCTCATGTCTCGCCCTGATGGTGGCTCTGGCGCTCGTTCCGGCCGGCCAAGCGCCTCAAGCGGGCGGGCGCGCCTCCTGTTTCCACGCCCGACCTCGAGCGGTTCAAACCGATCAGGCGCCCGAAGACGACCTGAATCAGCAACTGCTGAACGCGGCCATGCTGGGCGATCTTGCGGGGAGTGCAGAAGGCGATCGCCGCAGGAGCGTCGCTCAGCGCCGTTTCGGGTTCCGGCGGCACCGCCGCTCGGGTTGGCCGCGGTGCACGGCCACGCGGCGGTCGTGAACGCGTTGCTGGCGGCGGGAGCAGCGGATCTGAACGCGCCTGACGCCGCCGGCATGACGCCGCTGATGGCCGCCGCCTCGCAGGGGCCACAACAGCATCGTCGAGGCGCTCGCGACGCGCGGCGCCAATCTCGAGGCCGCCGACAAGGACGGCATCACGGTGCTGATGATGGCTGCGCATCAGCTAACCGCGTCGACACGGTGAAGCTACTCGCTCACGCGAGGCGCGAACGTCAATGCCACCAGCAGCGATGGCGCATCGGCGTTGATGGCGGCGGCCTTCGGCGGGTATCGGCCGACCGCCGACCTCCTGCTCGCACGCGGCGCGAACGTCAACGGGGAGGACGCGGCGGGCCGCACGCCGTTCATGGCAGCGGCGCTCAGCGGCAACGCGGACATCGGCCAGGCCTTGATCGCGAAGAAAGCGAACATCCAGGCTGAGGACAAGGGCGGCTCGACGGCGCTCACGCTATGCGGCCGCCAACGGTCACCTCGCGTTCGTCCAGCTGGTGTTGAAGGCCGGCCTGAAGAAGAACGCGGATACCGCGCTGGCCTACGCGGCACGCGGCTGCCACACGCCGATCGTCAAGGCGCTGCTCGGCAGCGGAGCCAAGGTCACCGCCACCGTCGAGGGATCGCCTGCGCTCTCGCTCGCTGCGGCCGGCAACTGCTCAGAGACCGCGGAGTTCCTGATTGCGAACGGCGCCGATGTGAACGGCACGGACGAAACCGGCATGACCGCGATGATGGAAGCGGCCGCGTGGGGCTACGACGCCGTGGTGAAGCTGCTGCTCGACAAGGGCGGCGACATGAAGCGCGCAACAAGGACGGCCAGTCGGCCTGGACCCTTGCGGCCGCCGGCCAGCACATGGAGGTCGTCGAACTGTTCAAACAGGTCAGAGAAGCGCGCGACAAGAAATGAGCGCGGCTAGCGCTTCACTGAAATCTGAATCGCCTTCCGGAACTTGACCGGTGTCCCGTTGAGAGTGGCAGGCTTGAACTGCCACGTCTTCGTCGCCGCAATCACCTGCCGGTCGTACATGGACCCAAGCGACGAACGCATCACCGCCGTTTCAACGGCACCCTGCTCGTTGATGACCATCTCGACCATGCCTTCGGTCGGCGCGAAAGCATTCGAACTCGGAAACGGCGGAAGCACCTGGTGGATGGCCACCGGAGGAACCACTCCGGCGTCTCCAGCCACATAGATCCGCGGCGGTGAAGGAACGACCGGAGCCGGCGGCGGCGGTGGCGGCGGCGGTTCAACCGGCGGCGGTGGCGGCGGCGGCGCGGCGGATGTCTGCGCCAGATCGCGGAAACCGCCAGCGAGTGTCCTGAGATCGGAGAGCGGCGGCTGCGACGCCGCGGCCTGCAGGTCAGGATCGTTCAGGACCTGAATCACCTGCTGGAAACCGTGCTTCGGCCGCTTTCCATTCCTTCCGATCGAACGCCGCTTTTGCCGTCGCATATTTCGCTTGCACGATCGTCGGCAGCATGCGCTTCCTGACGTCGGTGAACGCCGTGAGCAAACGCGGCGACACTTCCGAGGACGAAGGACGGAACGACGGGTCGGCCTGCACGACGGCCTCGGATCGCCCGCTCGGCATCGCTGGCGCGTCCCAGCGCCAGCAGGCAGAACGCGCGATACTGTTCGACGAGTCGCGCTTCGGCCCCCGGCCGGTCGGCGGCGCGCAGACGGTTCGAGCAGCACGAGCGCGTCCTCGTAGGCGGCGTGCGCGTAGAGTTCGCGAGCCGAAGAAATCGAGTCCCGCCCCGCCGCCGTTGCGGCAAAGCGAGCGCAAGAGCCAGAACGGCGGCGCCGATCGTTCCGCAGATGGAGGCTCATGGCTTGCTGAAATCCGCGCTGAATCGCGCGGCCTCTTTGAGGTCACGGTGACGGTCTGGCGCCGCTCGCCGAGATCCGGGTGACGGAAGACCACTTCGTGCGTGCCGATGGAAATCGGCAGGTTGCCGATCGGCGTCTCGCCGACTTTCGCGCCGTCAATCCAGACTTCCAGCCCACGGCGCCGCGTTGAGGCCGATGGTCCCGTTCGGAATCTCGACCGAAATGGGCGCGACCTTTCCGGCGGCGACATCGAACGTGCGATTCATGCGAAAGCCGAGCGTCTCGTTGACCGAGATCGACCTGATGCCGGCCGGCCGCGATCATGATGCGATCGCTCCGGCTCGAGCCGAGCAATCGATCGTTTTCGAACACCTGCAGCTCGATCGGAGCGTTGACGGCGATCCATGCCGAAACCGGCGCGCCGTTGGGCGCGGTCATCGGGACCACGAGCTGCGCTGTCGCGCCGGACTCGATCGCGACCGTCTGCTTGACCGATCCCAGATCGCTTTCCAGCACCACCGCGTGCTCGCCGGTCGTGAGGTCGGTCACGGTCGTCGGCGAGGTGCCGTGCGCCACGCCGTCGACGCTGACGCGCGCTCCGGGCGGTTCGGTCCGCACGGACAGCTGACCGACGCCTGACTGCGGAAGCGGCAGTTCGATGTACTGCGACACCTGCGTGCCTTCGGCAATCGTCACGGGCACCGTGCGCGTGCCGCCGGCCGACGTCAGCTCCAGCCGTGTGAGCGCCGGCTGGCAGATCGATCTTCAGCGGCGTCGCTCCGCGATCCGACGCCGTCGACCACGGCCTGCGCGCCGGTCGGATTAGTCGTGATCACGAGCGTGCCGGTTTTTACGCTCGTCGAACTGGGTCTGGAGAAGAACGAGCTGAGCCCGGCAAACGCACCGATGGCGATCACGAGTGCAACCGCACCGGCCAATGATGGCTGGCCGTCGCCAGAGCGGCGTCAGCGCTTCGTGATCTTCGATCGTGCTGACGGCCGGTTTCCTGCCGCCGCCGCAGCCTGCGTCAAAGCCGCGCGCGACATGCGATTGCGTCGTTCGTCACTGACGAAGACGTGCGCGGCATCCCGCGCGGCGGCGTTCTCGTCGCGACGGAATCGGCCAGCGTCGTGTACCTGCAAGTCGGAACTCCGCCGGCGGCGTTGTCTCCCGCGGCGGCGTCATCTGCGACGGGAGCGGAGTCCCGCGCGGCGGCGTGTGCTGCGCAGATGCCGGTGCGAACGCCGGCGACGACTGCAGGGACGGTATCGACGTGCCAGCCGCCGGCGTCGCCGGCGCCGGAGCCTGACTTTCGCGGGCATCGGCGCATACTGGGGCGCCGGCGCTGCGGCCGGCTGAACGAAGTGACGCCGCCGCGACCGTTTCGCCGCGGTAACGCGCGAGGAACCCGGCCACGCTTTCCGCCGACGCCAGGTAGTCGCCCTCGGCAAGCACCCTGTCGAGTTCCGCCCGCGCTTCCTGGGCAGTGGTGAAACTGGTGCGCGCGTCCAGCTGAAGCGCGCGGCCAAGCCATGCGCGGAGGCCCTGCGGCAGCGGCTCGAGGCCACCGCGCGGGACGCCGCCCACGTCGACGCGACAACATCGGCGATGCGCATCGGATACTCGTCAAGCCGCATCGATCGTCCGAGTGATCAGCGACAGCGCCACGACGCCGATCTGTGTGACGTCACACCGTTGATCGAAACGCGGCAGGCCCGCCGACGACGGCATCGCCACGCGCAGCTCGGTCCAGGCATCGTTCTCGCGTGTAGCGGAGCTGCTCGAGCCCGGCGCCCAGCACGTGCTCGACGATCACCAGCTGGCCGTCGGGCGTCACGATGAGGCGTTCCGGTCCGATGGTGCCGTGCGCGATCTCGCGGACGCTCTCGTGGAACGCCACGATGGCCGGGACGAGTTGGCGAATCAAATGGAGAGACGCGGTGATGTCCAGCCCGAGCCGCCGCTGCTCGGAAGACATGAGAAGGTCGGACAAGCGAACGCCGGCGACGCGTTCCGAGGCAATCGCCAGTGTCGATTCAGAGTCTGCGAGGCGTTCGACGCTGCGGACCTTCGCGAACTGGGGATGCCGGAATGTCGTCAGCCGGCTGACACGCTCCCGCAGCGCGAATTCAAACGACGGCACCGCCGCCAGCTCCGCGCGCAGGCAGAGCAATTCAACGGTGTCTTTCCCGTTCGGATCGGTGATGTGTCGGCGCTCGCCGAGGCCATCCCGAAATGCGGACGCGGTGGGGGCGTCGCAGATACCGCAGCTCGCTCCATAAATCAGGGCCCTTAGTCGTATCAGTAGTTACGGGCCGTGATGCGCGAACCGTGCCGGAATTGCCAAACCTCCGGCAACCCCAGCTATTACAACGTGTTGATTGATTTTGGTCGTGCACTCTCGTGCACGACCTGGGGCCGGGTTGCGTTACAGGAGCGGTTCACGAGGGGCGATTTCTGTAAGGCTGATGCGCCCCGCTGACCCCGTTCTGTGAGTCGTTACTGCTCAGGCGAGACCGAGGTCTTGCCGCAGTCGTCGCAGCGCAGGTAGATCACCGGATAGGACTCGGATCTTCCAATGACACGCGCACTGGAACGCCACACCGGGGACAGATGAGTGCAGTGGCTGTGCTTCGCTTGGCCATGGCTAGGGGCTTCCTTTCTCCCCTTTAGACACCTTCTCGTGTCAGAACGGTTCGGCCCTTCCCCCTTAAATATTGAAGAAGAGCCGGAAAAATCTGCAGGTACTAGGCGCCTCAAACTTCATGACCTGACCACTCAAAGGATGCCGTGAAGACCAGCCGGGCCGCGTGCAGGGCCTGTCGCTCGAACTCGATGCGATGGCCTCGGCGAGCCCGGATCGCACATATAAGCGCTCGCCTACGAGGTCATTCCCATGCAAACGGGCCTGCAGTCGAATCTGATTGCGCTTGCCCGTCACCAGGCTCACCTCGATCAGAGACGCCTCCTCGAACTCCTCGAGCACCTGATACCGGGCAGACGGCCTCCGCCGCTTTGACTTCCCGCGGGTGCGCGGGTTTCTGCAGGAGCAATCGTGGCGTCCCAGGCGATTCGATCGCGCCACGTTCCTTTTCGCGGCGCGAGGTGACCATGGACGATCGCGAGGTAAACGCGCTCTGGCTCGCGTCGTCGGAATTGATCCTTCAACCGCAGCTGCACGTCACCTCTCTTCGCGAAGACGACGAGGCCTGACGTGTCGCGATCGATCCGGTGGACGACCAGCGGACGGCGGTTTCCGTGCGATCGCAGGTGTTCGACGAGTTCGTCTTCGACCGACGCCGCGTTGCCGCGGCTGGCCAGCGGAACACTCAACAAGCCGGGAGGCTTGTTCAGCACCACCAGCACATCGTCCTCGTAGACGATGCCGAGATCGCCTTCTTTGCCTGCCGCGAGCATGCCGGCGATGCGCGGAACCCGGACGATCCATCCAGACGCGGACGCGATCGCCATCCTCCAGCCGTCGGCTGCCGTCTTCGAGCGTCGCCTCGATGTCGTTCACGAAGACCTTGCCTCGTTCAAGCGCCACCGATGCGCGGCGGCGCGATCCGAGCCGGTCCTCGCCCGCGAGAAACTTGTCGAGCCGCAGGCCGGCATCGGCAGGACCGACCACAAATGGCAAATTGCCCACGTAGTCATGGTACCTCCCTGTTCGGGTGATCTCTGACGCTCGTGTGATCTGAGACGATGCCGGCCATGGACACCTCAATGCTCGCAAGCGTTTCAAATCAGCTCGCCGACATCGTCGCCGATGTTTCGAATTCCGTCGTGCAGGTGCACGGACGCAGGCGTCCCGCCAGCGGCGTCGTCTACGCAGACGGTGTTGTGGTGACGACAGCATCCGTGCTCGGCCGGGGCGACAGCTTTACCGTTCGCCAGGGCGACGGGACGTCGCTGGAGGCCGAGCTCCGGGGTTGGGATCCCGCGACGAGTCTGGCCGTCCTAAAGTACTGGGCTGGCGGCGGCGCCGCGTCCGCGCAAGCGACGCTCCGCCTCGAGTCGGCCACATGGCCCTGGCCCTCGCCCGATCGTGGTCGAACGCCGTGACGGCGAGTGCGGGGATTGTGGCGATCATCGGCGGTCCGCTGCGCACGGGACGACGGCGCGCTATCGCTCAGGTCATTCGCACGACCGCGCCAATGCACGACGGGTTTGCAGGGGGTGCCTTCGTCGACTCGTCGGGGGGCTGATCGGGATCACGACGGCTGCGGCCATCCGCGGCCTCGGGGTTGTGATTCCTGCCTCGATCGCGTGGCCAACGGCCGCCGCTGTTCTCGCACACGGCGGGTCGAAACGCGGATATCTCGGCCTCGCGAGTCAACCGGTCCGCCTTCCCGACGCGCAGCGCGGTGGGAGCGAACAGGAGCAGGGTTTGCTGGTTGTCGGCGTGACCGACGACAGCCCGGCCTCGCGCGCGGGCTTGATGGTCGGCGACGTATTGTTGTCGTTCGATGGTCATGCGGTGCAGACGCCTGAAGGATTTGCTGGACCTGCTCGGAGGCTGATTGCGTTGGACGAAGCATCGCGATGTCGGCATCCTGCGCGCGGCCACTCGGCATGGAGGTGACAGTCAGCGTTGGCGAGCGTCCTGCTCACTAATCAGTCGGACGACAGCGGGACGGCGCAGGAGCACGCTTCAGAGGCGCTCCGCGTCGTCCTCGTCGGCACGGCCCTGGAGCGCGAGCGGCTTCGAGCGAAGCTGCCTGCCGCGGTCAATGTCGCGGCCGAGTGCGCCGTCCGTTTCAGAAGGCTCGCGCGCTGATGCTCGACGCCGACGCGATCCTCACGCCTCACACGCGACAACCCACCGAACGGCTGGACGAACCGCTTACCCCGCGCGAGATCGAAGTCCTCAATCTGCTGGCCGAAGGCCTGGCGAACAAAGCGATCGCCGCGCGGCTCGGCATCAGCGATCAAACCGTCAAGTTTCACGTGTCGTCGATCTGCGGCAAACTGCCGGCGCGAAACCGCACCGACGCGGTGCGTCGCGCGATCCGCCGCGGAATCATCGCTGTATAGGAACGCGCAGGCTTCAGGCTTTGGCTTCAGGCCTAGATCTGAACCCAAAGCCTAAAGGCTAAGCCACGAACGCCTAGCGATCAGCGCTCCGCCGGCACGACTGTCAGCTGACGCCGTCCAGTTCCTCGAAGCACGACGATCGGCAGCTCGACGCCGATGCGATCCGCAGTCAGCACGCGAAGCAGATCGTCCACGCCTCCAACCAGGCGATCTCCAAACGACAGGATGATGTCGCCCGCGCGGAGCCCCGCCATGTCTGCGGGACTTCCCTTCTCGACCGACGCCGGCGAGCACGCCGGATGCCGCCGCCAGTTGATGGGCACGCGCGAGGCGGCGCGGGACTGGGCACGCTTTGTCCCGTCACGCCGATGAAGCTGCGGCGCACGCGCCCCTCGCGCAGGAGTGCCGACGACGATGAACTGCACGGTGTTGCTGGCGATCGCGAGCGACAGTCCCTGCGCGGGCAACAGCACGGCGGTGTTCACCCCAATCACCGAGCCATTCGCGGTGACCAGCGGACCGCCGGAATTTCCCGGGTTGAGCGCCGCGTCGGTTTGCACGATGTCTTCCATCAGGCGGCCTGACGGCGCACGCATCGATCGGCCCACCGCGCTCACGACGACCGCTCGTCACGGAATGCTGGAAGCCCGTAGGATTGCCGATGGCCACGACGACCTGACCGGGCCGAAGCAGCAGACGAATCACCGAAGCGGACCCAGGGCAGCGGTCCGCCTGTGGATGTTGACACGCAGAACCGCCAGATCCGTATCGCGATCCTCGCCGATGACGTCGGCCCGCCCCTGCAATCCGTCGGACAGCGACACGGTGACGGCCGCCGCCCGATTGACGACGTGGCTGTTGGTCACAATGAGGCCATCGGGCGCAAACAGAAATCCAGATCCGGAGCCGCGCTGGTCCGCGTCGATCTTGACGACCGAGGGTCCGGCGACTTCCACCGCGTGAATGACTGCGCGTGAGTAGTGGTCGAGCAGTTCGTGATCGTCGGGAAGACTGGCCGTGCTCATGCAGCCATCCTAGGGCCGCTGCACGGCGCGCGCGCACTACCCGATCAGGTAGTCTGGCGGGCGACGGCGCTGAGACCGCCGAGCGAGAACTGAGCAATGTGTTCGGCGAGATCGTCGAACGCGGCGTCGGCCGCAAGGTCGCGCATCAAGCGCTTGGACAGCGGATTCGGCATGGCGGCGTGACACTGCGACTGGATGCTCATGACGGATCGAAGCACCTGCGCGTCGTTGGCGTCGATGTCCAGCACTTCGGCCACGATTTCGCTCAAATAGGCGACGCGCGGACGGATGACTTGTTCGAACACGAGCTCGATCGCCGGCGTGGGATCGGCCATTTCCCTGAGCATCAGCTGATGGATCCACGAATCGCCGCTCTGGGCCGCCGGTGCGCTCCAGAAACACCCTGATGTAGGCGCGAAGCTTCTGCTCCGCCGCGAGACCCGTCCCTGCCTGACGCGCGGCCTCGGTCGTCGCCTGCATCGTCTCGATCGCCTTTGTTCAGCACCTCGCGATAGAGACCGAGCTTGTCGCCGAAGTGATAGTTCACGGCGGCGACGTTGGCGCCGTGCAGCCCGGCAGATCTCGCGAATGGTCACATCGCTTGAATCCGCGGGCGGCAAACAACCGTGGCCGCGACCTCGAGCAGCCGATCGTAGGTTTCAGCGTCGCCGTGCGGCTCACAGCGTCCGCTTGAACAGCATGCGTCGCCGCGGTCATGCTGACGGCCGAAAACACGGCCAGGTACAGCAGGTCGAACCCGATGGCCTCGAACCCGGTGTTCTTGAGCAGCAGGCTCTTGAACGCGTGGACGGCGTAGGTGAACGGGTCGACGACGGCGATCACCGTGCATCCACGCCGGAAACCCCTGCTGCGGGTAGACCGCGCCGCTCGGAAAATAGAGCAGCGTGTTGAGCACGCCGAATATCGCGCGCGGCATCAGCGGATCGGTGATGCGCACCATCAGCAGGAACATCATGCTGATGAGCGCGAACGCCGTCGACGGTGATCACCATGCAGCAGCCTGCAGCAGGCGCATCGGGTCGAGCGGGCTGGGAACGCCGGCGATGAGCGAGCCGATGATCGTGATCATGAACACCCGCCAGGACACGCCTTGATCGTTCCCGAGATGTTGAAGCCCGGCGATCAGCTCGAACTTCGTGATCGGCGTGACCAGATAGCCCTCGTGCAGCCCGCGCGCCTTGTCGTCGATGAAGATGATGCCGCCGCCGATCATCACCATCATGAAGATCGACATCACGATCGGATCCAGGCAGCAGATACTGCACGTACGGCACGTATGGGATACACCTCGACGACGTCGAGCGTCGCGCTGGCCCGGATGCGCACCGGTCGAGGGCCCGGCCGCGTTGAAGCGCCGACATCATGCTTCCGACACGTGCCGCGACGAGCGTGCCCGACACGAAGTTGTCGGTGTTGTCCTCGATCAGCGCGATCTGCGGCTGATTCGTTCGCGAGCACGCGCCGTGAGAAGTCCGGCGGGATCGTCAGGACGCCGTTGATCCGGCCGTTGCGCAGATCGGTCGAGGGCGCCTGCCCGGGATCGCTGTAGTCGAGGGTGTCGAAGGTCCGCGACCCCGAGGCCACGGCGCCGCGCCAGCTCGCGGATCTTGCACGGCAGGCACGCCGTGGTCCTGGTCGACGACTGCCGACCTTCAGGTGCTTGACGTTGCCGCCGAACGCGTAGCCCAGCACGACGAGCTGCACGACGGGAAACATCATCGACATGACGATCAGCATCGGGCTGCGCCTGAATCTGCGGCAGCTCACGTTCGATCGACCGCCCAGGTTCTGTGCATGCCTAACTCGCTCAGCCCTTAGCCTTCAGCCCTACGTCCGTCTAACATGAACGGGCTGTCCTGCGGTGCCGCGTCCTGCAGCGCGTCGCGCAGCGCGCGGCCGGTGTAGTGCACGAACACGTCGTCGAGCGACGTGCTCTGCACCGCCGAGCGACTGGACGTGCGATGCGTGCGCGCTCGGCCGCCTCCATGAGCGCCAGCGTCGTCGCCGGTCCGTTCGTCGGAGGCCAGCCGGAAGATGTTCTCGTGCCGGTCACCTCCTCGACGCCCGGCAGCGACCGCAGCGCTCGCTCACCCAGCCGGCCGGCATCTCGCGAAGCTCGCCCTCGAGCGTGTTCTTGCCCGGGATCGACGCCTTCAGCGTCATCGGCGAATCGAGCGCCTTCAGCTCGCCGTGATCGACGATGGCGATCCGATCGCAGAGCTTGTCGGCCTCGTCCATGTAGTGCGTCGTGATGCAGGACGGTGAGGTCGCGCTCCGACTTGATCTTCCGGAGCATCTCCCAGACGCGCCACGCGCGACACCGGATCGAGACCCGTCGTCGGCTCGTCGAGAAAGAAGATCTCGCGGCTCGTGGACGAGCCCGCGCGCGATCTCGACCCGCCGCCGCATGCCGCCCGAGAGGTTCTTGACCGGCTTGTCGAACGCCACTGCGTCAGCTCGACGGCCGTCGAGCAGCTCGTCGATCAGCCGCTTCCGCTTGTCGCGCGGCACGCCGTACAGCTTCGCGAAGATGAGCAGGTTCTCCTCGACGCTCAGCTCGAGGTCGCTCGTCATCGCCTGCGGGATGACGCCGATCGATCGGCGGACGCCGTCGGCCTGTTTGACGACGTCGAAGCCGTTGACGAGCGCCGTTCCCGAGGTCGGCGGCAGCAGCGTCGTCAGCATGCGGATCAGCGTCGACTTGCCGGCGCCGTTCGGACCGAGCAGGCCGAAGATCTCGCCGTCCTCGACCGTGAAGCTGATGCCGTTGACGGCGGTGAAGTCGCCGAACTGCTTGACGATGCTGCTCGGACGTCGATGGCGTCCATGGTTCACTGCAGCGGGCAGCATCACGTAGGCGGTCATGCCGACCGCGAGCCGGCGGTCGCTGTTGTCGCACCGCAGGCGGATCTCGAACGTCTTGATGTCGCGCTTGGTGCGGCTGACGTCGCGCTGCGTCGCGAACGGCGCGTCGACGCCGCGGTAGAACACGACGCCCGTCACGCTCGACGCCGGACGGCAGCCGGACCGTGAGGTGGTCGCCGATCTGCACGCGATCGATGTAGCGTCTCCTCGACGTCGGCGCGCACCCAGAGATCGTCGGGATTGATCAGCGTGACGATCGGCTGTCCCGGCGTTGACGCACCTCGCCGACGCGCGCGGCCGCGCGACGTCGACGATGCCGTCGATCGGCGCCTTGATTTCTGTGTAGGTCGAGGCGAACGTCGGCCTTCTGCGCGCTGCGCGAGCGGCGGCCGCCTGCATGATGCTCGGTTGGACGTGCACCTGGCTCTGGCGGACGGCGATCTGCTCGGCGTTCGACCGCGCCAGTGCTACGGCCGCGTGCTGCGCTTCGACCTGCCGTCTTGAGCGCGTCGAGGTCGCGCTGCGGCGGCCTGACACGGCGGTCCGCGCCGCGTCGAGCTCCGAGCGCCGACGCCAGCTCCTGGCGTCGAAAGATTTTTCGTGCGCTCGAAGTTGAGCCGGGCCTTCTCGAGATCGGCGACAGCCGCAGCCTGCTGGGCCTCCGCGGCGTGCCACGTTCGACTCGGCCTGCCGGATCTGCTCTTCGGTCTGTACTTCGCTGGTAGCGCAGCGCGGCCTCCGCTTCCTGTACCTGCGACGACAGCCCTCGTTCGCTTGCGCTCGCATAGCTGCTTTCGGCGCGCAGCTCGTCGGGCGCGATCAAGCCGAGCAGCTGGCCCTTCGTGACCGTGTCGCCTTCGCGAACGCGTGACGTTCTCGATCTTGCCGCCAATCTGCGGGCTGACGACGACGTCCTGCGTCGTCACGATGCCGGTCAGCACCAGCGCGGTCGGGGGCTGGTTGAGTATACGCCGTAGGCGCCAATGACTGGCGCCGACAACGAGGAGAAGGATCAGCAGTCGTCTCGCGCGATGGCCATAGAAGTCAAACGTATGTATAAAACATTTGTTTGAATATTGTCAAACAGGTATACTGAACAGGTCGTGCTCGCTGACCTCCCGCGTCAAGCACGCTGTGTATCATCATCGGGGTCATCGCTCTCGGCGGCGTCACGATGACGGTGATGCTCGTCCGGCATCCCGAGTCGCTGAGTCCATACCTGCCGCTTCTGCTCTTCGTTGTCCTTGTCGTCGCTGACGTCCGCCTTCAAGGTCCAGTTTCCGGTCGCGACGGGCTCGAACATGTCGGTCTCTTACGTGGTCGACATCGCCTCGCTGATCCTGCGCGGGCCGCACGCCACGATGATCGTGGGCGCCGCGAGCGGTTGGAGCCAGACGACGCTGAACTCGCGGACGGGAATCCCGCGTATCGCACGCTCTTCAACATGTCGGTCCTGGCGCTCACGGTCCAGGCTGCCGGCCAGGTGTATCTCGCGCTCGGTGGAACGACGGAAGCCGACCTGAGCAGCATCGCCGGTCCTCATTCCGCTCGGCGGCATGGCGCTGACCTATTTCGTCGTCAACACCGTTCCCATCGCCGTCGCGATTGCCCTGACGACGAATCAGAACGCCTGGCGTGTGTGGACGACACAGTTTCTGCTCGAGCCTCGCCGAGCTACATGTTCGGGGTGGCGGCAGCCGCTGCGGTCATTGCGGTCACTGAGAGTTCCGGCTACTGGCTCACGCTTCTCCTCGCGGCAGCGCCGCTGTACCTCACCTACAGGGTGTATCGCGCCGAGCGTGCAGACCGGAGGCGCGGCAGGGCGCGATTCTCGACGCGGCGAGCGATGCCATCGTGACGATGGATCACGAGTTTGCGATTCGCGAGTTCAATCCCGCAGCCGAGCGGATGTTCTGGCTACTCGCGGACTGGACATCCTGGGCCGCCACGTCGAGATGCTGCTGCCAGCCTCGGAACGCGTCGAGACCCTGAAGGCGTTTGGCGTAGCATGCTGAACGGCGAAGGGCCGCTCAAGGGCGCGCAGTTCGAAATGCTCGCGTGCCGCGCCGACGGCACGGAGTTCCCGGTCGAATTGACGGTGGCGCGCCTCGGTGGAAACAGGACCGCCGGTCATTACCGGGTTCATTCGCGACATCACCGAGCGTCGCGCGCTCGAGGAGCAGCTGCGGCAGTCGCAGAAGCTCGAAGCGATCGGCCGGCTGGCGGGCGGCGTCGCTCACGACTTCAACAACATCCTCGATGAGCATCATGGGATCGGCCGAACTGCTGCTGATGGATCTCACACCGGGGAAACGGCGCGCACGACGAAGCCAACGAGATCAAAGCTGTCCGTTGCAGCGCGGCGCCGGTCTCACGCGGCAGTTGCTCGCATTCAGCCGCCGACACGCGACGAGCCCAAAGCTGTTCGCGCTCGGCGACGCGGTCAGCGGCATGGAGACGATGCTGCGCCGGCTCATGGGGCCCGAAATCGAGCTGATCAGCATCCGGCCGCCGCGGCCGACGATAGTGATGGCCGACCAGGGGCAGATCGAGCAGGTCCTGTTGAATCTCGTCGTCAACGCGCGGGACGCCATGCCGCATGGCGGAAGGCTCACGCGTGAAAATCGAAGAAGTCGATCTCGACGAACAGGAGGCGGCAACCGTCATCGAGGCACAGGCGCGGCCGTTATGCCTGTCTGAGCGTGAGCGACACCGGCACTGGCATCGACGACCGGACGCGCGCGCGGCTGTTCGAGCCGTTCTTCACCACGAAGGAACACGGGCAAAGGCACCGGGCTCGGTCTCTCGATCGTGTATGGAATCGTGAGGCAGAGCGGCGGACACATCACCGTCCTGAGCGAGCCCGGCAAGGGCACGACGTTCAACATCTATTTGCCGATCGCGTCGGTCGCCGATCCGTCTCCGGCTCTGGTCTCGAAGCAGCGGGTGGACGTCGTGTCATCGAAAAGCTTCACGCGATGACACGAGACAGCGGTTTTCGGCCCCAAAACGCGCGCCTGCGACTTGGCAGCGTGTTTAAGCAGCCCGGGTCATGCGAGCGCACGGCTATCGGCGTAGCGGCCTTCGGGCTGCTGATCCTCACTGCGGCCTCGGCGCATTCCACATCGGTTCTGCCACTGACGTTCGACGAGCTCGTCGCTCGCGCCGACGAAGTGATCGTGGCGCGCGTCGTCGCGCGTCAGTCGTCGTGGGTCACATCGCGATCGGGCCGCGCGATTGTCACCGACGTCACCTTCTCCATCGAACGAACGCCTCAAGGGCGAATCCCGCATCCAGCGCACGCTCGAATTTCTGGGAGGGACCGTCGGCGACGTGACGCTCACAGTCGCCGGCATTCCCGGAATTTCCAGTGAACGATCGCGACGTGCTGTTCGTGCGCGACACGGGGCGCCCGGCAAGTCCGCTCGTCGGCTTCTCTCACGGCCGGTTCCGCGTCGTGCGCGACGCGAACGTTCGGCACCGACATCATCCGCACGTTCGACGGCCGGCCGCTGGCTTCACTGGACGATGTCGGCAACACGCGGCCTCCGGCGTTTCTCAGGCCGGCGCGTGTGCTCTCGCTCGACGAATTTCTGAGAGAGATCGACACGCTGTTCGCGCTGCAGGGGCGCCGAGCCGTGAAGCGGCGCGTGCTCGTCGGGCTACCGCGTCGCTGATCTGCCGCCGGCGACTGTTACCGCTTCCAGCTTCTCCGTCTTGCGTGAATCGCTGGCCAAACGGCAATGTCACGCTGCAGCTGCAGCTCGGCACCTCCGGCGCGCTCGAGCAACGGCGCGCGAAGGCTGGGAGAACGTGGCCGAGGCAGCGCTCGCCGATTGGAACAGGACCATCCAGACCCGTCCAACTCAGGTCGTCCGCGACTCCGACGTCGGCGAAGGGAGACGGCAACAGCATCACATAACGTGTTCTTCAGCAGCGACGTTTACGGCATGGACTTCGAAGCCAACGTGCTCGCCGTGACAACGACGTGGAGGCGCGGCTCGGCGCGCACCGAAGCCGACGTGATCTTCAACGCAGGGCGTCTCGTGGATGCCTACGACGGGACCCTCAAGCGCAGTCCCACCGACTTTCGCCGCGTGGCGCTTCACGAATTCCGGGCACGTGCTCGGCCTCGATCATCCCGACGAAAACGGATCAGGCCGTCTCCTTCGATCATGAACAGCCACGTCAGCGATCTCGACCGCCTCACGCCGGACGACATCGCAGGCGCGCAGTCGTTAGCGGCAGCGGAGCCACGACCGGCAGCGGGCTCGGCGGCGGATCCGTCTCGTTCCCGCCGCGAAACGAGTCGCTCGACTTCCGCAATCAGCTCGAGGCCGTCTATCGCGACGCCTGCGCGCAGCGGTTCTCTCCACCTCGGTAGACAACGAGGGCGCGGTCGTCTGGACGCAGGAATACCCCCAGTACCGCGTGAATCTCTGCGCGCACTTCCAGGCGGTCGATCGAGTGATGACGGCAATTGATCGGCGGCGGCATTCAGGGCGTGTGCGGCACTGCGCCGCCAGGCCAGGTCAATTTCCCCGCCAAGGAACGAATCCCTGGATTTCCGCAACGCGCTCGAAGCCAGCATCGCAGAGCGGACTCCGTCGTCTTCCGATCTCGACCTCGGTTGACGTGGAAGGCGAAGTCGTCTGGACTCAGGAATATCTCCGCTACCGCGTGAACGGGTGCGGCCGGCTGCGACCCGCCGTCCAGAGCGTGCTCACCCAGGTGGCCGGCAGACCCGCGCCGCCGGTCTGTAAGCCGGTGAATTCTGCAGGCTTTGGGCTTTGGGCTGTGGGCTAGCCGCAGGCTTCTGGCCGCAGGAACTCTCCCCGTAGCCTGAAGCCAGGAGCCTCGGAGCCTGAGTCTGCGGTCAACCACCGGCGCCCAGACGCCCGTCTAAGCGCGCATGGATGGCCTCATCTCCGACCTGAAATTGCGGGCTCCGTGTTCTTCAGGAGCTCGCCAGTCTTTGCCCTGGTCACGGTGGCAACGCTTCGCCCTTGGCATCGGGGCGAACACCGCGATCTTCTCTGTCGTCGATTCGGCGCATCATCCAGTGGCCAGCTTCCGTTTGCCGACTCCGACCGGGTCGTGATGGTCTGGGAGGACGCGCAGCTTCGTGAGCTTCCCCGCGCAATACTCCAGCGCCCGCGAACTAATACAGCTGGAAGGAAATGAACCACGCCTTTACCGAGATCGCGGGCCACGCGCGGCGTCATCGGCGAACCTGACGGCCGACGGACAGCCGGAGCAGGTGCTCCCGGGCGTGGCGCGAGCGCCGAACTTCTTCGCGGTGCTCGGCGTCACGCCAGCCCATGCTCCGGCCAGGATCGTCGGCAGAGGACGAGGATCGAACGGCTGCCCAGGTCACGCTGATCCAGTTACGGCCTCTGGCAGCGGCGCTGCGGAGCCAACCCGTCCATCGTCGGATCCGAGATCACGATGAACGGCAGCAAGCGCACGGTCATCGGCGTCATGCGCCTCGAGGATTCGTGTTCAGGAACCGCAACATCGACTACTGGGTCCCGATTCAGTTCACCCCCAGAGCGGTACGCGCAGCGGAATTCGCACTACCTGAACGTCGTCGCCCGGCTGAAGCCCAGGCGGCGACGCTCGCGCGCGCGCGTGAAGACATGAACGATGTCGCCGACGCGCCTCAAGCGCGAATTTCCGAACAGCAACGCACAGATCGGCGCGGCGGTGATACCGGTGAAGGAGGACGCGCTCGGCAACGTTGGACTGGAACTGATCGTCCTGCTGGCTGCCTCTGGATGCGTGCTGCTACGTGCGTGCGCGACACATCGCCAGCCTGCTGCTGTCGAGGGCAATGAGCCGGCGGAGCGAGATGGCCGTCCGCGCGGCCATCGGCGCTGACGCCAACGCCCGGCTGATCCGGCAGATGCTGGCCGAAGCCATGCTGCTTGCCGTGGCAGGCGGAGTGCTCGGCCTCGTCCTGGCGCCGATTGGCACCGCGGTGCTCGACGCGATGATTCCTGCGGCAATCGCCGGGCGCCCTCAACGCGCGGCGATCGATCCGACGCTGATCATGTTTACGCTGCTGCCGTCGGGGGCAACCGCCGTGATCTTCGGTCTCGTCCCCTGCCATTCACGCGGCACGCGCGCACAATCAGCGGACACGCTGCAGCACGGCGGCCGCGGTGGAATCGACAGCCGGGGCCGCACACGCGACGCGCTGGTCATCGCGCAGGGTCGCAGTGGCGCTCGTGCTGCTCGTCGGCGCCGGCCTCCTGCTCCGCACGCTCGCGAACCTCGCGGCACCGACCTGGGGTTCCAGCCGGATCGCCTGATCACGATGAGGACTATGCTGCCGGCGGCGAAATATCAGGACGGAACCGCGCGTCTGGCTTTCTACAATCGAGTGATCGACGGCGTGAAAGCGCTGCCCGGCGTGGAGCACGCGGCGTATGTGTCGATGCTGCCCTTTCAGAGCATCGGAAATACCAACAGCTACCGGATCGAAGGCCGCGAGCCGGTGCAGGGCCAGGACTCGCTCTTCCGCGCCGCGACGCCAGATTATCTGGAAGACGCTCGGCGTCGAGCTGATCGCAGGATCGCTTCTTCGACGAGCGCGACAGCCGCGACGCGGCGCCCGTGGTCGTGATCAACGAGGCATTCGCGCGGCTGAACTTTCCAGGCGAAAGCGCGCTCGGCCATCGCGCGAGTTACGGGCGCCGCAGACGCGCCGTATCGCACGATCGTCGGCGTGGTGAAGGATGCGGAACGCGGCTACGAACCCGAGATGAAACCGGGCACCTACCACCGTACGCGCAGTGGGTCAGGCCTGGTTTCCGAGTGGCTGGCCGTCCGCACGAGCGGCAATCCGACCGCGCTCGTGCCCGCCGTCCGCCGCGTCATCTCGGAGATCGATCCTGATCAACCGATCTCGACCATCCAGACGATGGACGAGATCCTCGATCTGGAACGTCATCGATCGGACGCAGCAGACGACCCTCGTTGGCGCGTTTGCCGGACTGGCGCTGCTGCTGGCGTCTCTGGGACTCTATGCGGTGCTGTCGTGCCGTGGTCAGCAGCGAGCGCCGCGCAGATCGGATTGCGCATCGCGCTCGGGGCCAACTCGGGCTCGGTGGTCGGCGATGATCGTGAGACGAGGCGTGGCGCTGACGCTTGCGGGCCTTGCTGTCGGCCTGGGCCTCGCCTGGGCAGCCGCGCGTGCGATGAGCGCGCTGCTCTTTGCATCGGGGCCAGCGATCCGGTGACTGTTCTGGAATGGTCAGTGCCGATCGTGGTGCCGCGTCGCGCACAGCGTGCCGGAAAGCCGCGCGCCGGTATCGATCCGATGAGCCCTGCGAAGTGATGTAGGCGGGTCTCGGACTCGGTGAGCGAGGCGGCGGAAGACCCGCCCCACACGCACCGCCACGGATTCCGAACCTGATAACCGATACCGAGCGCAGCGTCAGCAGCAAGTAAGCAATACGTAACGG